>Ga0210040_10002694_pt1 | contig 24778 bp, 20 predicted proteins | sample CryGeyCG12114_NA_FD_185462 | JGI IMG/M metagenome (GOLD analysis project Ga0210040, IMG submission 185462) | Groundwater microbial communities from aquifer - Crystal Geyser CG19_WC_8/21/14_NA (SPAdes) (version 2) | ecosystem: Environmental > Aquatic > Deep subsurface > Groundwater | place: USA... | reverse complement strand
GGGGCGGGCGACCGGAGCCGAAGCGGTCCTCCAGCACCCACTGCGTAAAGGGCTCGCAGACCACCGGCCACCCGTCCTCGACGCCGAACCGCCGGGCCAGCTCGGCCCGGTGCACGTCCGTGGTGGCCGGGGTGATCCGGTCGACCATCGAGTTCGGGAACGGCACCTCGCGCTCCACCCACTCCCCCAGCTCCGGGTCCCGCAGCCCGGCGAAGGCGGCGAAGCTCCGGCGGGTCACCTCGCCGTTGCCGGGGATGTTGTCGCAGGACATGACCGTGAACGGGGCGGTGCCGCGCGCCCGCCGGCGCACCAGCGCCTCCGTCACCAGCCCGAAACTGGTCCGGGGCGCGGCACCGGGCACGAGGTCGGCCCGGACCGCGGCGTTGCCCGCGTCGAATGCCCCGGTGACCGCGTCGACGTTGTAGCCACCCTCGGTCACGGTGAGCGAGACGATGCGGATCGCCGGGTCGGTCATGCGCTCGACCACGGCCTCGGGGTCGTCGGGGGCGAGCAGGTACTCGACGACCGAGCCGATCACCCGGGCACCGAGGAAGCCGTCGGGATGGGCGACCACGAGCGTGTAGAGGCAGTCCTGCGCCGCCAGCACCTCGGCCATCCGCCGGTCGCCCGGCAGTACCCCGACGCCGCAGATGCCCCAGTCCAGCGCCCGCCCCTGCTCCATGAGCCGGTCGAGGTACATCGCCTGGTGGGAGCGGTGGAAACCCCCGACCCCCAGGTGGACGATGCCGGCGCGCACCTGCCCGCGGTCGTAGCCGGGCGTGGACACCGACGCGCTCAGCAGGGGCAGGGTGCGGGAGGACAAGGAGGGCACCCTGGCGACCTTGCCCCGGAACCCGGCACGCTAACGGGAGGGCCGAACCGAATGCCGTTCGGAGATGTGGGATCGTCGCACCTACACGTCGAGACCGCAGAGCGACTGCGGTCAGGAAAGAGGACCGATGCAGCTGCAGCTGTCCCCGGAGATGCAGGCCTTCCGGGAGGAGATGCGGACCTTCTTCACCACCCAGGTGCCGCAGGAGATCCGCGACAAGGTGGCCGCCCGCCGCCACGCGACGAAGGACGACTTCGTCACCACCCAGCAGGTGCTCAACGGCGCCGGTCTGGCCGTGCCGCACTGGCCCGTCGAGTACGGCGGCCGCGACTGGACGCCGCTCCAGCGCCACATCTGGCGCGAGGAGATGCAGCTGGCCCACGTGCCCGAGCCGCTGGCGTTCAACACCAGCATGATCGGCCCGGTCCTGGCCCAGTTCGGCAACCAGGAGCAGAAGGACCGCTTCCTCGCCAAGACGGCCAACCTCGACATCTGGTGGTGCCAGGGCTTCTCCGAGCCCGACGCCGGCTCCGACCTCGCCTCGCTGCGCACCACCGCCGTCCAGGACGGCGACGAGTGGATCGTCAACGGTCAGAAGACCTGGACGACCATGGGTCAGCACGCCGACTGGATCTTCTGCCTGTGCCGCACGGACCCGACGGCGGAGAAGAAGCAGCGCGGCATCTCGATGCTGGTCTTCCCGATGGACACCCCCGGCGTGACCCTGCGGCCGATCGAGCTGCTCGACGGCGGCTTCGAGGTCAACGAGGTCTTCTTCGAGGACGTCCGCGTCCCGTCGGAGAACCTCATCGGCGAGGTGAACAAGGGCTGGGACCAGGCCAAGTTCCTGCTCGGCAACGAGCGCGTCGGCATCGCCCGCGTCGGCGGCACCAAGGGCATGATCGCCCTGGCCAAGGAGCTGGCCCGCGAGACGACCTACAACGGCCGTCCGCTGCTGGAGGACCCGCGCTACTCGTCGCGGATCGCCGAGATCGAGAACGAGCTCGTCGCCCTGGAGCTGACCGCGCTGCGCGTGGTCGCCAACTCCGCCGACGGCAAGCCGCACCCGGCGTCCTCGGTGCTCAAGCTCAAGGGCTCGGTGCTGCAGCAGGAGGTGACCGAGCTGATCGTCGACATCGCCGGTCCGCTGTCGGTGGCCTCGTTCGCCGAGGAGGGCTCCGACGTGCCCGACTGGGCGCGGGTCGCGGCCCCCGAGTACCTGAACTACCGGAAGGTCTCCATCTACGGAGGCTCCAACGAGGTGCAGCGCGTCATCATCAGCGGCACGATCCTGGGGTTGTGAGATAGCCATGGACTTCACCTACGACAGCGAGCAGAACGACCTGCGCGAGGCCGTCGCCGCGCTGCTGGCCCGCGCCTACAGCGACAGCGAGGCACGCCGCAAGGTCACCAAGAACGACCCGGGCTTCGACGAGAAGGTCTGGACGCAGCTGGCCGAGATGGGCCTGCTGGGTCTCCCCTTCGCCGAGGAGCACGGCGGCATGGGCGCCGGCCCGGTCGAGGTGGCGATCGTCGCCGAGGAGATCGGGCGGGTCCTGGCACCCGAGCCGTTCATCGAGGCCGTCGTCCTGGCCGGCGGGCTCATCGACGCCGTCGGCACCGACGCCCAGAAGGGCGAGCTCCTCGAGGCGATCGCCGGCGGCAGCTCGCTGCCGACCTTCGCGCACGCCGAGATCGGCACCCGGTGGACGGCGACCGCCTCGGCGGTCACGGCCACCGAGGCCGGTGGCAGCTGGACGCTGAGCGGGGTCAAGGAGCCGGTGCCGCACGGCGCCCGCGCCGACGTCCTCGTCGTCTCGGCGGCGCTCGCCGACGGCGGGACCGGGCTGTTCGTCGTCCAGGGGGACGCGACCGGGCTCAGCCGCACCGGCTACCGCAACCACGACGGCACCCGGTCGGCCAACGTCCGGTTCGACGGCACCCCGGCCACCCAGCTGGGCACCGGCGGCGACCAGACCGCAGCCATCGAGCGGGCCCAGGCCGTGGCCCGGATCGCCTACAGCCACGAGTCCGTGGGCGCCATGGACACCGCGCTGCGCACCACCACCGAGTACCTGAAGACGCGCAAGCAGTTCGGCGTCACGCTCAACAAGTTCCAGGCGCTCAACTTCCGCGCCGCGGACATGTACGTGTCCCTGGAGCTGGCCCGCAGCATCGCGCTGTGGGCCTCGGTGGTGCAGCTCTCCGACGGTGACGTCGTCACCGCCGCCGACCGCGCGCGGCTGCTCACCAGCCGCACCGGCCGGCACATCGGCAAGGACGCCATCCAGCTGCACGGTGGCATCGGCGTGACCGCCGAGTACAAGGTCGGTCACTACACCAGCCGGCTCACCGCCATCGACCACCTGCTGGGCGACGGCGACTTCGCCGCCGACCGGCTGGCGGCGAACGTCGGCAGCTACCCGACGGTCGACCCGCTGGGCGCCCCGTACGCCTGATCGACGACCCGTACGACAGAGCCCCGCTCCCCCTCGTGGGGGGCGGGGCTCCGTCGTCCCCGGGGACGTCCGTGCGGCTACTCGCCCAGCATGGCCCGGCGGAGCTCGTCGGCGTCGCCGCGCACGACGTCGAGCACCGGCACCACGTCGTCCTCCCGCAGCTGGCCGCAGCTCACCCGGACGATCGGGACCGTGTCGTAGTCCTCGGTGGTCAGCCGTGCCGCGATCTCGAAGCAGGTGCGCAGCAGCGCGCCCTCGGTCGCCCGGTAGTCGTCCACGTGCTTGAGCGGCACGATCATCGGGGCCGGGAAGCCCCACTGCTCGAGGGCGACCGCGGTCAGCCGCAGACTGTTGATGCCGTACCGCCGGGTCTCGGCCGCGCGGCGGCCCGCGAAGGTCGGCTCGGCGGCGGCGAGCTCGGCGTACCCGTCGCTGTCGTTGTGGAACAGCAGCGCCGCACCCAGCTGGGCGAGCAGCCCGAGGCACAGCGCGTCCTGCGGGCGCTCCCCGAAGCGCGGCGCCAGCGTGGACGCCGCCAGGGCCAGGTGCGTGGTGAAGTCCCAGAAGTCCTCGGGCAGCCGTGACTCGTCGTCGAGCTCGGTGAGCGCCACGGTCGCCATGGTGCGCACCGTGGTGAACCCGACGACGGTCACCGCGAACTGCAGCGAGGTGACCCGCCCGCGCATGCCGAAGTAGGCGGAGTTGGCCAGCTTCATCACCCGGCCGGCCAGGGCCAGGTCCGAGGCGAGGATCCGGGACAGCTCCTTGGCGCTGGTGTCCTCGGAGTTGGCCACCGAGACCAGCTGCGCGGCCACCGGTCGCTGCGCGGCCATCGTGTCGATGCTGGCGAGGATCTTCTCCACGTCGAACGCCGGGGCCGGCACGGGCGCGAGGTCGGGGAACGGTGTGATGGTCACGGTGCGGTCTCTCCGTTGACGGCGGCGAACCAGGCGGCGGCGTGCCCCCCGGTCATGGGCTCGGCAAGGCTGAAGCCCTGCAGGTAGGTGGCGCCGAGCCGGCCGAGCTCGTCGGCCTGCTCCACGGTCTCGACCCCCTCCGCGACGGTGCAGAGGTTGAGGTTGCGGGCCAGGGCGATGACCGCCGAGGCGATCTCCCCGTGCCCCTCGCCGAGCTCGGCGACGAAGGACCGGTCGACCTTGAGGCAGTCCACCGGGAGGTGCCGGAGGTAGGCCAGCGAGGAGTACCCGGTGCCGAAGTCGTCGATGGCCAGCTCGACGCCGAGGTCGCGCAGCTGCTGGAGCACCTGCTGCGCGGACACCGGGTCCTTCATCAGCGCCGACTCGGTGATCTCGATGGAGATGCGCGAGGGGTGCAGCTGGTGGCGCTGCAGGGCCGCCGCGACCTGGGCGGGCAGGTTGCCGTCGAGCTGCAGGGCCGAGACGTTGACGTTCGCCCGCGGCGGGGCGGAGGCGCCGGTCAGGCGGTCCCACTCGGCCAGCTGGCGGCAGGTCTCGTCGAGGACGAGCAGCCCCAGCCCGCCGATCAGGCCGCTCTCCTCGGCCAGCGGCACGAAGACCGTCGGGCTGATGGCGCCCCGCTCGGGGTGGTCCCACCGCGCCAGCGACTCGACGGCGACCGGGGTGCGGGACGCGGCGCTGAAGATGGGCTGGTAGAGCAGCGTGATGTCGCGGTGGTCGATGGCGTCGCGCAGCTCGGTGACCAGCCGCAGCTTGTCCCGCGCCTCCGCGCGGGCCTGCTGGTCGAGCACGGTGATGCGGCCCTTCCCGCCGGCCTTGGCCTGGTACATGGCGATGTCGCAGTCCCGGATCAGCTCCTCCGGGGCCACGTGCTCGGCGGTCTGCACCGTCACGCCGACGCTGGCGTGGGGGCGCACGTCGACCCCACCCAGACGCATCGGGCGGGCGAGGGCGGTGGTGATGCGCTCGGCGAGCGCGACGGCGTCGTCCTCCCCGACCTGCTCGCAGACCACGACGAACTCGTCGCCGCCGAAGCGGGCGACCAGGTCGCCGGGGCGCACCGTCGCGCGGAGGCGGTCGGCCACCTCGACGAGGAGCTCGTCGCCGGAGGTGTGACCGAGGGAGTCGTTGACCACCTTGAAGTTGTCCAGGTCGAGGAAGAGGCAGGCCAGGCCGCCGGCGCCCGGGCGGAAGCGCTCGGCCACGTACTGCGCCAGCAGCGTGCGGTTCGGCAGCTCGGTCAGCGGGTCGTGGTTGGCCTGGTGCGCCAGCTGCGCCTCGAAGGCCAGCCGGTCGGTGATGTCCTCGATGGTGGCGACGAAGCCCGCTCCGACGCCGGGGGTGAAGAGGTGGGCGAACCGGATGACGGTCGTCCGCACGGTGCCGTCGTCGCGGACGATGCGCGCCTGGACCTCCACCTCCCCGCCGTCCAGGGCCGCCGACACCTGCTCGATGACGGCTTCCAGGTCGTCGGCGTGGAGGGTGTCGATCCAGCCCGTGCCGAGCAGCTGCTCGGCACCGCGGCCCACGAGGCTGCAGAACGCGTCGTTGACGTGCGCCAGCCGCATGCCCTGCTCCGAGAGCAGGGTCGGGACCGGCGAGCGCTCGGTGAGCGCGGAGAACCGGCGCTCGTGCGCATCGGCGGTCGCCCGCAGCGCGCGCTCCTGCGCGTTCGCCGTGGCGCGCAGCATCACGGTCCAGCGGCGGCCGCCCGGGGACGGCGTCGTGACGACCCCGGCCTCCAGGAGGGCCCCGCTCGCGGTGCGCACCTGCAGCGTGCGCCGGGCGGATCGCTCGCGGCGCAGCAGGAGCTTGAGCTCGCCGCCCCCGAGGCTGGGGAACAGCTGCTCGACCGGCATGGTGCACAGGTCCTCCGGGCCGTAGCCCAGCAGCTGCCCCGCGCCCTCGTTGGCCCAGGTGATCCGCTGCGTGCGGCCCGCGGTCTCGGCCACCAGCAGAGCCAGCGAGTCGCTGACCGAGGCGCTGTAGAAGACGGAGGAGACGATCTCCGGCGGGACGTGGTCGTCCGACGCGATCACGGCGGTCACGGTCCTCCCTCGTCGCTTCGGAACGGCGTCCGGGATCGGTGCGCCACCGCCTACATCGGCCCCACTGGAGGTGCTCCTTCAGTGCAATGCGGCTCCCTCCCCCCGATGGGGGGAGCGGCCGGGCGGTGTGGCGTCGTGGTGCCGGCGAGCGGTCCCTGGCTAGCCTGCGGCCAGGAGGTGCCGTCATTCCTCGCGCCCTGGACCTGATCTGCCTGCTGGTTGTCCTCGCCGGAGGGGCTCTGGCGCTGTCCTCCCGCGCTCCGGACGAGAGCTGGGCGGCCTCGCTGCTCGTCCTCGCCCTGTGCGCGGCCCCGACCCTGGTCCGGATCGCCCAGCGGGTGCCGCCGCACCGGCTCTGGGCGCCCGTCGCGGCCTCCGGCGTCCTGCTGACCGTCGCCGGGCTCGTCGGCAACGCCGGCCGCGACGTCCTGTCGCTCGTCGATCCGGACACCTCGCGGCGCCTGGCCGCATCCGCGGCGGTGTCGACGACGGCGCCGCTGGGCTGGGCGGCCGTCGGCGTCGCCCTGGTGCTCGCCGGCCTGGCCCTGCGCAGCGCCGACCGGGTCCTCGGCGTGCTCGCCACCTGCGTCGGCGTGCTCGTCACCGGCGCCTTCGCGATCGCCCTGCTGGCCCGCTCCGTGGCGACGGCGGACTACTCGGTGCGCACCGTCGACCAGCGGCTCGCCGCCGCCGCGGCGGTCCTCGCGCTGGCCGGGCTCCTGCTGGTCGTCGTCGCCGCCCGGTGGCGCTCCCTCCCCCGTGCCCCGCGGGACGCCGCGCCCGCACCTCGCGCGCCGGCGACCACCGTCCGCTGGGTGGCGGTGGCCGCCGTCCTGGCGCTGGTCGGTGCGGCGGGAGCCTGGGCGTGGTCGTGGTTCGGCGCCACCACCGAACCCGCCCGGGTGATCGTCGACGACGCGCTGGCCGCGTGCGTCGCCGCCACCGCGGGTCTGCCCGCCGCCACCGAGGGCATCTCCGACCGCGACCTGAGCGCCATCTACGAGCTCAGCTGCGACGGCGCGGACTCCGCCGCCGGGCCGATCCGCTCGCTCGAGGGCATCCAGCGACTGCCCAACCTGACCACCCTCGAGCTGCCGCGCAACGAGATCCGCGACGTGACCCCCCTGGCCTCCCTGCCGCGGCTGGGCACGCTGCGGCTGACCGACAACGCGGTCACCGACCTCACCCCGCTCGCCGGGTTGGAGCTGTTCGACCTGGGGCTGTCCCAGAACCCGATCGCCGACCTCTCCCCGCTCGCGGGCACCACGACGCTCCGGGCGCTGGGCGTGGCCGCCGCCCAGGTCACCGACATCTCCGCCCTGGCCGGGCTCGACGGGCTGAGCCGGCTGGACCTGCACGGCAACGCGATCACCGACGTCTCACCGCTCACCGGACTCGCCAGCCTGGACACCCTCGACCTGGGCCGCAACCAGGTCGTCGACCCCTCCCCGCTCGGCACCATCCCGACCCTGCTGGTCCTCGACCTCTTCCTCAACCAGGTGACCGAGATCGGCGGGCTGGCCGATGCCCCGCTGCTGCAGCAGCTCCAGCTCGGCGCGAACCCGGTCACCGACCTCACACCGCTGCTGCGGGTGGGCACCCTGGTCAACCTGGGCCTGGACGAGTCGGACAGCACCGCGATGACCGGGATCGAGGAGCTCCAGGCCGCCGGCGTCTCGGTGAACGGGCTGGCCTGAGTTCACCCCACCGGACGTGGCAGTGGTCACATCGGCGGGCCCCGGGCGGGCACGCCGTCGTTGCCCAGGCATGATCCTCCCGGATCACCGAGCACGCGTTCGACCCCACACCTGGTGACCGGCGGAGCCGGTCCCCGATGATCGGAGCCACGTTGCACATCGGAGTGCCGCGCGAGACGCGCCCCCGCGAGACGCGGGTGGCCGCGACGCCGACGACGGTGACCCAGCTGGTGGGTCTCGGCTACGAGGTCGTCGTGGAATCCGGAGCGGGTGGCGCCAGCAGCTTCACCGACGAGGCGTACGCGGGTGCGGGCGCGCGGATCGGCACCGCCGACGAGGCCTGGCAGGCCGACGTGGTGCTGCGGGTGAACGCCCCCTCGGTCCAGGAGATCGGCCGGCTGCGCGACGGCGCGACGCTGATCGGCTTGATCAGCCCGGCGTTCAACCCCGAGCTGGTCGACGCGCTCGCCGCCCGCCCGATCACCGTGCTGGCGATGGACGCCGTCCCGCGCATCTCCCGCGCCCAGTCGCTCGACGTGCTGAGCTCCATGGCCAACATCGCCGGCTACCGGGCCGTCGTCGAGGCCGCCCACGTGTTCGGCCGCTTCTTCACCGGCCAGGTCACCGCCGCGGGCAAGGTGCCGCCGGCCAAGGTGCTCGTGGCCGGCGCCGGCGTGGCCGGCCTGGCCGCCATCGGCGCCGCCAGCAGCCTGGGTGCCATCGTGCGCGCCACCGACGTGCGTCCCGAGGTCGCCGAGCAGGTGCGCTCCCTCGGTGGCGAGTACGTCGCGGTCCCCGCCGGCGAGCAGGAGATCAGCGCCGACGGCTACGCCCGCGAGATGGGCGAGGACTTCAACCGCCGGGCCGCCGAGATGTACGCGGAGCAGGCGACCGACGTCGACATCATCATCACGACCGCGCTGATCCCCGGGCGCCCCGCGCCCCGGCTGATCACCGAGGAGATGGTCGCCTCCATGCGGTCGGGCTCGGTCATCGTCGACATGGCCGCGGCCCAGGGCGGCAACGTCGCCGGCTCGGTGGCCGACGAGATCGTGGTGACGGCCAACGGCGTCTCGATCATCGGCTACACCGACCTGCCCGCCCGGCTGCCGGCGCAGGCCTCGCAGCTGTACGGCACCAACCTGGTCAACCTGCTCAAGCTGCTCACGCCCGGCAAGGACGGCGCGCTGGTCCTCGACATGGACGACGTCGTCCAGCGCACCATCACCGTCGTCCACGCGGGCGAGAAGACCTGGCCGCCACCGCCGGTCCAGGTCTCGGCCGCGCCTGCCCCCGCCGCTGCCCCCGCCGTCAAGGCGCCCGCTCCCCCACCGGAGCCGCCGCGGCCCGGACGCCGCTTCGCGCTGGTCGGGCTGGGTGCCGCCCTGCTGTTCGTCCTCGCCGGCTTCTCGCCCAGCGAGCTCGTCCAGCACCTGACGGTGTTCGCCCTCGCCGTGGTCGTCGGCTTCTACGTCATCAGCGGCGTGCACCACGCGCTGCACACCCCGCTGATGAGCGTCACGAACGCCATCTCCGGGATCATCGTCGTCGGCGCCCTGCTCCAGATCGGGCACGACGACGCCCTGGTCACCGCGCTGGCGTTCGTCGCCATCCTCGTGGCCAGCATCAACGTCTTCGGCGGTTTCGCCGTCACCCGCCGCATGCTCGGCATGTTCACCCGCGGCCCGAGCACGGGGAGTGCAGCCCGATGACCGCCACCGGCGCCGCCTCGGCGGCCTACATCGTCGCCGCGCTGCTGTTCATCCTCAGCCTGGCCGGGCTGTCCAAGCACGAGACCGCCAAGGCCGGCAACGCCTACGGCATGGCCGGCATGGCCATCGCGCTGGCCGCCACGATCGGCCTCGCCGTCGACCGCGGCATCTCCGGCACCGGCGCCGCCCTGCTGGTCGTCGCCGTCGTCATCGGCGCGGCCATCGGCCTGTGGCGGGCCGCCAGGGTCGAGATGACCGGCATGCCCGAGCTGATCGCGATCCTGCACAGCTTCGTCGGCCTGGCCGCGGTGCTGGTCGGCTGGAACGGCTACCTGTCGGTCGAGGCGGACCTGGAGAACCAGACCGAGGTCTCCTCCGACCTGCTGGGCATCCACTCCGGCGAGGTGGCGATCGGCGTCTTCATCGGCGCGGTCACCTTCACCGGCTCGATCGTGGCGTTCCTCAAGCTGTCGGCCCGCATCAAGAGCAACCCGCTGGTGCTGCCGGGCAAGAACTGGCTCAACCTGGGCGCGCTGGCGGCGTTCGCCGCGCTGACCGTGGTCTTCGTCATCGAGCCCAACCTGCCCGTGCTCGCGGTGCTCACCGTGCTGGCCCTGGCCCTGGGCTGGCACCTGGTGGCCTCGATCGGCGGCGGCGACATGCCCGTCGTCGTCTCCATGCTCAACAGCTACTCGGGCTGGGCCGCGGCCGCGTCCGGCTTCCTCCTCGGCAACGACCTGCTGATCATCACCGGTGCGCTGGTGGGCTCCTCCGGTGCGTACCTGTCCTACATCATGTGCAAGGCGATGAACCGGTCGTTCATCTCGGTGATCGCCGGCGGCTTCGGCAACGAGGGCAGCGCCGCGGCCTCGGACGTCGACTACGGCGAGCACACCGAGATCAGCGCCGAGGACACCGCCGAACTGCTGCGCGACGCGAGCTCGGTGGTCATCACGCCCGGGTACGGCATGGCCGTGGCGCAGGCCCAGGGCGCGGTCGCCGACCTGACCCGCAAGCTCACCGAGCGCGGCGTCGAGGTGCGCTTCGGCATCCACCCGGTCGCCGGACGGCTGCCGGGCCACATGAACGTGCTGCTGGCCGAGGCCAAGGTGCCCTACGACGTCGTCCTCGAGATGGACGAGATCAACGACGACCTCGCCGCAACCTCGGTCGTCCTGGTCATCGGCGCCAACGACACGGTCAACCCGGCCGCCTCCGAGGACCCGACCAGCCCGATCGCCGGGATGCCGGTGCTGCGGGTGTGGGAGGCCGAGCGGGTCGTGGTCTTCAAGCGGTCGATGAACACCGGGTACGCCGGCGTCCAGAACCCGCTGTTCTTCCGGGACAACAGCCGGATGCTGTTCGGGGACGCGCGGGAGCGGGTGGAGGACATCCTGAGGGCGCTCTGACGCCCGCCGCGGTTTCCCCGCCGGACCCTGTTCCGGGAGATCACCGGGGCATACCGTCGGTGCATGTGCGCGCACGGACCGGCGCCGGTCACCTTCACCGACGCCCGCGGATGACACCGCCGGCGTCGTCCGCGACCGCGCCGGCCGCCTTTGGGACCAGCCCGGGGCGCAGGTGCGCTCCGGCGCCTGGGGGACGACGGTGCGCATCACGACCTCGCGCTGACGGCGCACCGGGCGGGAAGCCGGATCGGCGGGGCACGACCGGACTGCGCGCTGCCTCCCGTTCCGCCGCGGTTATGCTCCGAGTGCGTCAGACAGCCGGCGCATGGAGGACCGCCTCCAATGGACCCCCCCGGTCTCCGGGGGCCTGCCGCTCGCGCTGCAGTGCACGTCCCGGTCTGACCTGACACGGAGCGACACGTGACACCCCCCGATGCCGACGGGCAGGACCCTGCCCCCGTCCAGTCGGCCTTCGACGAGCTCGGCCGCCTCAACTTCGCCGAGCACTCCCTGGACTCCATCGTCCGCACCGTCACCGAGCTGACCGCCCGGGTCCTCCCCGGCGAGCCCATCGCGTCGGTGACCATCCTCCGGGACGGTCGACCGGCCACCGTGGCCAGCAGCGGTGACCTCGCGTTCGACCTGGACCAGGAGCAGTACCGCCTGGGTTCCGGGCCCTGCCTGACCGCGGCCTCGACCGGGCAGCCCGCGGAGATCGCCGACACCCGGGCCGACCGGCAGTGGCCGGAGTTCGCCGCGCTCGCGGCGAAGGCCGGGTGCGACAGCCTGCTGTCCGTCCCGCTGCCCGTGCGGGAGCAGGTGTCCGGCGCGTTGAACGTGTACGCCCGGGAGTTGACCGCGGCCGACCAGCGGACCCGGGACCTGCTCACCCGGTTCACCGCCTACGCCGTCGTCCCGGTGTCGAACATGTACCTCTACGAGACGGCCGTCGAGCGGGCCGAGCACCTGCAGGCGGCCCTGGACTCCCGGGCCGTCATCGACCAGGCCAAGGGCATCCTCATGGAGCGGTTCCGGCTCACCCCCGACGCCGCCTTCCAGGCCCTCACCCGCGTGTCGATGGAGACCAACACCAAGGTGCGCGACGTCGCGCTGCGGTTCGTGACCACCGGCGAGCTGCGGCCGGACTGATCAGCGCGGCGGTTCCCCGGGACCGGCCGGCTCCCCGGGACCACCGCCGTCGCGACGCACCAGGTCCCCCACCGCCTCCTCGAGCCGCGCCCAGGTACCGCTCCACTCGACCAGCGGCTCGAGGATGCGCTCGAACACCTCCAGCTGCTGGTCGAAGGCGTCCAGCTGGGCACGCATGCCCGCGATCGACGCCCGCTGGGCCGCCACCATGTCGGCGACGGCGCGCAGCTGGGCCGCGGACATGGCACCGGGCGGGCTCGGCAGCGCCGGGAGGGACAGCCGCGACGGCACCTGGCCGGCGGCCGTGCGCGCCCGGTCGCTGAACCCCCGGAGCTGCTGCACGAACTCCTCGATCGACCGCCCGACGATCCCCCCGGGCGGCACCGGCCGGTCCCCGGAGGGTTGCTCCTCGGTCATACCGGGACGCTATTCCGGGGACGGCGGGACGGCGAACCCGGCGTCGGGTCCGTCGGGCAGCCGCGGGCCGCTGCACGGCAGACTGGGGGCGCGGACCGCGACGGATCGCGTCCGGCCACCTGCTCCGGGAGAGCCAGCGAGGAGTTCCATGCGCCTGACCGCCCTCCGCGTCGCGGTCGTGCTGATGGCCGTGCTGGCCGTCCTGTCCGGGCTGACCGCGTGCGGGAGCGAGCGCGCTCCCCGGTCCGACGCCGGGTCGCCCAGCCCGGCGTCCCCGACGACGGCCGCCCCGGTTCCCGAGGGGTCACCTGCGGCTCCCCCGGCCGCCCCGGACCCCGAGGCGCAGGTGGACGCGGCGCTGGCGGGTCTGGACCGGCGCGCGCGGATCGCGCAGCTGTTCGTCGTCGGGGTCCCCGCCGACGCCCCGCACCGCGCGGTCGAGCTCGTCGAGCAGGGCGTCGGGGGCGCGTTCCTCGCCGGGCGGCCCCCCGCGGCGGCTGCCGAGCTGGCCGGGCTCACCGCCGGCTGGCAGGAGCGCAGCAGCGGACCGGACCTGTGGATCGCCGTCGACCAGGAGGGCGGCAGCGTGCAGAGCCTCAAGGGTGCGGGGTTCGACCGGCTCCCTCCCGCCACGGCGCAGGGCGACCTGCCCCCTGACCAGCTCGCGCAGCTGGCCGGCGCGCTGGGGCAGCAGCTGGCCGCCGCCGGGGTCAACCTGGACCTGGCGCCGGTGGTCGACGTGGTGCCGGCGGGCACGGAGAGCAGCAACGGCCCCATCGGCGCCTACGACCGGCAGTACGGCAGCACCGCCGCGGAGGTGGTCCCGGCCGCGACGGCGGTCGTCGACGGCCTCGCCGGCGCCGGGGTCACCTCGACGCTCAAGCACTTCCCGGGGCTGGGCCGGGTGCACGGGAACACCGACGACACCGTGGACGTCGTCGACCCGGAGACCGCGCCCGGGGACGAGCAGCTCTCCGCCTTCGCGAGCACGCTGTCCGGCACGGCGGCGCACCCGATGGTGATGATGTCGTCGGCCACCTATCCCCGGATCGACCCCGCGAACCGGGCGGTCTTCTCCCCCGTGGTCATCGGTGACCTGCTGCGCGGCCGGCTGGGGTTCTCCGGCCCGGTCATCTCCGACGACCTGGGCGCCGCCACCGCGGTGGCGCACGTGCCGGTGGGCGAGCGGGCGGTGCGCTTCCTGTCCGCGGGCGGCACCCTCGTGCTCACCATCGACCCGGACACGTTCCCGGCCATGCTCGACGCGGCCCTCGCCCGCGACGCGTCCGACCCCGCGTTCGCCGCCGTCGTCGACGCCGCGGTCCGCACGGCGCTGCTCGCCAAGGCCCGGGCCGGCCTGCTGGACTGAGTCCGCGCCCGTCCACGAGCCCCGGAACGCAGCGAGATCTGCGCACTCGGGGCCATCAGCGGTCGATGGCCCCGAATGTGCAGATCTCGGGGTGCTGCTGGGTGCTGCTGGGTGCTGCTGGGTGCTGCTGGGTGCTGCTGGGTGCTGCTGGGTGCTGCTGGGTGCTCAGTACCAGCCCGTGGCCTGGGAGTGCGCCCAGGCGCCGCAGGGCGATCCGAAGCGGTTGTTGATGTAGATCAGCCCGGCGTCGATCTGCCGGTAGCCGTTCGAGGTCTTGGCGATCCCGGTGCCGGCCCAGGTGCTGTCGAGGAACTGCGGGATGCCGTACGCGGTGCTGCTGGGGTTCTGCGCGTTGGGGTTCCAGCCGCTCTCCTTGCCCCAGAGCTTCTCGAGGCAGGAGAACTGCGAGCTGTTGCCGCCGAGCTTCTGGAGCGCATAGCTCTGGAAGGACCCGGACGGCGCTGCGGCGGCGGTCGAGCCGGCGCTCGTGCGGGGCGCAGCTGGGGCGGCGGCCCGGGACTGGCGCGCGGCCTCCGCGGCACGCGCGGCCTCCGCCACACGAGCGGCCTCCGCGACACGGGCGGCCTCCGCGACACGGGCGGCCTCCGCCACACGGGCGGCCTCCGCCACACGAGCGGCCTCCGCGACACGGGCGGCCTCCGCGACACGGGCGGCTTCCGCGACACGGGCGGCTTCCTCGGCGGCGCGGCGGTCCAGCTCGGCCTGCTCGGCGGCCATCTGGTTGAGCGCGGCGGCGGTCTGGTCGTCGTCGCGGGCGCTGCGGCTGGCGGCGAGCTGCTCCAGCGGCGCGACGGTGTCGGCGTCGAGCGCAGCGCTCGGCTCCGTGGAGATGCCGAGCTGCTGGGCGACGCTCATCGACTCCGTCTGCGCGACGGCCTGCGCCTCGGGCTCCCCGGCCGAGAGGACGCCGACCAGGACGGCGCCGGCGGTGGCCACGCCCAGGAGGGCGGCGGACCGGCGGGCCCCCAGGGGCGGGCGGTTGCGGAGACGTGCGTGCATCGTGGTGCGGAGGTTCATGAAAAGGTTCTGCTCCGGGGGTCAGGGCGCAGCAGGACGACCGCCCACGCAGGGGCGGCAGGGATCCGCGGCTGTCCAGTTCTTCCGTGAGCCGCCTACCGAGTTAGCTGACGGATTCGGGCGGGAAGAAGCCCTACCTGCCCCGGACTGGAGGTCCGGGGTCAGGATTCACCCCAGTGGTTCGATGGGTCCCCGGCTCGCCCCTCAGGGCGATTCGGCGGCGTCCGGCGCGGCACCCTCGGTTGAGGGGACCGTCGGCCGGACCGAGCCAACGTAACGGCTGTTATCCGTTCGTGACAACGCAGGGAGCGGAATTCTTGCGTGACGCATGTCCTGTTGCGGGACCGCGGAACCGTCAGGGAAGCCGCCAGACCGTCGTCCGCCGCACCCGCGGCGCCCGGCCGGGGGCGTCCTCGGTGTCGGCGACGTCGTGCACGGCGGCCTCGACCAGCCGGTCGTGCGGCAGGTACGGCCGGCCGGGATCACCGATGAGCACCTCGGCGCCGGTGGCCCGGGCGGCGTCGAGGAAGGGCAGTACCCGCTCGGTCATGGTCCGGTCGTAGCAGACGTCACCGGCCAGGACGACGTCGACCGACGGCGGTGGCTCTCCCAGCAGGTCGCCGACCGGTTCGATCCCGATGACGCCGTTGAGCGCCGCGTTCTCCGGGATGGCGGCCCGGCCGAAGGGGTCGATCTCGCTGGCCACGACCCGCGTCGCACCGGCCATGACGGCCGCGACGGCGACCAGGCCGCTGCCGGCGCCCAGGTCGAGCACCGAGCGCCCGGCGACGAGCTCGGGGGTGTCGAGCACGTAGCGGGCCAGGGCCTGCCCACCAGGCCAGGCCGCAGCCCAGAAGGGCGGCTCCTGCTCGGTGCGGCCCTGCTCGACCTCCATCGCCTCCCAGAGCGCGACGACGTCGGCGGCGATCAGCAGCTGCACCTCGGGCACCAGCGAGGGCCGGCCCGCTCGGGTGTGGGCGCGGATGAAGGAGGCGGGCACGGGCACCTGACCAGTCTCGCCCGATGGGGCGGGACGGGGTGCGGCGGGTGGAACTACCGCGCGGCGCCACCGCGGGCGGCGATACCCCGGGCGACGAGCCGCCAGTAGGTGCCCGGCCGCAGCCGCACCAGGACGTCGGGAACCTTGGCGCTCAGCCCGATGAGCAGCCGGGGCCGGCGCTTCTCGATGGCGGCGACGATCAGCGCGGCCGCCCGCTCCGGCGGGATGCGCAGCAGCTTGGCCATCTGCTCGCGCCCCGCGGCGACCTCGTCGGCGTCCACCCCGGAGCCCAGACGCGCGCTCTCGGCGATCCGCGTCCGGATGCCCCCGGGGTGCACGACGGTGACCCCCACCCCGTCGTCGGCCAGCTCGTGTCGCAGCGACTCGCTGAAGCCGCGGACGGCGAACTTGCTGGCGGCGTAGGCGGCCTGCCCGGGCGGGGCGAAGATGCCGAAGATGCTGGAGACGTTGACCAGGTGCGAGCCGGGGTTGGCCGTGAGCGTGGGCAGCAGCGCCGCGGTCAGCCGGACCACCGCCCGGAAGTTGATCGCCAGCACCCAGTCGAACTCCTCGAGGGTGACCTGGTCGAAGCGCCCGCCCAGAGCGACGCCGGCGTTGTTCACCAGCAGCGTCGTGCGGGGGTGGGCGGTCGCCAGCGCCGCTCCCAGGGCGTCGGTGGCCACCTCGTCGGCGAGGTCGACGACGTAGGTGTCGACCTCCAGCTGAGGGTGAGCCGCGCGGATGCGGTCGGCGACGGCGGCCAGCCGGTCGCCGTCGCGGTCGACCAGCGCCAGGGCGCTGCCGCGGTCGGCGAGCTGGATCGCGAGGGCCTCGCCGATGCCGCTGGCAGCGCCGGTGACGACGGCCGTGCCGCCGGCGAACTCGTAGGCGCGCATCAGACGGCCGCCTGCTCGGCCCGGACGGGCGCGGGGCCGAACGTGATGCCCTCGTCCTCGAGCGGCCCCCGGCGCATCATCCGCACGTCCCGGATGTAGTTCTGGTGCAGCTTCCACGGCGTGCGGCTGCCCTGCTTGGGCAGCTGGGCCAGGCTGCGCTGCACGTACCCGGCGGCCAGGTCGAGGAAGGGCAGGTCGGCGCCCTCGGGCGGGGCGACCGGGGTGGCGACGGCGAGGCCGCGCGCGTCCAGGTGCTGCAGCAGCCGGCACACGTAGCGGTTGACCAGGTCGGCCTTGAGCGTCCACGAGGCGTTCGTGTAGCCGATGACCATCGAGAAGTTGGGCACGCCGGAGAGCATCATCCCCTTGTAGGAGACGGTCTCCGGCACGTCCACGGGAGCGCCGTCGAGGCGCAGCGTCATACCGCCCATCGCCAGCAGGTTCAGCCCGGTCGCGCTGACGACCACGTCGGCGTCGAGGTGCTCGCCGGACTCCAGCTGGATGCCGTGGTCGGTGAAGGTCTCGATCCGGCCGGTGACCATCGACGCGCTGCCGTTGCGCAGGCAGCGGAACAGGTCCCCGTCGGGCACCAGGCACAGCCGCTGGTCCCAGGGGTCGTACGGCGGGGTGAAGTGCGTGTCGACGTCGAAGCCGGCCGGCAGCTGCTTCTCGGTGAGCCGGCGGATCAGCTTCTTCACCGCTCCGGGCCAGCGCCGGCTGGCCTGGAACAGCGCGGTGGTGGTGAGCACGTTCTTCCACCGCACGATCGGATAGGCCACCTTGGCCGGCAGCCTGCGCCGGAGCGCCTCGGCCAGCGGGTCCGTGCCGGGCAGCGACATGATGTAGCTCGGCGTCCGCTGGAGCATCGTCACGTGCGCGGCGTCGTCGGCCAGGTTGGGCACCAGCGTGACGGCGGTGGCGCCGCTGCCGATCACCACGATCCGCTTGCCGGTCGCATCGAAGTCCGCGGGCCAGTGCTGGGGGTGGATGACCTCGCCGGCGAACCGGTCCTCCCCCGGGAACTCCGGCCGGAAGCCCTCGTCGTAGCGGTAGTAGCCGGAGCAGACCGACAGCCACGAGCAGGTCAGCTGCACCGTCTCCCCCGTGTCGGTGCGCCGGGCGGTGACCGTCCAGCGCGCCTCCGCGCTCGACCAGTCCGCCGAGACCACCTCGTGGTGGAAGCGGATCTTCTCCTCGACGCCGTACTCGCGGGCGGTGTCCACGATGTACCCGCGGATGTCGTCGCCGTCGGCGATGGCCTTCGCGCCGGTCCACGGCCGGAAGGCGTAGCCGAGGGTGAACATGTCGGAGTCCGACCGGATGCCCGGGTAGCGGAACAGGTCCCAGGTGCCGCCGATGGCGCCCCGCGACTCCAGCACCGCATAGGTCTTCTCGGGGCACTCGGCCTGCAGGTGGCAGGCGGCGCCGATGCCCGACAGACCGGCACCGACGACCAGGACGTCCACGTGCTCTGGACTCATGTCCACACTCCAGGAACGGGCCGGCCAGGGGCCGGCGAGGGGTTCGGCGCTGCCGCGGAACTCTGCCATCGAGATCAGGGCACCGCCGACGTTATCGACACGGTGTCGAACGAGTCAACAGGGTGTCGAGCCACGGGCGGGCACCGGTATCGTCCCCGGCATGTCCGACGGTGCAGCTCCTCCGGTGGCGCCCGGGCGCGGCCGGCGTCCGGCCCGGGCGACCGGGGACGACCGGGAGCTGGCCATCCTGGCCACCGCCGAGCGGCTGCTCGAGGAGCGGCCCCTCGGCGCCATCTCGGTGGACGACCTGGCCCGCGGCGCGGGCATCTCCCGGCCCACCTTCTACTTCTACTTCCGGTCCAAGGACGCCGTCCTGCTCACCCTGCTCGACCGGGTGGCCGCCGAGGCCGACGCGACGATGAGCGCGGTGTTCGACTCCCCGGCCGAGGGGCCGCGGGAGGGGTGGCAGCGGGCGCTGGGGGCCTACTACGACACGTTCCGCAGCCACCGGGCGCTCACCGTCGCGTGGGCGGAGGCGCGCTCGACCAGCGCGGCGGTGCGGACGCTGTGGGCCGAGGTCGTCGAGCGCTGGGTGCAGCGCTGCGCCACGGCGATCGAGGCCGAGCGGGCCCGCGGCGCCGCACCGGCGGGGCCGGCGGCCCGGGACCTGGCCATCGCGCTCACCTCGATGAACGAACGGGTGATCTACGCGACGCTCAGCGGCGACGGCCCGGCGGTGGCCGACGCCGACGTCGTCCCCGTGCTCCTGCGGGTCTGGCTCACCGCCGTCTACGGCGGCCCACCGGACTGACCCCTCCGCCGGCCCCCCTGGTGCCCGGTGCGGGTCAGCCGACCTCGACCACGGTCCCCTCGTCCGCGGCGATCTCCCTGCCCGTCGCGCCGGTGCGGACCACGGTCACCGGGCACGGGGCGTGGTGGACCAGCTTGTCGCTGACCGACCCCAGCAGCAGGCCGGAGAAGCCGCCGCGGCCACGCGGCCCCATGACGAGCAGGCTGGCGTTCTCGGCCGCCTGCATCAGCGCCTGCGCCGGCGGACGGTGCACGACGTGGCAGGTGACGCGGCAATCCGGGTCCAGCCCCGCGACGGCGACGTGCGCCTCGAGCTCCTCCCGGACGGCCTTCTCGTAGTCGGCGAGCGGCGGCACGTACCCAGGCGTCCAGGTGGACGGCTGCGGAGCAGTCGTCATCGCCCACGCCCGGACGACGTGCAGGTCGAGGTCGGCCCTGGCCGCCAGCCTGCCGGCCCAGGCCAGCGCCTCCTGCGCACTCCTGGAGCCGTCGTGCGCGACGACCACCCCACCGTCGAGCTGCACCGTCTCGGCGACCTCGTCCACGGTTGGACCTCCCTGTCAGCTGCGGCTCCGGTGCGCAGCGCACCGGAGAACCCTTCCTACCGCACGCGCCGTCCGGCCCGGGAGTTCCCCCGGGCGGCCGGGTCAGGAGGAGACGGCCGCCGGTCGGCGCAGCAGGACCACGCCGTCGCCGGAGCTCCGCTGCCCGGGGGGCACGTCCACGGCGAGCGCGACCGTCCGGCCCTCGGCCGGGCCCGAGGCGACCAGGTCGGGGTCGTACTCCACCCCCTCCAGCGCGACGTTGGGCTCCACCACGTCCGGCACCGTCGCCGCGACCGCCTGCAGCGCCTCGCCGATCCGGGCGCTCAGGCCGCGCAGCGACTGGTGCGCCCGGTCGCGCTGGCGGCGCAGGTCGGCCACCTCCGCCTGCAGCTCGACCAGCCCCTCCGCGGCCGCGGCCGCGGCCTCCTCGCGCTCCCGGGCCGCCTGCTCGGCCAGGCGCCGGCGCTCCTCGGCGGCCGCAGCGGCCATCCGGTCGCGCTCGCGGGCCGCCTCGTCGCCCAGCCGGTCGCGCTCCTCGCCCGCCGCGCGCAGGAGCTCGGCGGCCTCGGCCCGCGCACGGTCGAGGACCGACTGCGCCACGGCCCGCTGCTTGCGGGCCTGGTCGCGCAGCTCGTCGGCGGCGCGCACCGCCGTCTCCTTGATCTCACGCGCCTTGCGCAGCCGCGCGTCGGCCTCGCTGCGGGCCTCGGCGACCAGGTGCTCCGCCTCGCGGGCCCCGGCGTCGGTGAGCGCGGCTGCCTCCTCGGCGGCCAGCTGCAGCATCTCCTCCACGCGCTCGGACACGGGGAAGACCATCCGCCCGCGCGGTGCGTCGGCCAGCAGCCGGCGGGAGATCTCCAGCTCGGCCGAGCAGGCGCCGAACCGGGCCAGCATGTCGTCGACCTGGCGCCGCACCGTGCGCAGCTCCGATTCCGCCCAGGAGACGTAGGTGTCGACCTCCACCGGGTCGTAGCCGCGCATCCTGCTCCGGAACACCGGCGCGGAGCCGAGCATCGTGTCCAGCGCCCCGGTGAACGCAGGCAGCGGCGGCCTTCCGCGCGCACCGCCCTGCTCGCCGGCCCCGGTCTCCGCCCGTACCGCCATCGCGCCGCCCCCTCGCACCTCACTGGTATCGATCCGGACAGTGCCAGAACCCGGATGGGCGGGTGGTGCGCCGTGACCGGACCGTGAACTGCCATCGGCGTAGTTCCGCACGTGGTGGCGAGTCGGCTACGCACCGGAGTCGGTCGGTGCGCCGCCCTCGGGCCCGGGGAATGCGCGGCGGGACCGCCGGGTTGACCGGATCAGTAGTTGCACTCTCAACCACCTTGGGGGCGGTCATGCAGTTCGGCATCTTCACGGTCAGCGACCTCACGCAGGACCCGACCACGGGCCGCACGCCCACCGAGGCCGAGCGGATCAAGGCGGTCCTCGCCATCGCGCAGAAGGCCGAGGAGGTGGGGCTGGACGTCTTCGCGCTCGGCGAGCACCACAACCCGCCCTTCTTCTCGTCCTCCCCCACCACCACGCTGGCGCACATCGCGGCACGCACCTCGACGCTGCAGCTGTCGACGGCGACCACGCTGATCACCACCAACGACCCGGTGAAGATCGCCGAGGACTACGCGATGCTCCAGCACCTGGCCGACGGCCGGGTGGACCTGATGATGGGCCGCGGCAACACCGGCCCCGTCTACCCGTGGTTCGGGCAGGACATCCGCAACGGCATCGAGCTGGCCGTGGAGAACTACGCGCTCCTCCGCCGGCTCTGGACCGAGGACGTCGTCGACTGGCAGGGGAAGTACCGCACCCCGCTGCAGGGCTTCACCTCCACGCCCCGACCGCTGGACGGGGTCCCGCCGTTCGTCTGGCACGGGTCGATCCGCTCGCCGCAGATCGCCGAGCAGGCCGCGTACTACGGCGACGGGTTCTTCCACAACCACATCTTCTGGCCGCCGGAGCACACCCAGCGCATGGTCGAGTTCTACCGCCGCCGGTACGAGCACTACGGCCACGGCAGCGCCGACCAGGCGATCGTCGGCCTCGGCGGGCAGGTGTTCATGCGGAGGAACAGCCAGGACGCGCTCGCCGAGTTCCGGCCGTACTTCGACAACGCGCCGGTCTACGGGCACGGTCCCTCACTGGAGGACTTCTCGAGCCAGACGCCGCTCACCGTCGGCAGCCCGCAGCAGGTCATCGAGCGCACCCTCGGGTTCCGCGACTACGTCGGCGACTACCAGCGCCAGCTCTTCCTCATCGACCACGCCGGGCTGCCGCTGAAGACGGTGCTCGAGCAGCTCGACCTGCTCGGCGAGGAGGTGGTGCCCGTGCTGCGCCGGGAATTCGCCGCCCTCAAGCCGACCCACGTGCCGGACGCGCCCACGCACGCCTCCCGCGTCGCCGCTGCGGGTGGCGCGAAGGACGCGACGGTGCACGCCGGCGCCGACGACGTCACGGGCCAGGCCCGCGAGGAGATCGAGGTCCGATGAGCACCCGCTCCGGGAGCACCAGGACGCTCGCCGTCGTCAGCGCCGGGCTGAGCACACCCAGCTCCACCCGGCTGCTGGCCGACCGGCTCACCGCGGCCGCCGTCGCGGCCCTCGCCGACCGCGGGATCACCGCCACGGTCGAGGTGGTCGAGCTGCGCGAGCGCGCCCGCGACCTGGCCGACAACCTGCTCACGGGCTTCGCCGACGAGCCGCTGCAGGCCGCCGTCGACACCGTCGTCGGTGCCGATGCGGTGATCGCGGTGACGCCGATCTTCTCGGCGTCCTACAGCGGCCTGTTCAAGACCTTCTTCGACGTGCTCGACACGGACGCCCTCGTCGGGACGCCGGTGCTCATGGGGGCGACGGCGGGCACGGCGCGGCACTCGCTGGCCCTGGAGCACGCCCTCCGGCCGCTGTTCGCCTACCTGCGCGCCACCGTCGTCCCCACCGCCGTGTTCGCCGCCTCGGAGGACTGGGGCGGCGCCGACCAGGGCGGCCGCGGGCTGGCCGACCGGGTGACCCGGGCCGCCGGGGAACTCGCCGACCTGGTCGCCGGGCGCCCGCCGGCAGCGCCGGTGGACCCGTTCGCCGACCCGACGACGTCCTTCGAGGATCTGCTCCGCGGCACCGGCGGCCGACCCTCTACCTGAGGGTGACGGTCAGCCGATGGCGTCGGGCGACGGCGGGGCGCTGCCGCCCTGCGGCGACTCCCCCACCATGATGGCGGTGATCGCCGCCCGGTCGGCCGCCGACGGCAGCCCCCACGCCGGGTCGTAGCCGTACACCTCGTGCAGCGGGGTGGACGCCGTCCGCCCGGTGAGCACCTCCACGGACCCGGCGTCGATCAGACCGGGGTGCTCCACGCCGCAGGCCTCGGCGACCTTCAGCAGGTCGCGGCGCAGGGTCTGCACGTAAGTGGCGGCCCGCACCGACTTCCGCGCCGGGTCCAGCCCGTGCGCCAGCCAGGGGTTCTGCGTGGCGACGCCGGTCGGGCAGGTGTCGGTGTGGCACTTCTGCGCCTGGATGCAGCCGATCGCCAGCATCGCCTCCCGGGCGATGTTGACCATGTCGCAGCCCAGCGCGAAGGCCACGACCGCGTTGTCCGGCAGGCCCAGCTTGCCGCCGCCGATGAACACCACGTCCTCGTGCAGCGCCTTGCGGGCGAAGGTGGCGTAGACGCGGGCGAAGCCGAGCTGGAAGGGCAGGGACACCGAGTCGGTGAAGATCAGCGGCGCCGCACCCGTGCCGCCCTCTCCCCCGTCGATGGTCACGAAGTCGACCCCGCGGCCGGTCGCCGCCATCCGATCGGTGAGCTCGTCCCAGAAGGCCATGTCGCCGACGGCGGACTTGATGCCGACCGGGAGCCCCGTCTCGTCGGCCAGCAGCTCCACCCAGTCCAGCAGGCTGTCGACGTCGGAGAACTCGGCGTGCCGGGACGGGCTGATGCAGTCCTCCCCCACGGGGATGCCGCGGGTCGCGGCGATCTCGGCCGAGACCTTCGCCGCGGGCAGCACCCCGCCCAGGCCGGGCTTGGCGCCTTGGCTGAGCTTGATCTCCAGCGCCCGGACGGGTGCGCCCGCGACCAGATCTTTCAGTCGCTGCAGGTCGAAGCGCCCGTGCTGGTCGCGGCAGCCGAAGTACGCCGTGCCGAGCTGGAAGACCAGCTCCCCGCCGTGCCGGTGGTGCGGCGACAGGCCGCCCTCGCCGGTGTTGTGCAGGCAGCCGGAGAGCGCAGCACCCCGGTTCAGGGCCTCGATCGCGGCGCCCGACAGCGAGCCGAAGCTCATCGCCGAGATGTTCACGACCGACGCGGGGCGGAAGGCGTGCCGGCGGGCCCGGGCCGCGCCGAGCACCTTGGCGGCCGGCAGGTCGGCGCCGTGCCCGGCGTGCACGTCCGTCGCCGGCACGGCCCGGCCGAACGTCCGGTGGTTGATCACCGGATAGCCGGCGGTGTACTCGAGGTCGTTGTCCGTGCCGAACCCGAAGTAGTTGTTCTCGCCCTTGGCCGAGGCGTACACCCAACGGCGCTGGTCGCGGGTGAAGGGGCGTTCCTCGTTGTTGCCGGCCACCAGGTACTGGCGCAGCTCGGGGCCGATCGACTCCAGCAGGTACCGGGCGTGCCCGAGCACCGGGAAGTTGCGGAGCAGCGAGTGCTCGCGCTGCAGGAGGTCGCGGGTGGCGACGGCCGCGACGGCGGAGAGCCCAGCGGCGGCCGCACGGGTGGCGCGGTTCATGGCCCCACCATCGCAGCGGCCGGCTCCCGGCGACACCCGGGGCCCGCGGACTCAGAGGTAGGCGGAGCCGCCGCGCAGCCGGGCACGCACCGCGGTGGCCAGCGGCGCCAGGACGACGCCGTCGCGCGCCAGCCGTGCCCGCAGCTCCCGCCGGTGCCGCAGCACGCCGACCAGGCCGATCGCCCAGAACACGTACTGGACCGCGAAGGCCGCCCGAAAGGCCCCCAGGTCGTAGGCGGTGGACGCGCCGGGGGC
>Ga0210040_10002693_pt1 | contig 24784 bp, 17 predicted proteins | sample CryGeyCG12114_NA_FD_185462 | JGI IMG/M metagenome (GOLD analysis project Ga0210040, IMG submission 185462) | Groundwater microbial communities from aquifer - Crystal Geyser CG19_WC_8/21/14_NA (SPAdes) (version 2) | ecosystem: Environmental > Aquatic > Deep subsurface > Groundwater | place: USA... | reverse complement strand
GTCGCCCAACTGGAAAATTGTCGAGCTCTTGGCTTTGCTACGGTGGGTAGTATCCAACAACGGTGCTTCATATGTAAAAGCACGGAAGGTAGAGCTCGTGTTCCAAAAAAAGCATGCTTGGATCTATTCCAAATCAAGAGAATATACGTGTGTGAAGAGCGTATCAGATGTTGTCGGGAACATCTGAACAATGGCTTTTTCTCGTTAGAAGCTATGGAAATAATTGAAAGTACGCAAGATACGGTCCGATTGTCAGGTAAAACAAATATATTTATTTAAATGAAATTCAGAATCACCACAAGCAATTATGATGACAGGAAGATGAATTAATATTGTTTTTTTTCAGCCCCAGAAACAACAGATTGGATAAACGACTTGATGGACAATTGCGGACCTATTCGTGGTAGAATTTATCCCATGGCGTTTCATAACCATCATCTCTACACGGATAGTGACTTCTACATGCTAGTAGGAGTAAATAAGTCTCAGTTTCTATCTTTGGTTCCCTATATATCTGGTGATATGAGAACCAGCAAAGCTCGAAGCGTGGAAAATGCCTTGGCGTTGTTTCTCATGAACCTACGCCACAATACCATTCAGGAGGTAATAAATTATTTTTTACATCAGAATGTGAACCCAGGTAGTAACGTTTATCAAGTAGAAAGAAAAAGGTTTGTGTGAATTTTTGAATAGATGTTTTATTCTTTTCAACTAAATCATGGAAAATACAAATACCGAATGATTCTTAACCCGTGTATGCTACCTAACTTATATACCGAATCATCAGACACTCAATACTAAGAAAGAGACGAATTTTTCTCATTTTAATATTTTTTTTTAGAACATTTCAACTATGAATACGAAGTGTGAACATTATCATTAAAACTAATAACATCATTTGTACTAATCTAATTTCATTATCAATAATCATCAATGACTGATTTCTTAAAAAAAGAAAAAAAAATTATAGAATCAAAAATGAAATGAAATATTTCATAAATTTAAATTTTTTTGGAGAGCAAAATTGTTCCTCAGGCACAAAAATTAACAAAATGTGATATTCAATTCATTCTTTCCAACGTTGGGATTTTGGTGTGTTATGATTTGTTGTTGTTGTGTTTAACATTACTATTAAAAGTTTTAGACATAGTTCTCCAGTAGTTATGTGGCCATGGGCACTTGAATATCCTTACTGCAAGTAACTTCAACATGCAAGCTCGGAATGTACTCTTTGAACCTGATATAATATTTAAATATAATCAACTTTTAATTTTTTGAGTAAACAGAAACTGAGATTTCAATTTGCAATGGCAAGCCAATCATGCGTGAGTGAAGCGATTGAAAGCGTGGCCGAAGCATTAACAGCCAATTTCTTGCCGAGACACTTAGGATTCGCTCACATGAGTCGAGAAAAAATGCTGGAGCATGTAAGTTCACTTCTACGGTGTTGGCGACTGATCCAGATCAGTTGGTAGCTGTGATGGATGGGACGTATCTGTTCATTGACAGACCATCTGATTTTGCGCTTCAGCGGAAGACGTACTCGACTCATAAACATAGGAATTTAATAAAAACTATGATGGTGAGTAACGAATACAAAGATACAATTTATAGGGACTATTAATGATGTTAAACAATTATGTTTAGGTTGTTCTTCCCACCAGATATATAGTAGAAAGTGCTGGCCCGTACTATGCCGACTCCTACAATAATGATGCTGCCATAAAGAAGAAAATGCTCGGGGAAAAGGATTTCAAAGATACTTTCCGACCAGGCGATTGCATGGTTGTTGATAGGGGATTCCGAGATGCGCTACCAGAAATGACAGAAGCTGGATTCTCCCACTACATGCTCCATTTGCTGGCCCCAAAGCAAAAACAGTTTTCTACCAAAGAAGCTAATGAGTCGCGAAGAGTAAGATATTGTAACAGTCACAGTTCTAAAAGTATTGCTTGAAACAATTATTAAATATTAATGAGTGAATAGTAATTAAATGATTTAAAACTTCTGAACTTAAGACAATGAAAGCAATATCCGTTCCGCAATTTTTCGAACATTAGTGAATAGTGATTAAGTGATTTAAAAATTCTGCACTTGAGACAATATCATATCCGCTCCGCAACTTTTCGAACATCAGTGAAAAGTGATAAGGTGATTGAAAACTTCTGAACTTAAGACAATGAAAGCAATATCCGTTCCGCAATTTTTCGAACATTAGTGAATAGTGATTAAGTGATTTAAAAATTCTGCACTTGAGACAATATCATATCCGCTCCGCAACTTTTCGAACATCAGTGAAAAGTGATAAGGTGATTGAAAACTTCTGAACTTAAGACAATGAAAGCAATATCCGCTCCGCAACGTTTCGAACATCAGTGAATAGTGATTACGTGATTGAAAACTTCTGAACTTAAGACAATGAAAGCAATATCCGCTCCTCAACGTTTCGAACATCAGTGAATAGTGATTACGTGATTGAAAACTTCTTAACTTAAGACAATGAAAGAAGATATGTCTATACGAATGTCTATCGTATAGAAATTGTGATTCTAGTTACCCATTTGAGATTCTATTTCCAACATAATATACAATTAGATTTAGTTTTTATCCTGTATAAAGTACATGTACTGAAAATAGAGTTAAAAAATTTGGTTGGAGCCAGGAATCGAACCCGGGTAGTTTCGCTAACATGGCTACTCCCCAGAACCATCCCTCCACCAGGCCCCATTAAGGAACCTAAGATTTTAACTCTATTTTATTTCAATTTGTTATTCTACTGAAATGGTTACCATAGAATGAGCACCGCAATCTGCTGTGATTCGCATTCGGTACATTTCGAAAGAAACGAATAACGTCGTCAAAGTCTACCAGGAAATAGTGAATTAGCAAGTTTATTAGGTGACGACCTGTACTATTTGAAATTTATTAGATTTAGTTTTCATCCTGTATAAAGTACATGTACTGAAAATATACAATGAATAAATAAATATACAAGAATATACAATGTTTTAAACCGCGTCACATTGGTTTAATTTCCTACGGTTTGGCAATTCATCCCAGCACTTGACAAACAGACAAATAAAACATGGTAGTGTAATAAGAAGCAGACCTTGAGAGCATTCCAGTTGTTCCCACAATGACGTCACGATCATTCACAGAATCCAAGAATGTATTGATAGCTTCTTCCCTTGTCATTCTGGTTTCTGGCTGTGTTTTATTCTCCCCAGGAGCAACAATCTTCCTTTTGTAGGGTGTGAAAGTTTGCCTTTTCACCAACAGTGCATACGGAGTGTGAGATCGTTCTAAATGCTTCTTGGCTGTGTACAAAGCCTGCTCTGCACCTTCAATATAGTCTGGCAAAGATTGGAATGGGATCCCTAAGGCAGCTGTATAAAAAACAGGAACAAGACCAACATAGTAAGACTTGCAATTACAATGCTTTTGACGAGAAAAAATAGACTGTCCTACAGTCTTTTTCATAATAAAGCATATTTCTCTCAAGACAACTTAGATTTTCCCTGTGATATTTGTTTTTAGATGAGTAAATTACTAGCTTGTGTATTCATAATCTCAATTTTGGTGTCAGCTCACTACTCACTCAGTTATGTTTGCATTGCAGTATTCTCATGATTCCACAGGAGTCGCGATTCAATAACAAAAGAATAATTTGTTCTCAAGGTATTTTTGCAGGAACACATATTTAAATCTTCTAACATATTTCTTTCCTAATCATGTAAATTTGCTTTCCGGTTTGAAAATCTGTTCTCAGCTTTTGAACATGCATAAAATGTAAATGTAGGATGTATTATTGGACAAGAAGTATAACAAAAGAAAAGGGCGCATTATATAAAGGGTTTAATACAGCCATTACATCAATTTTTGATTGGTTACTCCTATCTCACTACTCTGTCAGTAAAATGCCAGCATGCAATTACTGTAATTAGCCAGTAAAGAAGAAATTCAGTTTCTCCCACTCGCAGCCAGAAGGAAGAGTCAGTTTTGCTCCTCCTGTTCCTACGCAACTACGCACCCAGCATAAACCTTCCCTTTGCTTCCTTTGATTTGTTGTAGAATTATTTACTAACAGTTACCTGCTTGATTCCCCAAGTCGAGGGAAGGAAAAAAACGCCTGCGCATGGCTCATTTAGTAATATTATCGTTAATTATAGTAAACAGTAGTCTATTCCATAGTTAAAAGTAAAGTTTGTTGACTCTATTTAGAACTGAGAGTAGTTATTGCTTCTTTCTTATTCTTTCAAAAAGATTGTAAAGATATAAAGCCCACATTCCACTTACTTATCAACAATAAGGTAATACTGTTTTACTTGAAAAATGTAAGTAAGATGAAGTCATCATACAGTACTATAACTGACAGTCACCTAATATAGCTTTATCAGCCTGGATAAGAGAACAAACTGTTTTTGGAAGCTTAGTACAAAAAATAAAATTTCATCCATAACTGTTCCGTCTAATCCTTTGCTTAATTTTATTTTTCTTCGCTCAAAAAGCCATTTGAATTAATCTAGCTGCAGCCTTTGGCCATTGAGAAGGTTTTGTCGTTCTTAGCAATTGGCAATTTGGCATATTACGTGAGCAGCGAAACTTTATAAAACTGGCCAATCAGATGATATGACTACATCGTGTAAATACTATTTGACTTAAATAGTTTAATCTATCATTATTTCAGTCCCCCCTATTTATAAAAAAGTTGCAATTCAATAACTGAAGCAATAGATGAAGAGCGGACAGCCACTCACCGCAAGCAGAGCCAATCAAACCCTTTAATTTGATGTGTTGTTTGTCGAAATGGGCATTACGGAGCTATAACCACTTTGTTCCTAAATCTCATATATGGAAACGAAAGGAGGTAAAGAATTGGATGGGTTTCCAAGAAACACACTCATGCTTAATGACCTGGGATAGCTTAATAATTTATCAGGAATCTAATATCTGCCAATAATTCAGTTACTAAGTTGTTTTTTGTCATGATAAATATAAACTTATATTAATTTCTCATAATTAAAGAGCTGGGCTAAAAGTAATACTGCGTTGAACACGGTTTATTGTCATGCTTATGAATTGAAAATTAACGAAAACTTACGTAATCTTTAAATAATCTACCACTATTTTTCATATTTTCTTGTTGGGGCATATTTGGATAGCCACACAGTGATGCAGTGTATGGAAATAATTATTTTTTTAGGAGATGCAAAAAGTTAGAACCAAAGGTTTTTTAGCTTCAGTAATTTCAACGACCTTTGTTATTAATCAAGCTAATATTTGGAATTGAGGCTAATTTTTGGAAAATATCGGCTGACTACACGGTTGCTTGAACAATTGCTATAACAAAATGTAGTCAACCTAGGTAATCTCATTTGCATGCTTCATAATGTACAATGCTGGGTAGCTTATCGAGTTCAAACAAAGATTTATTATTAGAAGACAGAAGCCTTCTTTGTTTGCGTTCATTTGTGAGTGACTTGACACGTTTCTAGACAGCGAAAATAATTTAAACACAGAAGCATTGACAAGTAAATGGGATGTTGATGCAGCTTTGTTTGAAATAAATTATCGGATACAGTGAGGACTGTGAGTTAAGAGCGTAGACAGATAATTAACTATAAAGATAGGTTTGAAACATTTATGAGGGTGAAGCCAAATCCTCCTTGCAGAGAAATGCGGTGAAAGATAAGAATAAACTGAACAAGTGGAATATGCGAAACGATTTGATTGACAACAAATAAAAACCCTAGGCTTTGTTCTATCCCTTCCCCATTCATGTTCAACTTTACAAATAAGCAAATAAATGATTGTTAAAAGAAATAATTAACTATGTAATCTGAGAATAAACAAAAAGACAAAATTAACAAAGCTAAACGACAAGTGGGACTGGTAAGTTAGAAACCAAGTTTACTCCACAAAGTCCCGTCTAGAAGTGATGTTTTAGAAAGAAACTAAAAATACAACTAAGTTAGTTATGACCTTTTAAAAGACAAAGTTCAGCCTAAACAATAATGCAAACAAAAATAATTTATTGTTACACACACATCAGTGATAACCAAGAAAATAATAGCTTCCAAAAAATAAATAATAATAATAATATTACATTACATATTATCAAAGTTATGCCCAAAAGTTCTGGTACTGTGCAAACATATTACTATGATGCATCCGCAAAGGTGTAGCATACACACATGACACATACAGTTGCAGTAGCATGATATGCATAAAATAACTAAAGGAACACTGGTTCTGTGCTTTAAAACTACCTTAAAACAATAAAAACAATGAAAACTAAACTGGACAGTATCCTAAATAGTATGAACAATTATATTAACGAAATTCAGAGACTCGTCTCTAAAACAAATAGTTTTCAAGGAGACTTTACTTACGAATAATTACTTCCCAAGTTTAAAGATAAAGCAGCTAACAGGCTAAGATAGGTATTTATAGAATGCCAATTGTGATACTAAAAGCAAGGGACGATACCTGAAAGAAGATTAAATCATCAAAGACAGACAAACAGAAATTCCTGTAAGCGGATGCTAACTATTTCGCTCAACAGCTTTCCAAGTGCTGTGGTGTCGAAATGCGCGTGGAAAACCCAAAAGCTCTGTGTATACGGAACACCATATTAGATGGAATGTAATTTGAAGACTGACTGCTGAATTACTATTCTTTATACCTTGTACAATACCAGACCAACCTTAACCTAAAAGCCACAACAATGAGTCATGTCGATTTCTCGCAATGGTCACTTTGGAACATGCGATTGTACTGTTGCCAACTAGTATTACTGTTTCTGGGATCCTTTCATGTGCATGACATGCCATAGATAATCAAATAAAGAAACGTCTTGGTCCTAAAGGAGAAGAAATGCTTTTTGTGATGACATGAAAAGACTATACATGATAGGAAATTGGTGTCGAAGGGCAAAAACACAATGCATGGAGCAGATCCATCAAAGACACACATTTATTTTATTCAATTATCAGATGAAAGTCAAATGTCTTTGTTTTGTTAACGTAAGCAGGCGCAATTTATCCAAAAGTTTGCCCTGTTAGTGAAATGTACTTTTCCTGAAACTTCTGCAGCATAATAATATTTACTGGTTAGCGCTGACATAAATAAGGCGTAACCTACTGTGATTCGGATAAATTAAACATGAGCAATTGTCACTGCCAATTTGGCATTCAGGCATTCGATTCTTTGAAAGGTAATACTGTCTGGCCTTTTGCCCACACACGGGGAAATCAGACTTGATTCACTTCTTTAGCTTTATACAGGAAGAAAGCATAGTTTATTATTTGGAATGTGTTTTCATCACGGTATTTTATTAGCGCGTATTAGCTAAAAGTTACCTTAATTTTAGAGCTATTGTTTATTTCAAAAGTTCCAAAATGTAATTTTCAAATTAGTATTCGACGTTGTAATAATATCTAGACACTATTTTGCTCAACTATATTCAGTGCATTTAAAAGGATATTTTAGCTAGAGCTAGAGAGAGTAAGTAAACATAAACTTAAATCAAATTTTATCTACTTAGTTGCTTTCACAATCAAACAGTTCCCATCATATATAGACCATAATAGTTTCGTCACATGCAGCCGACTTTTTACATTTGGGTGTTTTAGTAGAGTAAACTTATGAATTTGACATTTGCATTGCAAATGCTTTGTATGCAAATGAATAATATTTTCGTACCCAATTCACGTGAGCCTCTGTCTCATCCAACCAAAGTCTAGGATTTACCAATATATGTAGATAAAAACCACCACATTTGCATGACATGCATGACTTGCTCGATCTACTGTAGTGTGCAGTCAACAGTGAGTTCTATAATGCATTATAGAGTTGAGAAAGGAGTGACTGGAATCATCCATCTCAATGAAATGAAAAACTTTGACAAAAATGAACCAGACTTGTTGTGCTCCCGAAAAAAGGAGAAACATCATGCACTACATTGCCATCCTGGGTGAATGCGAAAGAAAGTCGGGTGGAGAGATACAGCCATCCGATTACATAAAGACTACAAACTTCAGTTTCATTTGCTTCCCGACAGTTCTGTTTACAGACAGACAGGAGGATTCTGATAAACTGTTACATTCATACGGTTTTCTGTTGGGCATGTGGCAAGCAGACATAATCAATCAGTTACAGTATGCTAGGGAAAATAAACAGAAATTATACAAGCAATGATCTGTTGGTCAAATAGACTGAGCGAAAATCAATAACCATATTCTCCGAAGGCATTTACTTACGATCAGTTTGACGATCCTGATAAATAAAATTAGATAGATGGATACGCTAGTAGACTATTTTAGATAAACAAAAAAACGTGCTTCGAAAGTAATTCAACTCAATTTCTGATGGTGCAATAATGTTCCATTATTGCATGCATACCAACCAACGAAATCCCGCACCAGCTTGAAATAACTACTGAATGGCTACAAAAATAAATTAGACGTACCCAATAAGCCTGGGGTTACTTGACCCTGAACACGATGCTGAGGCTCATCTTTTTTTCCAGGTTCTCCTCTCCAGCCAATGAGCAAAAGCATCGGGATTGAGTACACTTCATTTGCACACAAACTAATCTGCTCAGGACAAATCAAAGGTTCAAAGTTTCAGTGCTTTTGTAAGCTCAGACGTAGGGAAAATGACCAACACAGATTTAGATCTTGCCATTGCTGGCCTTATGGTCACATTAACATAATTTACGAGCCCAAATAAAAGTTCCCAGATTCCCCATACTTTACTTTCTTCGAACATCTGAATATTCATGTGGACCCTGTTTTTCCTAGTTTCAGTTCACCTGCTGTAATATTGTCTACAGACTGCACAGAGACTAAATACAAACTCTAGTTTTTGAAAGCCATTTTAACTTGGTTAGTCTCCTCTCTGTGCATTTTTGCGAGTGCAAATATCCAACGTCTGATGACATTTCGCAAGAGTTTCTAGTTTCTATTACATTATGTAAATGTGAGCCAGTCAACATTACAGTTAGAATCTTGGAACAAACATTTCCACGTAATTCACAAGACCGCTTGAGGTGGACACCTTAAAAGGTTATGGAGATTTTTTCCACTCGCCTATTTCCGAAAGATACGCACGCATGGATCCACTTTGGCAAGCGCATCATATACAATTTACTTTTCCCTTTTCTTCTCATATTTGCTGAAGAAACGCAAGTTTCTACATAAGAAGTGGGTCCCACAATGGACTCTTGTAAATAGTGTGTACACACGGAACTCACCAAGGGATTCACAGCATTGCCAAGGCCAGAATTCTGCATGTATACTAGAGATGGTTTTCCAGTTGCCAAATGGTAGCCGGCCGCAAGTGCTACAGCTGCTCCTTCATTAGCAGCAATCACGTGATGCGTTGATGAGACTTCATCGGTTACAAAGGCACAAAAATCTGCAAAAATAATCATATTAGGCTGGCTCTAATGATGCAACCGAACACGGTAAAAAGGCTCGAGGATTAATATCAAAACCACTTTGGAAACAACACTACCTTTGTTATGAATTAGAACGGATTTTGTATAGAAACAAAATTTCAAATAAACAATTTGTGGTTTCAAATATTCATCAGTAGTTAGCAAGCTAATGAACCCAAAAGGATCACTGGGGTTTGACGTTTATAAGTATCAACTGTCACAACATTTTAAATTTCCTATAACGGAGACAAAAGCATAGCGAAAGGGATAGGGAGGGATAAACAAAGCAGCTCAATTAAGTTGCTCTGTATTAATGAATACGAAACCGGTAGTTGTATATGAATAAACAATAGGTAACAGAATTGAAGTCTAAACGTGACGCCATTGCTTGCATTTAATACACTCGTGGCTTGTGTGATTGGCGATTTGGAGAGTTTCTCATTGCTCATTTTCAACGCCGTTTCAATTGAAAGACGCCGAAGACGCATGAAATTCCTTCAGCCAATGAAATACATTGGTTGAATTTCAAATATTTGACTAGCTGATTGAGTGATTTGGGCGATTTTTTTTTTTTGTTTATTTCAGCGCAATATAAATCTGCATGAAATGCAATAGATTTTTCAATATTTTTCATTTACGCTTCGGACTAGCATATTGTGTATGGACCTGATGGAATATATTTGTAATCTACATTTTTTATGGAAAGTATATAAACAAAGCAATATTCGATACACAGCTACACGCGGCTGCCAATATCCCGAAGATCCACTATTTGGCCAGAGGATATGCGATACTGAAAACAAAAGTATGTTTATACAGTACACCAAAAAGATAATGTTCACAGAAAACTGTCTCGTCGTTTCCAATTGAAAACAAAAACTAATTAGATTTTCTAGGTAACAGGCAGAGAGTTTATTTTCGACGACAGTGGATTAGATTATAAAAACACTGGGTTCGTGCACTGAGTAAATGAACCGGGTTCAGTTAGAAGCATAAACTCACTAGTTCGTTGTGTCGAATTTAGTTAGACCCATCTTATTGTTTTCAAACCAGAGCATATAGTTATTAAAGCTGTCTCCCTGATTCATAGCTACCATTAATATTCTGTGTGCGTTTACCTTTCAAAAGTGAGTCGGGAACTCCAGTATAAAAATCAATTCCTATTCTTTTGACGGCCCCATAGAACGCAGCTGGATCCAAGAAATCTCTCACCAGCTCTGTCAATACGCCAGCCTCTTCATTCCGCTTCTGTTGCTCTATATATTGCTTCCCAAATAAATACAAATTACACGGAACTTAACTTACTATCAGCATCTTTTTCTTGCAAGATGTATGCCTTTTTTACCACCAATTTTAGTTTTACAAAGAATCCTTTCATGTGTTACATTCAAATGAAACTGTGCTACATGGTTGCCCTAAGCAGTATTAGTTGAAAATTGTATTTTCTTTGTCAGCGTAAGTCAACATATTTTGTTTTCAAAGCTACAAAAAATTTCATTTCAAAGTCATATTCTAGAGTTGTAAGTTAATGAAGGTCTTATTTAGTTAGTATAAAAGACAACAATTTACGGCAGTTCATTTACGTTTGTTCACTTTAGTACACAATAGGGGTACACTCCAAACCATTTTATGTCATAGAATTCTACGCTTTTACATACTTCTCCCAGTCAATCAGATCAGTATATAGGTAGAGGTCTGAAGTCCGCTGGGAGAAGTTACGTGCGTAGAAATTTACGACAGTACACGGTTTGGGGTGTACCTCTAAGATCTGCATTGAGTTCAATTCTTTAATCCATTAATCTAAGACAATTTTATTACGTAAAGAAGCTTTAGAGCTCCCAACTAAAAGATGCTTACTTCTTCATGACTCGGCGTCCTTGTGGAGTAAGTTTTGCCGTCCATAAAGTTGTCAGGCAGGAGATTATTCATGAGTCTTATCCTTTGGCAATTGGTGCGTCTTAAACTAGAGAAACACGTTGTTGCAGGCCTCACTATTGCAAAATTGTGCCCAAACTTATGGTTGGTTCCAAACAGTTTCCACACAGACATCACATTCAATTTTGAGTAATTCATGTTGAGTTGGTATTCACAGAACGATGACTTTGGTTAATCTCAAAGTTCAGTTTATTTGGCGTTAATTTAAACTATAAATGGCTCGTGTAATACTGTTAGACGTGTTGAATACGGACTAACTATAAGTAATTGGAGGAGCGTGTAACTTTTACTTTCAAGTGTACGCAGTGAGATGCTAAAAAGTGGAACTGATTTACTTTTCCAACAAGTTCGACAGAAATCTACTAAAACTTTGCTGATTTGGATGAAAACTTTGGGAATTTATCACGGGCATTTTTTAATAAATTTATTGTAGTTATAGACAGTTCAGACAATTTAAAAGGACAGTTGGGAACGGGAATGAAGAATTTTACTCCTTTAAAATTGGGATTTAAAGATTTTAAATGAATATGTACTCAGCAAATGGGATTCCCTTCGCTTCGAACCAATACCAACCATAATAACGCTCAATGTAGTAATAATATACATGAAATGTTTCCTAATGAAACACAAACAGACAAATGAAAAATGAACCATCAAACAAGCACTAGTTTATATCAATGCCTGTAAAAAAAATGCAACTACTTGTCTGATAACATGTTCTGGGATGTCAACATTAAAGTTTTCTGAGAAACGCAAAGTCATAAAATGAGCGGAAGCAAATGCCATCCTATCATCACTTCGCTTCATCCGTAATGCATATAATCAATAAAATACTCATAAGCCTTTATATTATAATCATGGCTCATGGCTACGCTAAAATGCTTCATTTAATCTCTTAATGTCGATAGATTATATGTCATGTTCAACTACCTTGAATTATATGACTTCAAACTTAATTTTTGCTAAAAGTAGTGGTTGTAGAATATTTTTCGAAAGCGTACCAATTTTGGAAACGATATATATTATATTATATGACATATGCAAATTGTTCAAAAGAATCTAGTGTTTGCACACGTGTGAATCTTAATGACTATTATTGTCCATAGCTTAAAATCAAAATGTTATGACCAAGGAATGGTAGTAAAAACCTTGTGATAATATAAGTTTCGTACACTTTCTGTTGTTTTCATAATGATGGCATAAGGTAAACAAAAGTTATCTACTCTAACTGCGTACATACTAAAAACGTAGTTTATGCAACGAGTTTACATTTCGGAGCACATAACAAAAATTGGAGACCTGCTAACAGTTTATTCTGCAACCTATTTGTATAAAAGTCCTTTGAAACATAAAGCCTATTTGGCTCACTTAAGACTTAAGTAGTGCTCTAAACACAATCTTCAACATAACATCAAATGAGAAGAATGAAATTACATCACTTTTCAAATTCCTTCACGTTTGGTTGAGTCATTTCTAGCGCAGCAATATATAACATTTTGTTATAATACAAAACTACGTGCACAAATCACATGTAATTTTGAACTAACTTTAATTATTTTTCAAAGCTCGGGTCAACGTACAGACATGTATTTAAAAGATGTTAAAACATTTCTAAATACATTTTAGTAAGTTCATCCGACTTAAAAAAATTGCATTGTTCTACTCTTCGGGTAGCTTTATGGGAATTGGAGAGTTCACCGAAATTTGACAGAGAGTAGTTAGCTGTCCTCGTGTCTATGGTTAGTATTGTAATTCTCGGTAAAATAACAATAAAATATAGCAGTGTTAAAATATTAGCTTCGTAATGGAGCCATGGTGATGGAGATGGTTCTGGGGAATAGCCATGTTAGCGAAACTACCCGGTTTCAATTCCTATGACTCCTACCAAATTTTAAACATTGATATATTACAACTTACGAACGCAAAGCACATTTTCAAACTTTAATTATGTTCTGACAGATATCCTCAAGCGGCATCAACAGACTATTTACATGCACATGAGTAATAATCGTTCAACCATGTAACGTTACTAGATGTGTTCTCCTAAAATCAAAATGTATGAAAGTTTGTAGAAATTGCTATCAAGATTTGAGTATGTTTACAATTGTAACATCGGCTCATTCAATCATTTTCATTTAATAACAGTAGAACACAGTAAGAGAATAGAAGTACTTCGAACTATAGTAAACAGTATATTAAAAGTTGCTACAAAAATATTAACGCAAAACAGATCTCCCCGAATCGATATCTGAGCCAGGCAAGGTGAAAGCATTTTGTTTTCTTCCAGACTACAAAATATCAAATTTGTAGTCAGATTGCCAAGAGCATAGTGTTTTTGACTTAGTGAGACCATGGTATGAGTTAACCGAGCTAGCTTTAAATTACACGCCTTGATGGTTCACCTCCTCCTTTAAAATTCAAAGAAACACACAATGCTAACCTCGATGTAATTTTGGCTTCCAGCTTGAGATGGTGTTAAGTGAATGTGATTAGGGTGCATGATTATTGTCAAGTGGTAGCTACATAGTCGATATATAGCTCCATCAGGCATGTCCATCCGTCCGTTCGTCAACATCTCTCATGTTATATTCTCACCATCGGCTCAATGAATCGTGATGATTGTAGGTTGGGATTTAATATCAGCAAAATTGATCAACTATTTCCCTAAAATTTGGAAATTAAAATTTTCTTAATGCTTAATAACAATGATAATTGAGGCGAATGTGATGAAATTTAATACACATGTGTTGGAGCTTATTTACATAGGTGAAAAATGTGAAAATGACCCGAATCAGGAAACCCTGGAGCTAGGGGATTTTAATAAGAAATCAAAAATATTTTTTGGCTATTGATGCTATTATTAATGGGTAAATTTAACAATTCATCTTTAAAACCAAGTAAATCGTTTTTAACGCAATTATAGCAGGAAATAAAAAATCTTTTGTTCATAGATTTTTTAATGTTTGTAGCATGAAAACTTACAAAAGTTTAAGCATGTCGATTTTCTCCAACGTATTATTGTTGTTTACGTTTCATACGCTACTTAAACGTTTCTATTACTATCTACTTTGCAAGCAGTTTACTAATGTATGACTTTGGAATGATTCCGGTGCATTCTTTTGATCGAAAGATGAAAGAAGTTCTGCCTAAGACATTCACTCAAGTTGGATTGGAAGCACCATAGATTCACATAAAACACAACGTTACAAAATGTGTGAAGAAATTGAGCTAGAGATTTGTTATAGCTGGAGAAAAGGAATGGAATTTTTTTACGAATGGGTTCTCTATTGCTTTCTTCAAATAAATTGAAATAACATCGTGCATTAAATTAGAAGGCAGTAAAAACTATATAGCAATTTTATATTCATGCTGATAACAATTAGATATACCACAAATTATAGACTCTGGTTTAGTATACTTTTCCTTATTCATAAGTAATTGGTACCCTTCCAATATGATGCCTACCAAGGCCTACTTGAGCCTACCATATTTTTAGGGACAGTCAGATTATACAGTATGATGCCTACCATAAATAAGGTCCTACCGTGCATGTATATTTAGTTTTATTATGCACTAATTCAATGCAAATGAGGTTAGTTATTTATTTTTGTCATTTTTTTTATCTTTGTTAGTTTTGTTGCATTATGCAAATGAGGTTAGTCAGTTATTTTGTTGATTTTGTTAGTTCAGTAGTTTAAGTTTTTTGTTTAAGTCAGTGCTTTTTTAAGGCTGGTACAGTGTAGCCATGACTTTGCGTTGTGAAATGAGCTCTTAATCTTAATTAAACTGTGTGTATTGTACATTTATTTTATAAATACTTCTATTCAACTTGAAGCAATCTTAGAGATGAAGACATGAGACAAAAAGGTAGGTATCAAACTGTATATATCATTTTTTTAAGGTAGGCATATGGTAGGTATGGTACATTTGGTAGGCATCATATTGTATAAACGGTAGGGTGGTAGGCATCATATTGGAAGGGTACCAAGTAATTCTTACTAGTCTTACTTCTTGCTGTAGCTACTTTTTATTCATAAGAAGTATTTTCATCCAGCAACATTATTTAGGGTTTTTTTATATATAAAAACGCCAGAAATTCTCATGTAGTATTTTTTAATATCTCTGTTGCACTAAAAAACATAATTTGCGTTCAACTCCGGTAAATATTTAAATAAGATTATCCTGTTAGATGATGTGAGCTGTTGTGCAAAAATTGTGGACTATGAATGCTGTACATTATGCTGCTAGCTGTTGCTGTTGCACGCACACATTAGCTACAAATGTAAAACTATAGCAAAGACAGTCGCGCTGCTCTACTGTCTTGCTAGTCGCTCGATGCAGAGAATTTCCCAATACGCCGATGAAAATGCTGCTTCACTCTAGCTTTACGGTTTATACATGAATTGTTTTGTCACCTGATATCAGATTCCCACTCAATTCATTCGAATAGGAACTTTGTAATATTAAATTAGTTTATTTATGAAATTAAAGATTGTAAATGAATTTGCCCGTGGCCTGAAGCATGGAAAAACTAAAAACACAAGTTTTTTACGCCAATCGTAACTTAGTAGGCATTTTATAATGAGGGAAACTTGGTACTTCTTCGCTTGTGCTGTTTGTTTCCTTTCAAGCTTTATATGAGTTTAGCATGCATAATTTGACGAGCCCACGCATAGGAAGCTTGGTTAGCTGTGCTGCTGTGCATTTCTGACGTTGAACTTGATAATTTCATCAAGCTGGTAGTAAATTCATGATCTGACTGTTTTCAGGGTTCACAGACAAAGCACATTAAGAATTACGCTTGTCAAACGAACTCAAATAACGAAGTCAACATTTTCCAGAGAATTATGAAATCTTATTACTTCATATCATCATTTCCTTTTAGCAAGTAAAAGATCTTAAACCAACTACATAGAAATGTTTGCAGTCCATTTTTCCCAACCGAAACAGGATATCATATCATTATTGGATGAAAGCTTGCTATACTTCATTTGGAGCTCCTTCCTAGTTAAGTAATTGTTGTGAGTGGTCCACAGTAGCAACAAAATAATGACATTATTTGCTATATTTAGGAGCCAGACTGTATTACGTAACAACATACAGTTTCTGGTCGTTGGTTTTGACATTGATGGAAACATAAATCCCCGAAATCCAACCGTGGTTCTGAGTTTTCTTTGCTTCTAGCTTCTGGACAAGATTGAATTAGAAAGTTTTTTGCCCAACCCCAGCCTATGGCTATCAAAGTGCTTCATCATTGTTCATAAATAGCCACAAGTAACGCGTGTTGTTTTGACATTTTTATAAAATTTCGTAAAACAATAAACTTAAAGTTTAAAGCGAGCCGGAATGCATTCAATTCTTTACTTTTTTTGTCAAACGAAAATGATTCTATTTCTCCGTATTTCATAGAATGTTACGTTATTTAGCTGATGCTTGATTCTAGTGAACTAACATACTTTTTCTATTCATAAACTTATGTAGGTGGACTGTATTCACAATCCACGCGTGTAGTTGTAGTGCAGTATCTAGTTCTATGAAGTGGACATAACTTTCCAGCGGATTATGCTGTGCTAGGATACTTGTGCTCATCTTATCACAATGAACTACATATATGGTTGTTGAGTATATTGTAGTTTTAGAAAAATAAACATGTTTTACTTATTTGGGGTCTGTAGAAGTCTGACAAATATTCATGGAAATGACACGTTTCCTGAAACAATAGCCTATCATTCGCAGGCGTATGGGAACAGTAATTCCAATTGGCAATGTTTTGGAAATTTGATTAGCATAGAACTGTTTCAAACTGCTGTCGCATACAAAACACGTGCATTTTATTGCTAATATTAAAGTTACTCAGTAGTAGGGAGCTATCCAGCATTCCATATTGGTGGCATAGTACCAATACTAACTTAATCATAAAAAATCCATTACAAATTAAATAAACTTGTCATTCAAAATGGAAGACTTCTGTGCTTTTTTCAGCCGACTACCTATTAAAAATCCTTTTAGCTTAAATATAATATTCTGAAAACGGGAGAAAATTGTATAACATTTGACACAAAATAAGTTACCAATCACTATTACTATAACTAGCTAAAACAAGACCAGTCGTATTCAAGCTTCTGTACTACGTATTCAGTTGCTTTATTCAAGTTATGTGAGAACTACGTTATGTCTCCAAAAACACACTCGTAGTTAATGTACAAACACCTGCTTTCATCCTTAAGGGGCGAATAGACATTTCAAAATTACTTTCTTTCTAACTACTAATTTCCATTCGAGATGAATGCACATGAACAAATATGTTCCTCTCACAAAGATTACAAGGAACGTCAATGCGTCAAAGTAATGAAATATCCTCATAGTGTTTGGATCCCAATCTCATCTAGTGTCCCATATTGTAATTTAATGGAAAGTTGGAATTAATCCTATAGCTGATATTCTTAGAGAAACCTGGTGACTTCATTCTACTTTCTCGGATTATTCCCATACTACTACACCAGAGATGGGAGCTAACTAACTATCCTGTATGTGAGAGCTACCACTAACATGCTTCCTCAGTCAGTCAGTTGTTCGCCACAAGTAGCCGAGCACAGACCCATATGAGTTCAGTCGCTGTCCAGGGTCGCTCACAGGTTCTTCACATCGCTTGTGCTTTGAGCTGAAGACGAGCACGGGCTTTTTGCTACTGGCCATATTTGTAGCAAGTATCCCGTATACAGAAACAAACAGTAAAAGAACTTTTACCCAGCACATTTTCCTCGCACCTCCGCTCACGTTCAGCATATTGTTAGTTCGCATCCAGTGGTTCCCATTATTTCCATCATCAACTTCAAGCATCGTTGCACTTTCCACAATTCTACTATATATTATTGTGAGTGGAGTTTAATTACTTATTCATTACTAGATTTTTCATTGTAGGTTAGGCAACTATACTACTGGTCATTTCCAGTGAGATCACCGATCTAATTTATAGTGTGTCCATCTGGTTTGAAATGCTTTGGGATACTGGGTGGGCTCATTTCGGTTTTATTACACTAACGACTGACTACGTACGAACAACAAATACAATACATACTGTATTAATAACATTGAGAGTGTCTAGTTGGGAAAGATGTACTGGAATATATGACGCTCTTGAGCATACACAAGGTGCTCTTTTGCTGACAATTCTTTTTATTATTACTTGTAGGTGGGGAATAGACGGACAAGTATACGCATAGGGAAGGTGAAGCAGCAGTTGAGCAAATAAAGATATCAAGACTAATAACCCTTGACGGGGGAAAATAAGACTCGACAGACGTGTTGAATAATCATTATTATCATATTCTATATCTACATGTCATTATAATATTCTAATGGGATATGAAGATATGTTTGCGAAAATGAACTCGAGTCCAAAAAGTTTTCATTTTGTTTGCTTCTTACTGGTACTTCAGAAATCCGAGAGTCGGTTTCAAGAAAAACTTAGTTCTGGCCAAAATGAGGCTGTACACGAGAGCTCCCATTCCATTTCTCACAGTCAAAATTGCCATGATTCTCAAGTAAGAAAGTGCTGGAGAAAGTTGGACGATCTCCCAACGGGTGTCGGTATACCCACTACACAAGAAGAATTGGACAACCGTTGTAGGTATTAAAGCTCTTTTTCTCCCCACTTTTTCATTAGCTCCAAAAGTATATCACACACTCTCACTGATTTCATGTCCTGAAGTTCACCTCGTAATTGAGAGCGCTTTGTATAAACTGTGGATGTCTATTTACTTTGCCAATGCAATTCAAAGCATTACTTCATTTATGGGAGCATAATGGATATTTCTAGCCTGAGAGAAATGAATAGACCTTTTATAACACAGATGAAATAGTTCCGAGAGCATAAAATACGTATTAGAATTCTCAATGAGAAAAGGTTGAAGACTGAAAAAAAAAAATTTTGTGAAAGTGAAAGAAAAGTTGTTTACGACAAAAAATGGAAGCAAATTATAGGAATGAAAAGGATAGGGACGGAAAAGTAATCAGCCAGGCTTATTATAAGCTTAGCTGTATGATCATAAAATGAATCTTAGACATTAGCTTATTAATTTTCACATCGTATCTCTGCTGAATATATAATATATACTATATCAAAAGAAATAGGCGAAGTTGTTTTGCTTGTTTTATGACATTTTTTATCCAAACTTCCAAAGTGCTTTGGGCGAGATAAGTAGAAAGAGAAAGCATCGAAACTCAAGGATTGTAAACTACCTGCTGCTACCCATGTAATTTTTAACATACCTTTTTATCAATACACATATGAGTTATTAATTAGAGCAACAGGTGGAAATCGTGAATTTTAAGCTATAAGACCAAATAAATAACGTAATAAAATGATCGTATATAAATAGCATGGCCTAATAGTGTGCAACAAGTCATTGCCTGAGAGTTTATTTTCATGTTTCAACAACAGGGCATTCCACGACAGGATGAAATGTTTTCATGATTGGGCTCGGGAATGCTGGAATGAAGAGGACTACTCAAAAATTAACAAAACAGTTACAGGAGCCTCCGAAACATATAGGTTTATGTGTAACGACACTGATTTCAAGAGAGATTTTTTCAAACACAAAGGATGCTATAAAAAAGTAGCAGCTCCGTATGATGTTTGCGTGCAAAAGTTTATGACTGACGTTGAGAAAACGATGTCGGCACAAGATCATTCCTTTTCAAACACAACCGTGTGCTGGTAAGTGAAAACTGAATCCATTGTTTAATTTTGATTCACAAAATCCATTGACAGTGTTAGTAAGTAATGAGAACCTTGTGTTTATACAGTATCCGGCGAAGCTTTCTAAAATGCGTTACAGAACTGATTGAAAATAGTTGTGGAGCGGAGGCGTCTGCATTTGTTCACAAAATTGCTGTTACTTCGATTCGACATGATACGACGTCACATGAGCCAGAGCAATGTGTAAATTTTGATCATAAAACTTGTTCGTACGGTTTTGCATCTGGGGGAATGTCTAACGTCATTTTTTACAACACTATTCTAATAATTAATATTTGGATTTTCACTCTGCTAACCTACTAAAACTTTTAAATTCTTTCATAGTGTAATAAATGTAATGCTTATGTGTTTTGCTGTTGTGTATGAAATGCTAAAAAATGTGTGTCCGTAATGTGTTCATAAGTAATTTTCTTGAAAATGTATTCCTAACTTCCTGAAACCCTGGAGTACATGACCCTAAAATATTTCCTCTTGATGCTCAATTGTTTGTGAGCCACAGTGGAACAAAGAACCCGAATCGAGATGCAATTTTCGATTTCTCATACGGAAAATAACACGCAAAAAATACAGTGATATGAGAGCTCCTGGCTACTTTTTTCCTCCCATTTAACTCCAAGCTAAAAGTTATTTCCCGGATTCTGCCATATTGTGAAGCTCACGGGCCGCATCGGATCACAATATTTCGGGGGTATGCTCGAGGGTATTAGGAAGATTTTGTATCTATTTTCAAGAAAATTATTTGCAAACGCATTGCAGAATATGTACATTAAGTGTATCATGTTTAGAAAATGAATGATTTAATAAAACTTAAAACTTGATCATTTTGAAACTTACAATTACAAAAATCTTTTATAGCTATCAAAAAATTGTTACCCACATTGTACAGCCGGGAATTATTACTCGCAAAACATTAGGCAGGCTCGGAGGAGCTTAGAGGGTAAATTACACATTTGAAATTGTTGCCTCTACCACCCACATTTAATAAATTAAATAACTTTTTTACACACCGTAATACACAAGCACTCACTGACTACTTTACTATTATTTACTCGATCACTTCACATTGCATTTGTAATTTGTATCATTCGTATGTAAGTAAATATACTCTATTTATAACAAATATGTCGCCTGCAAGTCTCGTTCATGTTTACTTTCCACTTATAATCATTGAGTGTCATTGCGTGCTCCAATTGCCAATGTGTTTGAATTTATTTGTGGGAAGTGGGAATCATTAACTTTTGTCGAACGAGTAAATTGTGGGTTTAGTTCGCATTTAAAATTTAATCGTACAATCGGACGGCAGGAAATTGTACATTCCAATTTCCAATAATTCCTGTAGTGCAGCGGTTTTACTCAAACGAAGCATACTTCGATCGAACACTCGAGATCAATGTTTCTACTGAGTTAAATGAACCATGAAAAAAAGGACTGAATAAGTTTACTGCAACGTACTGTAGCGATAGTTTTTTTTCTTTTCAGTGCATGGAAATTTTTATTCGATAGATTTTGTGGTTGACGGGTGGAGTAAAGGATGGTACCTGTAGAAAAACAGGGCAGTTGACATCCCCAGACCTAGACTCTCGTAAATGCTCCTAGCTCGTGAAGCCAATAAGTTTGCGGCACCTTCACTTTTCTATACTTACAATGTCTAGAACACGAGAGGGTTGTATTCTTCTGTTTGTTTCTATTCTTCAATGTATCTCATTTTCATGTATATTTATATGCTTCGTGGACGATAGCTCTACGTTGAGTTTTTCTATGTTATCATTTGATACAAATCGAAGCTCGCCGTCCACAGATCCTTTGTCGAAGCTTGTAATCAATCCATTTGAATGTGAAGACGAAAAAAGATCAGAACCTCATACACTAGTTTTAATGATAATAGACGCTTTGAGAAAGGATTTTGTGACAGAGGATAACTTTCCAGTGCTAACGAAATTACGAAGTGCACCACAACCACTTGATCTCATTGACGTCAGGGTCCATGCGCCAACCGTAACTTTGCCTCGAATTAAGGTAGACTTTGGTGGAGTACTAATATAATGTACAAAATAAATTTAGTAATTGTGAGAGGTTTTCCTGAATGGCTTTATTTGTTAGTCTTTGGTGACAGGAGTAGCGCCAACTTATATGGATTTTCTCAAAAACTTTCAACTTTCTTCCGATTCAAGTGATGGGGAAAGCCGTGAGAACCGTTTCTTGAACCAAGATAATATATTATGGCAGTTAAAACAAAGTCGTGAAGACATCAATATTTGCTTCTTTGGAGACGAAACTTGGCTGCGTTTGTTTCCATCCACCGATGGAAATAAAATATTCACTAGACATGAAGGAGTAACTTCGTTTTACGTCCAAGATTTTTACACTGTGGACCACAACGTTACTAATAACTTGAAATTGGAAGCAGCAGTTTATGGTGCCAGCTCCTGTAGATTCATTATTCTTCATTATCTTGGTCTGGATCATATTGGTCATGTCCATGGCCCTACTGAGCGTCCAGATTTAATTACCAAAAAACTTTTAGAAATGAACTCTGTGATTGAATTCATTTTGACTGAACTGGGAGACCAAAAAGCGCCTAATCTCCTATTAGTCACGGGAGATCACGGTATGGCTAATATTGGTGGTCACGGAGGAAGTAGCTTTGAAGAGACACATACACCATTAATGTCCATCCCTTTTGGTCAATCGTTCATGAAAAATATTGCTTCAATGAATTCAGAAGAAAAAGATAAAATAGCTCAACTGATTTCACAAGAAGACTTTGCACCTACTTTAACAGCCCTGTTTGGACTAAAACCTCCAGCTGATAGCGTCGGACGATTAATCCCTCAGTTGCTGCGGCCTTTCAAGTCAAAAAAAGATCTCGTTTCAAGCTATCATAAAAACTGTTATAATTTGTTACAGAAAATGTCTGAACCTGAGGAGAGGCTCATTTATTCTGAAAAACTTGTAAACCTGTCACAAGTAGACAAGCTCACTTTAGATGATGAAGTGAGCTTATCCAAGTTACTTCAAGATGTCATAAACTTGGAGTTTCAACTGTCTTCAGTTGTACGAAAATCCAGCAAAGTGGGCACTGATTTAGTCACAAAAATATTGGTGTGCACACTTGTGTGCATAGTTTTGATAACTATTTCTGAGGTTTGTGTTTATGAATGATTTTAAAAAGCTAAACTATTAACATACAATTGTCAATTAATTGTTGACAGCAGATAATGTATTACCATATTTTTTCTAGGTTGTGCTCGTCTACTGCTGGATAGATATTCAATGGACCACCTTGCTCATAGTTATAGTCCCTTCGTTTATAGGATATATGAGTTCCAGTTTGATTGAAGAAGAGCACCGAATGCGATATTTTGTTTACACCACAATAGTCATATGCTGGACCGTGCAAGCAGTAACAGATTGCTACAAAGAAGTAACAGCCCATACCCGATCTTCTCGGAACCGGCTCTTTCGACCCATTAACATATTTTCCAATGAAATTTATCCATGGACATCATTAGTTATTGTTTTAGTATCTCATAGACTGGCCTCAAGTTTTAACTCCACCGGACAAAAGTGGGCATCGCTTCCGGATTTAAATTACTATTTACAGCAACTTAACTGTACATGGATTGTTAGTTTATTTTCCTCTATGCTAACATTCTGGCTTCTGATTCGACCCAGAAGGATTTTCTACAGGACAGAATTTTCCATGTTCTTTCTTGCACTTTTCACTTTCACTGTGAAATTGCTCTCTGAAACAGTGAATAATGAGACCCCTTCAGCTAAGAAACTTTTGCTCATAATAGGGGGAGTAAAGACTGTAAAAATGCTTCAAAAAGTTGCTTTAATTTTAATTCCATGCAACATGTGTTACAGAGCATATAAATTTCAAAAGTTCCCATATAAGGCTACGATTCTGTCGAGCTTTTTTCTGCTAATGCTCAATTTACATAGACTTAAAAATTTTTCTATTCCATTTTTAATCGTTTTGCAAATCATATCTTGGAGGGAGTTGTACCGTCAGTCAAAAATTTCCACACGTTTTCGAATATGCACCATAATATGGTTCATCGAGGCTTCGTTCTTCTACCAAGTGGGTTTTAATGTTTGTCAGATTTATAAAATAACTGATCCCTACGACAGGATGAATAATACATTTTGTCGACTTTGTTCCTATCTTATTTTACAGGGAAACTCAAATGGATTCGCTTCTGTAGATGTGAACGCTGGATACTACGGTTTTGAATCCTTTAGTAACAGCTTCGTGATCGGCCTTTTAATTTTTCTTAATACGTTCTCGAGTCCTATTTTTATCATTCTATCCTGTATTACATTGTTTTCGAATGATTTCAACGTATGCGTCAGTGGAAGTGTGTCTGATAGGTGGGTTATTGCAAAGCAATAAATTTCGATGCCAATTACAATTTATATTTACATTAGATACATATATATTTATCAATTTGTTTATACTTGCAGGTCAGCTACAAAAAGAAATCTACCAGCGACACCGAAAAAATTGTTCACCATTCTCGCTGTATGCTTACTAGTCCAAGGGATGGATTCCCTCATTTACCTCTTGAGTATGATAATCTTTAAAAATCATTTGTTCATTTGGTCTGTCTTCGTCCCTAAACTAATTTACCTAATTTTTA
>Ga0210040_10002692_pt1 | contig 24794 bp, 22 predicted proteins | sample CryGeyCG12114_NA_FD_185462 | JGI IMG/M metagenome (GOLD analysis project Ga0210040, IMG submission 185462) | Groundwater microbial communities from aquifer - Crystal Geyser CG19_WC_8/21/14_NA (SPAdes) (version 2) | ecosystem: Environmental > Aquatic > Deep subsurface > Groundwater | place: USA... | reverse complement strand
CGGGCCCGACGACGACGCGGAGATCCACGCCGACGGCGTGCTGGCGCCCGTCGCCCGCGAGGTGGACACCGCCCGGCGTCTGGTCCGCGCCACCGCACCGGGCCGGCGGGCGCTGCGCGGCCGGCGGTGAGCCCTCCGGTTGCGGTGCGGCGCCGGGAGGCCCTGGGATGGGCCGGGTGCCGACGGATCCCCTGCCCACCCCGCCGCCCTCGCCCACCCCGCCGCCCTCGCCCACCCAGCCGCCCTCGCCCACCCCGCCACCCGTGCCCGTCCTGCCGCCCCTGACCGGTCCTCCCCCGCCGGGCTCGCGCACCGTGCGGACCGACGACGGCGTCGACCTGCACGTCGAGGTGGACGGGGACGAGGACGCGCCCCTGACCGTCGTCCTGTCGCACGGCTTCACCGCCCGGCTCGCGGAGTGGGAGCTGCAGCGGACGGCGCTCCGGGACCGCGTCCGGCTGGTGCTCTGGGACCAGCGGGGGCACGGCCGCTCGGGCTGGACGCCGTTGACGCAGGCGACGATCGACCGCACCGGCCGCGACCTGGGCCAGGTGCTCGACGCCGTCGTCCCGGCCGGCCCGGTGGTGCTCGCCGGGCACTCGATGGGCGGGATGAGCGTGCTGGCGCTGGCGCGGCAGCGGCCCGACCTGTTCGGCGACCGGGTGGTCGGCGCCTTCCTGCTGGCGACGTCGTCCGGCGGGCTGGTCGAGACCGGCGTGCTCGGACGGCTGGTCAAGCTGATCCGGTGGCTGCGGCTGCTCCCGCTGTACCTGCGGGGCGTGCAGCTGGTCGCCCCGGTGCTCGAGCGCTTCCGGTGGCGTGGCAGCCCCTTCGGCCGCTGGTTCACCCGCCGGCTGCTGTTCGGCCGCGACGACGCCGACCCGGCCCGCGTGCGCCTGGTCCAGCGACTGCTGGAGGAGACGCCCTACCCGGTGATCGCGGCGTTCTACGCGACCTTCCTCGACCACGACGAGAGCGCGGCGCTGGAGGTGCTGCGGCGGGTGCCGGTGACGGTCGTGTCCGCCACGCACGACCGCCTCACCCCGGCCGCGCACGGCCGGCGGATCGCCGAGGCGGTGGGCGCGGAGCTGGTCGTCGTCCCCGGAGCCGGGCACAGCGTGAACCTCACCCGCACCGGGGCCGTCGACCGCGCGTTCCACGAGCTGCTGGACCGGGTGGAGGCCGCGGCGGAGAGGGCCGGTTGAAGCCGCGGGCCCGGGGCATGCCAGTGTGGCGCCCGTCACGGCGACCGTCTTGCAGTGACCCGGCGACACCCTTAATTTCAGCGGCCACCCGACGACGTGGATCGACCCCTCCCCCAGCCACGGTGGGAGGGGTGGCGAGGAGCAGAACGTGGACCGGATGAGTGCGCTCGACAGCGGCTTCTACTTCGCCGAGAGCGAGAACACGCCCATGCACGTCGGGTCGGTGGCCGTCTTCGACGGCCCGGCCCCCACCTACGGGGACGTGGTGCGGCTGCTGCTCAGCAAGCTGCCGCAGGTCCCCCGCTACCGGCAGCGGGTCCGCGCGGTGCCGATGCAGCTGGGCCGGCCGATGTGGGTCGACGACCCGCACTTCCAGATCCTGTACCACGTGCGGCACACCGCCGTCCCGCGTCCGGGCAGCGACGAGCAGCTGCGCAACCTCGCGGGGCGCGTGCTCGGTCAGCGACTGGACATGTCCAAGCCGCTCTGGGAGCTCTACCTGATCGAGGGCCTGCAGGACGACCGCTGGGCGATCATCTCCAAGGTCCACCACTGCATGGTCGACGGCGTCGCGGGCAGCGACCTCATGCAGCTCATGTTCGACCTCTCTCCCGACGCCACGCACGAGGCTCCGCGGGACTGGTCGCCGCAGCGCACCCCGACCGGCGCCGGGATGGTCGCCGGCGCACTGGCCGAGGCCGTCGCGCACCCGCTGCGGCAGCTCTCCTCGATGCCGGCCGTGGGCGGCCCGGGGCGCGTCGCGAAGCAGCTGATCGACTCGGGGAAGACGGTCGCGGCCACCCTGCCCTCGCTGGCCAAGCAGGCGCTCACGCCCACCGCCCGCTCGCTCAACGGCCCCATCGGGCCGCACCGCCGCTGGGCCTGGACCTCCGGCGACTTCGCCGAGCTCAAGGAGGTGCGCACCGCACTCGGTGGCACCGTCAACGACGTGGTGCTCGCCGCCATCTCCACCGGGTTCCGCCACCTGCTCCAGGGCCGCGGCGAGCTGTCGTCGGACAAGCTGGTGGTGCGGACGATGGTGCCGGTGTCGGTGCGGTCGGCCAGCCAGCGCGGCAACCTGAACAACCAGGTCTCCTGCGTCTTCGTCGACCTGCCGGTCGGCGACCCCGACCCCCTCTCCCGGCTGGCGTCCATCCGCGGGCAGATGGACGAGTACAAGAAGGCGATGCAGGCGGTCGACGTGCCCTCGATCATCGGCATGGGCGACTACGTGGCGCCGACGCTGCTCTCGCTGGGGGTGCGCGCCGCGCTCACGGCCGGCCAGGTCTGGTGCCAGGCCGTCACCACCAACGTGCCCGGCCCACCGGTCCCCCTGTACGTGCTCGGGCGGCGGATGCGCTCGGCCTACGCCTACGTGCCCATCGCCGGCGGCACCCGCTGCTCGATCGGCATCTTCAGCTACCAGAAGACGATGACCTTCGGCATCAACGCGGACTTCGACGCCTTCGCCGACGTCGACGTCCTCTCCGCGGGCATCCGCCGGGGCATCGAGGAGCTGCTCGAGTTCGCCCGCGCCGAGAAGGGCACGCCCGACGTCCAGCAGCCGACCCCGGCCGCGCAGAACGGGTCGGGCGGCGGCAAGCCGACCAGGCGGTCCGCATCGGCGGCTGCCCGATGAGCCCTGGCACGACACGCTCCGGCGGGAAGCGCCGGTCCGGGGACCGCGACCTCACCGTCGCGGTCACCGGGCCCACCGGGACCTTCGGCGCCGGCCTCGTCCCCCTGCTCCAGGACGACGACCGGATCTCCCGGGTCATCGGCATGGCCCGCCGGCCCTTCGACCCGGCCGAGCGCGGCTGGACGAAGATGGAGTACCGGCAGGGCGACGTGCGCGATCCCGACGCGCTGCGCGAGGCGTTCGCCGGAGCCGACGTCGTCGTCCACCTGGCGTTCCTGATCTCGGGCAACGCCTCGCGCGAGACGATCCGGGCGATCAACGTGGACGGCACGCTCAACGTCTTCCGGGCCGCCGCGGCGGCGGGCGCCCGGCGGTTCGTCTACGCCTCGTCGGTGGCCGCCTACGGCTTCCACGCCGACAACCCCGAGCTGATCGACGAGGACTGGCCGGTGCGCCCCGCCGCGCGGCTGTTCTACGCGCAGGAGAAGGCCGAGCTCGAAGGCCTGCTGCAGCACGAGGCGGAGACCGCCCCGGAGCTGGCCCTGTACCTGCTCCGGCCGCCCGTGGTGCTGGGCCCCAACGCCGTCGGGGCCAAGGACGTGCTGCCCGGTCCGCTGGCACCGCTGGGCCGGCGGCTGTTCGGCCGACCCCGCCGGTTGCCCGTGCCGCTCCCGCTGCTGGTGCCGGAGCACCCGCTGCAGCTCATCCACGAGGAGGACGTCGGCCGCGCGCTGCAGCTGTGCGTGGTCGGTGCCGGTCCGCCCGGGGCGTACAACATCGCCGGCGAGGGCGTCGTCACCGCCGCCGACGTCGCCCGCGAGTTCGGCGCCCTGCCCATCCGGCTGCCGGCCGGGCCGGGTCAGGCCGCCGCCCGCGCGGTGTCCCGGCTGCCCTTCCTGCCGCCGGTGGCCGAGTGGGTCGAGGCGGCGAGCCGGCCGGCCATCATGGACACCACCCGCGCCCGTGAGCAGCTGGGGTGGCGACCGCGCTACACCGGCCTGGAGGCGTTGCGGGACACCCTCCGCGACCGGCCCTGACCCCGCGCCGGGGTCAGCGCCCGGTGGGGACGGCGCCGACCTCGGCGAGCCAGGGCAGCACCTCGGCGGCTAGCCGTTCCGGGCACTGCAGCTGCGGCACGTGCCCGATCCCGTCGAGCTCGACGTAGCGCCAGTCCGGATGGCGCCGGGCGACGTCCCGGGCGGCCTGCACGGGGATCAGCCGGTCGAGGTCGCCGTGCACGAGCAGGACCGGCCCGGAGATCCGCTCCATCGCCGCGCGGTAGCGGCGCGGGTCGGCCAGCTGCCGCAGCAGCGAGCGGGCGGCGGCGAGGTAGGCCTTGTCCATGCCCGCGTTGTCCTCGCGCTCCTCCAGCAGCGTCACGGAGCGGTCGATGACCGACGACGGGAGCGAGTCGGGGTCCACGCCGACCAGCCGGAGCATCTCGCGGACGCGCTGGAGAGGGGTCTGCCGGGCGCGGCGCAGCCACAGGAAGCGCTCGCCGAGCACGGGCATGGCGTACAGCGCGAACATGGCCGCGACCAGCGGGTCCAGCGAGCGGCGCGGGCCGGGGACGGCCGGGTCCAGCAGCACCAGCCCGCTCACCGCCTCGGGGTGGTGGGCCCGCTCCAGGATCGAGATCATCCCGCCCATCGAGTTGCCGACGAGCACGGCCGGCTCCCCGGCGACCTCGAGCAGGAAGCGGTGCAGCACCTCGACGTTCGCGTGCACCGTCGCGCGGCGGTGCCCGGGCTCGCTGCGCCCGAAGCCGGGCAGGTCGATGGCGAGGACCCGGGCGTGCGGGCGGAGCAGGGGCGCGAAGGTGTCCCAGTTCAGGTGCGAGCCCCCGAGACCGTGCACCAGGACCACCCGGGGCGCCTTCTCCGGCCCGCCGAAGTCGACGTAGTGCACCGGGCCGTCGAGGTCGACGGTCCGGCTCTCCCCCGGCATCTCCCGCTCGGTCGTCATCAGTCGTCCCCTCGTCGCCCCGTGATCCGCGTCCACGGTGGCACGGCCCCGGGGCGCCCGCGGCACGGGGCCGGGGCCGCGACCGATGCGACTATGACCTGGGACACATTTGGGCAACATTCGCCCGCGGGGCGGGTGAACGGCGTGTGAGCCAGACCCCACATTGGTACTTGGCGTTCACAACGAATCAACGGGGAGGTCGACATGGCACGACGGACGAGCGGAGGACCGGCGCTCCCGCTGTACCTGAGCGAGCCCGGCCGAGCGGTGGCCGACTACGGGCTGTACCTCGCCACCCGGCCGCTGGCCCAGCGGCTGCCCAAGGGCGACGGGCACCCCGTGCTCGTCCTGCCCGGCCTGCTCGCCGACGACGTGTCGACCGCCGCGCTGCGGAGCACGCTGCGCCGGCTGGACTACCGCGTCCACGGCTGGGGGCTCGGCCGCAACATCGGCCCGACGGCGCTGTGCGTGAACGGCCTCCGGGACAAGCTGGACTACCTGCACGGTCGGTATCGCCGACCCGTCACGATCATCGGCTGGAGCCTCGGCGGCATCTTCGCCCGCGACCTGGCCCGCAACTCCCCCACCCGCGTGCGCCAGGTCATCACCCTGGGCAGCCCGTTCCGGCTCACCAGCTACGACCAGACGCGCGCGGCCAAGGTCTTCGACCGCTACTCCCACCTGCACGTCGAGCAGCGGTCGCTGCCGCTGGAGCCGCACGACGTGCCGCTGCCGGTGCCGGCCACCTCGATCTACTCGCACTACGACGGCATCGTGCACTGGCAGGCCTGCCTGGACACCCCCGGCGAGCGCTGCGAGAACATCGCGGTGACCGCGAGCCACCTGGGCCTGGGGCACCACCCGGCGGCCATCTGGGCCGTCGCCGACCGGCTGGCCCAGCCGGAGGGCACGTGGGAGCCGTTCCAGGCACCCCGCTTCCTCCGCCCGGCCTTCCCGACGCCGGCCCAGCCCTCGCCCTGCTCGCCCGTCGGGGCGGTGGCGGGCTCCGCCGCCTGAAGAAGGACCCTCCTCCTCCCCACCGCTCGCAGGCTCGCGGCGGGCCCCTGGAGAAGGGCCGTTCCAGCTCGACGAGGAGAGGCCCGGAACCGTGGTGGTTCCGGGCCTCTGCGCGTACCGGGGTGGGCGCGACAGGGTTCGAACCTGCGACCGCTCGGTTGTAAGCCGAGAGCTCTACCGCTGAGCTACACGCCCCGCGCGCCCAGGGTAAGGACCCCGGGCGCCCGCAGGATCAGGCCGCGAGCTTCGCGACCGCGTCCTTCCAGCCGGACTGCTCGCGGGCGTCGCCGGGGCCGTTCACCTCGGCGAAGGCAATGGTCCCGCCGGCGTCGATCAGGAACGTGCCACGCACCGCCATGCCGGCCTTGTCGTTGAACACGCCGTAGGCCTGGGCGGTGGCGCCGTGCGGCCAGAAGTCCGACAGCAGCGGGAAGTCGAAGCCCTCCTGCGCCTTGAAGGCCTTGAGGCTGAACACCGGGTCGGTGCTCACGGCGAGCACCCGCACACCGGCCTCGGTGTAGCCGGCCAGCTCGTCGCGCAGCTGGCACAGCTCACCGGTGCAGATGCCGGAGAAGGCGAAGGGGTAGAAGACCAGCAGCACGGGGGTGCCCCGCAGCTCGGCGAGGCTGACGACCTGCTTGTCCTGGTCGGGAAGGCTGAACTCGGGAGCGGCGTCGCCGACGGAGAGCGTCATGCCCCCCATGCTGCCGCAACGGTCCGGTCGGCCCCTCGCAGGGTCCCGCGGCGAGCGGAGCGAGGCGTGGGGACCTTCTCCTACCGGCGGCTGCGCGCGGTCTTCGGGCTGACCAGGCGGATGCCCGACCAGTCCTTGGCCGCGGAGACGCTGCTGGTCTGCTGCAGGCCGGCCGTGGGGGCGACCTCGGTGACGTCACCGGGCTCCACGTGGCCGGGGCGGCCCGACTTGGGCACGAGCAGCCAGACGACGCCGTCCTCGCCGAGCGAGGTGATCGCGTCGGTCAGGGCGTCGAACAGGTCGCCGTCGTCCTCACGCCACCACAGCAGGACGACGTCGGCCACCTCGTCGGTGTCCTCGTCGACCATCTCGCCGCCCGAGAGCTCGATGATCGCGTCGCGCAGCTCCTCGTCGGCGTCCTCGTCCCAGCCGAGCTCCTGCACGACCATGCCCGGCTTGATACCCAGCCGGGCCGCCATGCCGGCGCTGTCGACGCTCATCCGTGCTGCTCCTCCATGGGTGGACCTGCTGTTGATCGCTCGTGGGGTGGATGGTGCCCTGCCTGCGGGCCGTCCGCGCGCGGACGGGTCACGGCCATGCGCACCGGTGCCGGCGCGGACCGTCGTCCAGGGCCGTGCGACGGCGGACGAGCACGGACACGACCGGCGGGAGAGCTCCCCGCTGCCTGGTCATGTCACCCCTCTCGTCTCCCCGCTGTGCGGGGGGTCCGTCCGGGGCCCGTTCCACCGGGCCACGTGGGCGGAAGCGTAGGGCATGACCGCCACGACGCAAGCCTGCGCGACCCGGGGCCACCCCTCTCCGCGCGAGGACGGGCGCGCGGAGGAGTCCCGGGCACGTGACGTGCGGCTCGTCCAGGGGCGACCATGGGGGCATGAGCGCACAGCAGTCGGACGGCGACCCCGCCCGCGATCCAGGCGCACCCCGCGCGGTCATCACCGACGGGCTGCCCAGCCAGTTGCCGGACATCGACCCGGACGAGACGCAGGAGTGGATCGACTCCCTCGACGCCGTCGTCGGCCATGCGGGCCGCGAGCGCGCGCGCTACCTCATGCTCCGGTTGCTGCAGCGCAGCCGGGAGCAGCAGGTCGGCGTCCCCGCGCTGCGCAGCACCGACTACATCAACACCATCCCGCCCGGGCGCGAGCCCTGGTTCCCCGGTGACGAGCACGCCGAGCGCCGCATCCGCGCCTACATCCGGTGGAACGCCGCGATCATGGTGCACCGCGCCCAGCGGCCCGGGGTCGGCGTCGGCGGGCACATCTCGTCCTACGCCAGCTCCGCCTCGCTGTACGAGGTGGGCTTCAACCACTTCTTCCGCGGCAAGGACCACCCCGGCGGTGGCGACCAGATCTGGTTCCAGGGGCACGCCTCCCCCGGCATCTACGCCCGCGCCTTCCTCGAGGGCCGGCTGAGCGAGGACCAGCTCGACGGCTTCCGGCAGGAGGTCAGCCACCCCGGCGGCGGGCTGTCGTCCTACCCGCACCCGCGCCTGATGCCCGATTTCTGGGAGTTCCCGAGCGTCTCGATGGGCCTGGGCCCGATGAACGCGATCTACCAGGCGCGCTTCAACCGCTACCTGCACGCCCGCGGCATCAAGGACACCTCCGACCAGCACGTCTGGGCCTTCCTCGGCGACGGCGAGATGGACGAGCCCGAGTCGCTCGGCGTCATCGGCCTGGCCGCCCGCGAGGAGCTGGACAACCTCACCTTCGTCGTCAACTGCAACCTGCAGCGCCTCGACGGCCCGGTGCGCGGCAACGGGAAGGTCATCCAGGAGCTGGAGTCGTTCTTCCGCGGCGCCGGCTGGAACGTCATCAAGGTCATCTGGGGCCGGGAGTGGGACCCGCTGCTGGCCGGCGACCGGGACGGCGCCCTGGTCAACCTGATGAACTCCACCCCCGACGGCGACTACCAGACCTACAAGGCCGAGGACGGCGCCTTCGTCCGCGAGCACTTCTTCGGCCGGGACCCGCGCACCCGCAAGCTCGTCGAGAGCATGAGCGACAAGGAGATCTGGAACCTCTCCCGCGGCGGGCACGACTACCGCAAGATGTACGCGGCCTACAAGGCGGCGATGGAGCACAAGGGCCAGCCCACGGTCATCCTCGCCAAGACGATCAAGGGCTGGACGCTGGGCAGCCACTTCGAGGGCCGCAACTCCACCCACCAGATGAAGAAGCTGACCGCCGAGGACCTCGCCCTCTTCCGCGACCGGCTCTACCTGGACATCCCCGACTCGGCGCTGGACAAGACCCTGCCGCCCTACTACCGGCCCGACCCCGACTCCGACGAGATGCAGTACATGCTCGAGCGGCGGCGGGCCCTGGGCGGGGCGGTGCCGCGCCGCCGGGCGGAGTTCAAGACGCTCAAGGCACCCGAGGACAAGGCCCTCGACGTGCTGCGCCGCGGCTCCGGCAAGCAGGAGGTGGCGACGACGATGGCGTTCGTCCGCCTGCTCAAGGAGCTGCTCAAGGACGACGAGATCGGGCCTCGCCTCGTGCCGATCATCCCGGACGAGGCGCGGACCTTCGGCCTGGACTCCCTGTTCTCCTCGCACAAGATCTACAACCCGGGCGGCCAGCAGTACACGTCGGTCGACCGGGAGTTGATGCTGGCGTACAAGGAGTCCGAGTCGGGCGTGATCCTGCACGAGGGCATCAACGAGGCGGGCTCCACCGCGTCGTTCACCGCCGTCGGCACGTCGTACTCGACGCACGGCGAGCCGATGATCCCGATCTACATCTTCTACTCGATGTTCGGGTTCCAGCGGACCGGCGACAGCTTCTGGGCCGCCGCCGACCAGATGGCGCGCGGGTTCGTCCTGGGCGCGACCGCCGGCCGGACGACGCTCAACGGCGAGGGCCTGCAGCACGAGGACGGGCACTCGCTGCTGCTGGCGCACACCAACCCGGCGGTGGTGTCCTACGACCCGGCGTTCTCCTTCGAGCTCGCCCACATCACCCGGGACGCCCTGGTGCGCATGTACGGCGACGACCCGGGGGCGCCGCTGGGCGGGCACCGCTCCCCCGACGTCATGTACTACCTGACGGTCTACAACGAGCCGTTCACCCAACCGGCCGAGCCCGAGGACCTCGACGTCCGGGGCGTGCTGGCGGGCATGTACCGCTACGCGGAAGGCCCGCGGGCCGACGACGGCGAGCCCGGCGAGGTCAAGGCGCAGCTGCTGGCCTCGGGCGTGGCGGTGCCCTGGGCGCTGCGCGCGCAGGAGCTGCTGGCGCAGGACTGGGGGGTGTCGGCCGACGTCTGGTCGGTGACCTCGTGGGGCGAGCTGCGGCGCCAGGCCGACGAGGTCACCCGGCACAACCTGCTGCACCCCGAGGACGAGCCCGGCACGCCCTACGTCACCCAGCGCCTGCAGGAGACGGTCGGGCCCGTGGTGGCGGTGTCGGACTGGATGCGCGCCGTCCCCGACCTCATCGCGCCCTACGTCCCGGGCGGGCTGGCCTCGCTGGGCACCGACGGGTTCGGGCTGTCCGACACCCGTCCCGCGCTGCGCCGGCACTTCTCCGTGGACGCCGAGTCGATCGTCGTCCGCACCCTGGCGTCGCTGGCCGACGAGGGCCAGGTCGACCGGGCGAGGGTGCGGGAGGCCGTGGAGAAGTACCAGGTCCGCGACGTGCAGGCCGCGCCGGCGGAGCAGCGGAGCGATCCCAGCCCCGCCACCTGACAGAGGACCTGCTGGACGCCTTGCGCACGCACCGTCAACCGCGCAAGGCGTCCAGCGCCATCTGCGCGTAGAGGGCGACGCCGGCCGGCAGCGGCTCCTCGTCGAAGACGACCAGGTTGGAGTGGTTGGGCGGCGCGTCCGCGGGGTCGACGCCCGGCGGCCGGGCGCCCAGCCACGCCAGCGCACCGGGCACCTCCTGCAGCACGTAGGAGAAGTCCTCGGCACCCATGAGCGGCGCCGGCAGCAGGACGGCGGCCGGCTCGCCCAGCAGGGCGCCCGCGGTCTGCAGCACGCGGGCCGCGGCCGCGGCGTCGTTGATGGTCACGGGGTAGCCCTGCTGGTGGTCGAACTCGACGGCGAGCTCGTGGGCGGCGGCGACGTGCGTGGCCACCCGCTGCACCGCGGCGACGACGTCGGCCCGCCGCGCGGCCGACAGGGTGCGGATCGTGCCCTCGAGGAATGCGCTCTCCGGGATGACGTTGTTGGTCGATCCGGCTTCCAGGTGCGCGACGGTGACCACGGCGGGGTCGAACACGTCCACCCGCCGGGTGACCATCGACTGCAGCGCCAGCACGATCTCCGCCGCCGCCGGGATGGGGTCGGCCGCCGCGTGCGGTTCGGAGGCGTGCCCGCCCCGGCCGCGCAGCGTGATCTTCCACTGGTCGGCCGCCGCCATGACCGGCCCTGGCCGGACGTTCACGCTGCCGCTGGCGAAGGTCGAGGAGATGTGCAGCGCGAACGCGCCGCTCACCGGGGCCTCCGGGACGACGTCGAGCAGCCCCTCCTCGAGCATGTACCGGGCGCCGTGGAAGCCCTCCTCCCCCGGCTGCACCATGAACACGACCTGGCCGGTGAGCTCGTCCCGGCGCTCGGCGAGCAGCCGCGCGGCACCGACCAGCATCGCGACGTGGGTGTCGTGCCCGCAGGCGTGCATGACCCCCGGCACCTCCGAGGCGAACGGCAGTCCGGTGTCCTCCTGCACGGGCAGGGCGTCCATGTCGCCGCGCAGCAGGTACGTGGGCCCGGGCCGGGCGCCGCGCAGCACCGCGACCACCGAGCTGGTGCGCCTGCCGGTGCTGATCTCCAGCGGCAGCCCGGCCAGGGCCTCGATCACCGTGGCCTGGGTGCGCGGCAGGTGCAGGCCGATCTCCGGGTGGCGGTGCAGCCGTCGTCGCAGGTCGATGGTCCGGTCGGCGTCGGTGTAGGCGGCGGACAGCAGTGGAAGGGCCCCTTCGCCCCCCACCGCTCGCGCGCTCGCGGCGGGACCCTGGGAGGGAGCCTGTTCCATGCTCACCACTCTGCCCATGCCGGGCGGAAGGTGTCCAACCGCCACAGCAGCAGCGTGACGTCCTCCACCGGGACGACGTCCCCGCCGTCGTGCCGGCCGACGGCGGTCTCCGCGCCCGCCTGAAGCAGCAGCCCGGCGGGGACCTCGACCGGCACGCCGGCCGGGGCACGGGTCACCCACAGCGCGGCATCCGGCCGGCCGAGGTCGACCCAGCCGGAGACACCGCGGTGCACCTCGTGCCCGGGTGGCGCGGCGGGGTCGGCCGGCCGCAGGTAGCACTGCAGCACCCGGGCGCCGTCGTCCCCGGCGGACTCGTCGTGGACCAGCCCCGTGCCGGCGCGCAGGACGGCGACGTCTCCCGCGGTGAACCCGGCCCCGTCGCCCCACTCGTGCCGCAGCGAGCCGGCCAGGGGCACGGCGACCACGTCGACGGCGGCGTGCTCGTGCGCCCCGTAGCCCTGCCCGGACGCGAGCCGGTCGTCGGACACCCGGAGCAGGGCTCCCAGCGATCCGTCGTCGGGTGCGAGCACCGTGCGCTGCGCGGGTCCGGCCGTCACGGCAGCTCCCTCCCCCGGGCCGGCAGGACGCCCAGCAGCACGGCGGTGAGCACGGTCCAGCCCACGCCCAGCGCCCACCCGGCGACCACGTCGGACAGGTAGTGCACGCCGAGCCACATCCGGGTCAGCCCCACCAGCAGCACGAGCGCTCCGCCCAGCACCGCCCACGGCCGCCGGGTGCCGGGTGCCAGCAGCGGCCAGGCGAGCACCAGGCCCACGGTCACGAGGGTGGCGATGCCCGAGGAGTGGCCGCTCGGGAAGCTGAGCGAGTCGTAGCCCGCGCCGCCGTCCTCGAAGGCCGGTCGCACCCGGCCGAAGAACTCCTTGGCCGCCGACGTCACGTGCCGCACGAACACGGCGGCGACGACCACCCAGAGCACGGTGCGCCAGGCGCGCCGGCGCACCAGCCAGATCAGCACCGGCACGGCCAGGACGTACCGGACGAGTGAGAGCCCCGGCGCGGTGAGGACCTCCAGCAGCACGGTCAGGACGTCGGACCGGTCGTCGCCGGCGTAGAGGGCCTCGCTCACCGTGGCGTCCACGTCCAGCAGCGGTCCGAACCCGGCGTGCACCCCCACACCGAGCAGCGCCAGCACCGCCGCGCACGCGGCGACCACCGCCAGCGGGGCCCCGGGGCCTCGGGTCCGGGGGACGGCCGTGCTGCCGGGAGGGTGGACGCTCACCGCTCCACTCTCCCCGACCGGCGCCGCGCGTGACACGCTGACGCCGTGAGGAGCCGGGTGACCGACCGCCCGAGCGCGGCCACGCTCCGGCGGCTCGAGCGCTCGTCGGGAGCGCTGGCCACGCAGGCGGTGGCCCGCATGGACGAGGAACTGCCCTGGTTCCGCACCATGCCGGCCGACCAGCGCTCCTGGGTCACGCTGGTCGCCCAGGCGGGGCTGTCCTCGCTGGTGGAGTGGTGCCGGCACCCGGGTCGGCCGCCGCGGCTGACCGGCGAGGTGTTCGGCGCCGCCCCCCGGGAGCTGGTCCGGGTCGTCGCGCTGAAGCAGACCGTCGACCTGGTCAAGATCACCGTGGAGACGCTCGAGGACCACGTCACCTCCGTCGCCGAGCCCGGGGACGAGGAGATGCTGCGGCTGGCCGTCCTGCAGTTCAGCCGGGAGGTCGCCTTCGCCACCGCCCACGTGTACGCGAGCTTCGCGGAGAGCCGTGGAGCGTGGGACGCGCGGCTCGAGGCGCTCCTGGTCGACGCCCTCGTCCGTGGCGAGCGGTCCGAGGAGCTCGCCGGCCGCGCGGCCGCGCTGGGCTGGTCGGCGATGAGCCCGGTGACGGTGGTGGTCGGCCCCGCGCCGGAGGGGATCGCCGACCCGCACGCCGCCGTCCGCCGGGCCGCCCGGGGGCTGCGCAGCGAGGTACTGGTCGGCGTGCACGCCGACGAGCTGGTGGTGGTGCTGGGCGGGCACGAGGACCTGTCGTCGGTCGTCACGCGGGTGGCCGAGGAGTTCGGCCCCGGTCCGGTCGTCTCCGGCCCGGTCGTCGACGGCCTGGGCCGCGCGGGCGACTCGGCCGCCGCGGCGCTCGCCGGCCTCCGTGCGGCCCGGGCGTGGCCGGAGGCACCGCGCCCGGTGACCGCCCAGGCGCTGCTCCCCGAGCGGGCGCTCGACGGCGACCCCCTGGCGCGGGCCGTCCTGCGCGACGAGGTCGCGGGGCCGCTGCACGCCGCCGGGGGCGGGGTCCTCGAGACGGTGCGCGCGGTGCTGGGCAGCGGCGGCAACCTGGAGGCCAGCGCGCGGGCCATCTTCGTCCACCCCAACACCGTGCGGTACCGGCTCAAGCGGGCGGCCGAGCTCACCGGGCTGTCGGCCACCGACCCCCGGGGCAGCTGGACGCTGCAGGTGGCGCTGGCCCTGGCCCAGCTCCACCGCGATCGCTCCCTCTGGGACTGATCCTGCAGCGGTCTCCACCACGAAAGGTTGCCGTTCAGGCCCGGGAACACGCTGAACTTGTCGGAACCCTCCAAAGATCACCCGTGTCCTTTCGTGCCGCTCGCCACCGCGGCGGGCGGCGGTCTTTGGCACGGTGAGGAGGTGCTCGCCGTCCTCGCTCCCGGTCAGGGTGCCCAGAAGCCCGGAATGCTCACCGACTGGCTCGGGCTTCCCGGAGCCGAGCCATTCTTCCGGTGGGCGGGCGCCATCGCCGACGCCGACCTGCTGACCCTCGGCACCGAGGGCGACGCCGAGGCCATCGCCGACACCGCCGTCACCCAGCCCCTGGTGGTGGCGATGAGCCTGTTCATCGCCCGCGAGCTGGGCGGGCTGCCCGGGCCGGTCTCGCACAGCCCCTCCGCCGGGCGGGACGTCGTGATCGCCGGGCACAGCGTGGGTGAGCTGACCGCGGCCGCGCTGGCCGGCGTGCTGAGCATCGAGGCGGCCATCGCGCTGACCGCCGTCCGCGGCCGGGCCATGGCCGCGGCCTGCGCGCAGACGCCGACCGGCATGTCCGCCGTCCTCGGGGGCGACCCCGCGGAGGTGCTGGCCGCCATCGAACGGCACGGCCTGGCGCCGGCCAACCTGAACGGCGCGGGCCAGATCGTCGCCGCGGGCCCCCTGGAGGGCCTGGCCGCGCTCAAGGCCGAGCCGCCGGCCAAGGCGCGGGTCATGCCGCTGTCGGTCGCCGGCGCGTTCCACACCTCCTACATGGCTCCGGCCCGCGAGCAGCTCGAGGGGCTGGTGGACGGGCTCCGCCCCGAGGACCCGAGCCGCCTCCTGCTGTCCAACGCCGACGGCGCCGCGGTCGACTCCGGCGCCCAGGCGCTCCGCCGGCTGGTCAGCCAGGTGACCAACCCGGTCCGCTTCGACGCCTGCCTGGCCACCCTGCGCGACCTCGGCGTCACCGCCGTCATCGAGCTGCCCCCGGCCGGCGCGCTGGCGGGGCTGGCCAAGCGCGAGTGGAAGGGCGCCGGCATCGAGATCCTGGCGGTGAGCACCCCCGCCGACCTCGACCGGGCCCGCGAGCTGATCGCCGCCGAGCGGGGCCGGGCGGAGGCCGAGCACTTCCCCGACTGGCGCGTGGTGGTGGCGCCCGCGCGCGGCACGGTGAGCCCGGCGGAGGTCGCCGAGGGCTCCCGGCTGCCGGCCGGGACGCCGCTGGGCTGCATCCGCGGCCGGCGGGAAGAGGTCAACGTGTCCGCCGCCTACGACGGCGTGCTGGCCGAGTGGCTGGTCCACGAGGGCGACCTCGTCGACGCCGGCGACCCGATCGCCCGTCTCTACCCGGAGGTGTCCCCGTGATCGAGCTCGCGAGATCACGCACGAGCACAGCACCCGCGGTCACGTGGCCGACGAGCGCCAGCGAGGAGACCGCGTGACCACGCTCAAGCTGGCGACCGGCGCGCCCGGCACCCGCATCCTCGGGCTCGGCGGCTACCGGCCGAAGCGGCGGGTGACCAACGACGAGCTCGCCCAGGTCATGGAGACCAGCGACGAGTGGATCCAGAGCCGCGTCGGCATCGCCGAGCGACGCTGGGCCGACGACGACGAGACGCTCGTGGAGATGGCCGCAGCGGCCGGGGGCAAGGCCATCGCCGCCAGCGGCCTGGCCCCCGACGAGATCGACCTGGTCGTCCTGGCCAGCGCGAGCCTGCGCCAGCCCATCCCCGGGATCGGGCCGCAGGTGGCCCACCGCCTGGGCATCCCGCGCCCCGGTGCGCTGGACCTCAACGCCGGGTGCGCCGGCTTCTGCTACTCCCTCGGCCTGGTCTCCGACGCCATCCGGGCGGGCTCGGCACGCAACGCGATCGTCATCGGGGTCGAGCGGCTCACCGACGTCACCGACATGACCGACCGCTCGACGGCGGTGATCTTCGCCGACGGCGCGGGGGCGGCAGTCGTCGGGCCGGCGGACGAGCCGGGCATCGGCCCGGTCGCCTGGGGCAGCGACGGCGACCAGCACTCCGCCATCGAGATCGCCGCCGGCAGCCAGTTCATGACCATGGCCGGGCAGGCGGTGTACCGCTGGGCGACCACGAGGCTCACCGAGGCGCTTACCCAGGCGATGGACCGCGCCGGGGTCACGCCCGCCGACATCGACGTGTTCGCGCCGCACCAGGCCAACCTGCGGATCATCGAGTCGATGACCAAGCGGCTGGGCTTCGGCGAGAAGACGGTCATCGCCCGCGACATCGTGCGCTCGGGCAACACCTCGGCCGCCTCCATCCCGCTGGCGCTGGGCGCTCTGCTCGAGTCCGGCGAGGCGAGGTCCGGCGATCTCGCCCTGGTCCTCGGCTACGGCGCAGGCCTGACCTACGCCGGTCAGGTGCTGCGGCTGCCATGAGGCCGCACCGGAGCGTCCGCGCTCCCCACAGTCCCCGGGACAGCTGGTCCCGGACGTCGACGGCCGCCCCCAGCCGGGCAGCCGTCCCATCCGAGAGAGAGGACCACCCCGCGTGAGCACCCAGGAGATCCAGTCCGGTCTGGCCGAGATCCTGGAGGAGGTCGCCGGCGTGACCCCCGCCGACGCCACCCCCGAGAAGTCGTTCACCGAGGACCTCGACGTCGACTCGCTGTCGATGGTCGAGATCGCCACGGCGGTCGAGGACAAGTTCGGCGTCGCCATCCCCGACGACGAGCTCGGCAACATCAAGACCGTCGGCGACGCCATCAGCTACATCGAGAAGAACCAGGGCTGATCCAGCCGACCCCCGGCCACCCGACCGCAGCCCCAGGAGGAGAACAGCCATGAGCACGTCCGACGTCGTCGTCACCGGCCTCGGGGCCACCACGCCCCTGGGCGGGGACGTGCCCAGCACCTGGGACGCACTGCTCGCCGGGCGGTCGGGGGTCAGCCGGATCACCGACGACTGGGTCAAGGAGTACCCCGCCCAGCTCGTCGCGCGCCTCGCCACCGAGCCCTCCGAGCAGCTCGACCGGGTGCGGGCCCGCCGGCTGGACCGCAGCCAGCAGGTCGCCGTCGTGGCCGCGGAGCAGGCGTGGGCCGAGTCCGGCGCCGCCGACTCCGGGGTCGACCCCGAGCGCATCGCGGTCGTGTTCGGCACCGGCATCGGCGGTGCGCTGACCCTGCTCGGCCAGGACGACGTCCTGGAGGAGAAGGGCCCCAAGCGGGTCTCCCCCTTCACCATCCCGATGCTCATGCCGAACGGGCCGGCTGCCGCCGTGGGGCTCTCGATCGGCGCGAAGGGTGGCGTGCACGCGCCCGTCAGCGCCTGCGCCTCGGGCGCCGAGGCGATCCGGTGGGGCCTGGACCTGCTGCGCTTCGACCGTGCCGACGTCGTACTCGTCGGCGGCACCGAGGCGTGCGTGCACCCCCTGCCCATGGCCGGCTTCGCGGCCATGCGGGCGATGTCCACCCGCAACGACGAGCCCGAGCGCGCCTCCCGCCCGTTCGACAAGGGCCGGGACGGCTTCGTGCTCGGCGAGGGCGCGGCCGCGCTGGTGCTCGAGCGCGGCGACTCCGCCCGCGCGCGCGGCGCCCGGATCCACGCGCGCCTCGTCGGCGCCGCCGGCACCGCCGACGGCTACGACCTGGTCGCCCCGCACCCGGAGGGCGAGGGCGCAGGGCGGGCGATCACGGCCGCGCTGCGCGACGCCGGCCTCTCCCCCGCCGACATCGGCCACGTCAACGCCCACGCCACCTCGACGCCGGTCGGCGACACCGCCGAGGCCGCCGCCATCCGGTCCTCGCTCGGCGACCACGTGCTGGTCAGCGCCACCAAGAGCCAGACCGGCCACCTGCTGGGTGCCGCCGGGGCGCTGGAGGCGGTGTTCACCATCCTCGCCCTGCGCGAGCAGGTCGTGCCGGCGACGGCGAACCTCGACGACCCCGACGACGACGCCAACGTGCAGGCCCTCGACATCGTGCGCGGCGAGCCGCGGCGCACTCCCCTCACCGCCGCGGTCAACGACTCCTTCGGCTTCGGCGGCCACAACATGGCGCTGGTCTTCACGACCGCCTGAGCGCGGCCGCGTCTCCTCAGCCCATCCCTCTTCGTGGAGATCCCGTGACGACAGCGCCCGCCGCCCCGCTCCTGACCGCTCCCGACCCGCGCGACCCCGAGGACCGCCTCTCGCGGTTCTTCGACCCCGGCTCGATGCAGCTGCTGGCCTCCCGCGACACCTCCGGTGTCCTGGCCGCCCGCGGTTCGGTGTCGGGGAGCCCCGCGATCGCCTTCTGCACCGACGCCACCGTCATGGGTGGCGCGATGGGGATCGACGGCTGCCGGCACATCGTCGACGCCATCGACACCGCGCTGCGGGAGCGGGTGCCGGTCATCGGCATCTGGCACTCCGGCGGTGCCCGGCTGGCCGAGGGCGTGACCGCCCTGCACGCCGTCGGCGAGGTGTTCGCGGCGATGGTCCGCTCCTCGGGCCGCATTCCGCAGATCTCCGTCGTCCTCGGTGCCGCCGCGGGTGGGGCGGCCTACGGGCCGGCGCTCACCGACATCGTGATCATGGGTCCGGCCGGCCGGGTGTTCGTCACCGGGCCCGACGTCGTCCGCTCGGTCACCGGGGAGAACGTCGACCAGGAGACGCTCGGCGGACCGGACACCCACGGCCGGCGCTCCGGCGTCGTCCACGTGGTCACCGACTCCGAGCCGGCCGCGCTGGAGACCGCGCGGCAGGCCGTGGACCTGCTCGCCGCCCAGGGTGCGTTCGCCCCCGCCGCCGACGAGCCCGACGTCGACCTCAAGGCCCTGCTCCCCGAGCAGCCGCAGCGCGCCTACGACGTGAAGCCGCTGATCACCGCGCTCCTCGACGAGCCCGGGCTCGAGCTGCACCCGCGGTTCGCGCCGAACGTCGTCACCACCCTGGGCCGGCTGGCCGGGCGCACCGTCGGGGTGATCGCCAACAACCCGATCCGGCTGGGCGGCTGCCTGGACTCCGCGTCGGCGGAGAAGGCGGCCCGCTTCGTGCGCATGTGCGACGCCTTCGGGGTGCCGCTGGTGGTCCTCGTGGACGTGCCCGGGTACCTGCCCGGCGTCGGCCAGGAGTGGGACGGCGTCGTGCGGCGCGGTGCGAAGCTGCTGCACGCCTTCGCCGAGGCCGTGGTTCCGCGGGTGACGCTGGTGACCCGCAAGTCCTACGGCGGCGCCTACATCGCGATGAACTCCCGCTCGCTGGGTGCCACCGCGGTCTTCGCCTGGCCCGGTGCCGAGGTCGCCGTCATGGGCGCCAAGGCAGCCGTCGGCATCCTGCACCGCAAGAAGCTGGCCGCCGCCCAGCCCGGCGAGCGCGAGGCCCTGCACGCGCAGCTGGCCGAGGAGCACGAGCGGATCGCCGGTGGCGTGAACCGGGCCGTGCAGATCGGCGTCGTCGACGAGGTGGTCGATCCCGCCCAGACCCGCCGCCGGCTGGTGACGGCGCTGACCGCGGCCCCCCACGGCCGCGGGGCCCACGGCAACATCCCGCTCTGACCCCTGCGGACGCCGCCCGGACGAGGAGATGATCGTCCGGGCGCCGCTTCCCCGACGGCGCCCGGACGATCAGTCCCAGGCTAGAACTACACGACCTGGTGCAGCCAGGTGACCGGGCTGCCGTCGCCGGCGTGCCGGTAGACCTCGAGGTCGGCGTCCCAGGCCGCCCCCAGCAGCTCGTCGACACCGTGCCGGAAGGCCTCGATGGACGACGTCGTCGCGGCGAGGTGCCGCAGCTGCTGCTCGCTGATCATGATGTCGCCGTTGGCGCTGGTGGGTGCACGGAAGACACCGTGGCCGGGCACGTACGACATGCGCTCGCCGTCGTTGCCGTGGCTGGCTTCCTCGGTGACCTCGAAGCGCAGCATCGGCCACTGGCGCAGGGCAGCCACGAGCCGGGCACCCGTCCCGGGCGAACCGGTCCAGGCGACCTCGGCACGGTAGGACCCGTGCGCCGCGGGCTGGTCGTCCCACGACAAGGAGACCGGCGCGCCGACGACGCGCTCGAGCGCCCATTCGACATGCTGGCAGAGCGCCTTCGGGCACGCGTGCACGAAAACGACACCCTGGGTTGACCGTCGCTGCACGGGGCACCTCCATCGACTCGATCGGTCTCGTCTTCCCCTACGGACCCATCGATTCGGTGACTGGCTGTGTTCGGCAGTGGCGGAGCAGGGCTCCCACGAACAGTCTGCACGATGGTCACCCGATCGCGCCAGCCCGAGTGAGGCGGTTGTGCCGGATGTGACAGAAGAAACCGGATCGGCCGCTTTATCGCTGGTCAACCGCCATAGCACGGCCCTCGGCACCCCGTCTACCGGGTCCGCCCCGCTCCGTCGGAGCTTTCACAGCCCTGAGCGTGGACCACCGGGGCGACCGGCGCGCCCTGTGCGGAAGACCGCCCCGGCGCGTGACTCAGTGTGACGAACTCTGGCCACGGACAGTGGTACCGCCCGTACAGCGCGGCGTGTCGAGGGACGGGCCGCCGGCGCTCAGACGGACGGGAGGGCGAACCGGTCGCCGCCGGCGGCCTTGGCCAGGTACATGGCGGCATCGGCCCGGTGCATCAGGTCGGCGACGTCCTCCCCCGCGACGATCTCGGCGACGCCGATGCTGGCGGTGACCCCGCCTCGGGCACCGACCAGCGCGACGGCCCGCCGCAGGCGTTCGGCCAGCACCTCCCGGGAGAAGGAGTCGGAGACGTCGGCCAGGACCGCGAACTCGTCCCCACCGAGCCGGGCCACCGTGTCGGTCTCCCGGACGGCGGCGCCCAGGACCGAGGCGACGGCCTTGAGCAGCGCGTCACCTGCGGCGTGCCCGTCGCGGTCGTTGACCGCCTTGAAGCCGTCGAGGTCGACGACGCAGACCACCGACCGGCGCCCGCCGGCCGCGTCCGCCACGGCGAGGGGCAGCCGCTCGATGAGCGTGCGCCGGTTGGGGATGCCCGTGAGGGGGTCGGTGGCGGCCAGCGTTCGCTGCGTGCTGATCAGCTGGACCTGGCGGTCGTGCGCCGCCCAGGAGTTGGCGGAGGCCATCGAGCAGATGAGGGTGAAGGCGCCCATGACGGCGACGAAGAAGGCGGCGTTCGTGCTCACGCCCGACGCGCCGAGCAGGGCGACGTAGCCGCCGGTCATGAGGGAGCCCATGGCCACGACCCCGTAGGGCGGGTAGGCGGCGGCCATGTAGGTCACCGTCAGGAAGAGCAGCGCGTCCAGCGGGCTCTCCGCCCCGCCGTCGATCCACGTGACCAGGAGGATCACCCCGGTCGTGGCGAGGGTCCACAGGTAGAACATCGTGGGACCGCGGGAGTCGCGCACCATGTCCGCCAGCGGCAGGAGCAGGAGCGCCGGACAGGTCACGACGACGAGCGCCGACATCCCCATCAGCAGCGGGTGGTGCCGGGCCGGGGTATCGGTGAACAGCGCGTAGACCAGCACGGCGACGGCGCCGATCTCGGTGAGCAGCACCCCGTAGCGCACGTGGCGGACCCAGTAGGCGGCGCGGTCGTCGTCCTCGGCCAGCGGCCGGTACAGGCCGTCGCGGAGCACCCCCAGGAGCCGGCGGAACGCACCCGCGTCGCGAGCGCCCGCCGGTGTGCCGCCGTAGCGGCGGTCTCCGGAATACGTGCTGGTCACACCCCTGCGATCGTCCCCGCGAGGGATGCCCTTGACCGGCCCTCCCCCCAGGGGGTGAGGGCCGGTTGCACGGGTCGTGGCCGGCATCTCATGCCTGCCCCGCGGCTCCCGGGGTAGGCGACGGGCATGGAACGACACCAGGGCATGGCCGACGCCGGGCGCGAGCAGGTCGGCGTGCGGGTGCTGGGCGCGTGGGACGCCTTCCTCGCCGAGGCCGAACGGATCGATCTGGACCACCCCTCCCGCCTGCCGGGATGGCGCGCCCACGAGATCTGCGTGCACCTGGGCTGCTGGGACGACCACACGGCGATGGCCGACCTCGTCGCGTCGGCCCGCACCGGCGCCACGGGGTCCCCGCCCGATCCCGACGCGGTGAACGCCCGCGTCACCGCTGCGCACGCCGGGGCGTCCCGCGAGGAGGTGCTCGATGCGCTGCGCCGCAACCGCGAGGCGACCGCCCGGTACCTCGCCGAGAAACCGGTCGAGCTCGACACCGCGCCCACGGTGTCGGTCGTGGGGCGCGTGCCGCTGCTCAGCGTCGTCCTCGGGCAGGCCTACGAGCTGGCGGTGCACGGGCTGGACCTGGTCTCCTGCGGCGCCCAGCCGCCACCGCCGGAGGTGCTCCAGTCGGGACTGGCGGCGCTCACCGACGTCACCGGGGCGCTGGCGACCTCGTGCGGCATCACCGGCGGAGTCACCCTGGCCACGCCGGACGGCGGCTGGTCCTTCACCGCCGATCCGGAGGGCTGGGTCGTGCGGCCCGTGCCCGGCGGCACCCACGAGGGGCCGGCGGTCGCGGCCTCGGCGGAGCTGCTGCTCGAGGCGGCGTCGGGGCGGATCAACCCGGTGCCGGCCGTGGCGCGGCGCCAGCTCACCGTGCACGACGTCGGCGGCCTGCTCGCCCTGGCACCGATCGTGCAGAAGGTCCCGGGCATCCCGGGCGGACCCATCCTGCAGCTGGCGGCGCGCACCATGGGCGGGGCCGGTGGGGTGCTGGGCCGGCTGTTCAGGAAGGGCTGACGTCCGCGCGGCGGCGTCGGAACCACAGCACGCCCAGCACGGCGAGGACGACCAGCGGCAGCGCCACCGCCGCCGTGGCACCGGAGACCAGCGCGGGGGCCGAGGCGCCCACACCCACCTGGACGGCGGTGCTCGGCAGGATGCCCAGCGCGGTGGCAGCCAGGTAGGGCAGCAGTCGCACCGCGGTCAGCCCGGCTCCGTAGCTCAGCACGACGAAGGGCACGACCGGGAGCAGCCGCCCGACGAGCAACGGGACGAAGCCGCGGTCGACCAGCAGCCGGTCCAGCCGGTCCAGCCGCGGCCCGGCCAACCGGGTGACCGCGGCCCGGCCCAGCCCGCGCGCCAGCCCGAAGCTGCCCAGCGCGGCGAGCATCGCCCCGCCCAGCGCGACGAGCAGCCCGGGGAGGAACCCGGCGACCAGGCCGAGCAGGACCGAGACGGCGGTGCGCGGCACGGGCGCCATCAGCACGAGGCCGACGCCGGCCACCAGCCCGGCCCAGCCGGCGGTCCCGACGTCGTCCAGCCAGCGCCGGACGACGTCGACGTCGGGCAGCTCGACCGTGAACGCGACGACCAGTCCCCCGACGAGCAGCAGCGCCAGCAGCGACGCCCGCAGCCAGGTGGTGTCACTCCTGCCCGGCGCCCGCACCGCTCCATGATCCGGCACGGGCGCGGGACCGCCGGTCAGCAGCCGCCGAGGGAGATGCCGTGCGCGGTGAGCCACGGCACCGGGTTGGTGCGGTTGGCGTAGAGGCCGCCCTTGTGCACCTCGAAGTGCAGGTGCGGCCCGGTGGACTGGCCGCGGTTGCCGACCTCGGCGATCTGCTGCCCCGCCGTCACCGTCTGGCCGGCGCTGACGAAGAACCGGTTGACGTGGCCGTAGAGCGTGATGGTCCCGTCGCCGTGCTGCACCGCGACCGCGAGCCCGAAGCCGCTGGCCGGGCCTGCCTGCAGGACGACGCCGCTCTCGGGCGAGAAGACCGGTGTGCCGATCGGGGCGGCGATGTCGACGCCGGCGTGCAGCGTCCCCCAGCGGGAGCCGTAGCAGGAGGTGACCCGGCCGGTCGTCGGCGCGACGGCGCCGCCGCCCCCGCCGCCAGAAGCAAGCGTGCGGGTCGCGGTGGACGCCGTGGTCGTGACGGCGCTGGCGGCTGCGGCGGCCGCCTCGCGGGCGGCCTGCTGGGCCTCCCACGCCCGGGCGGCGTCCCGGGCGCCCTGCATCTGCAGCAGGCGGATCTCGGCGTCCCGCAGCTGCTGGGCGAGATCCAGCTTCTGCAGGCTGAGCGCGTCGAACTCGGCCTGGGCGCCGGACAGCTGCGCCGCGGCGGCGGCGTGCGCCTCCGCGGCGGCTCCTGCGGCGCGGTCCCGCTCGGCGACGGTCGCCTGCGCGGCCTGCTCGGCGCGGGCCTGCTGCACCTTCACGATCTCCATGGCAGCCAGCGTCTCGGCCCGATCCGCGCTGAGGACGTCGAGCGTGGCGGCCTGCTGGAGGAGCTCGCCGGGACCTTCGGCGTCCAGGAGCAGCTGCACGTCGCCGAAGGTCTCCTGGCCACCACCCATGTAGGCCTGGCGCCCGACCTCGGAGACGTCGTCCTGGGCCTCGCCGACGGCTCGCTGGGCCTCGGCGAGGGCGACCGCAGCGAGCTCGGCCTGCTGGGTGGCGGCGTCGAGCGCGGCCTGCGCGGCGAGCGCTTCGCCGCTGGCCGCCTCGGCCTCGAGGGTCATCCGCTGCAGGTTCTGCTCGGCCTCGGCCACGCGGGCCCCGAGCGCGGCGATCTCCGCGGCGACGGCGTCGTGCTGCGAGCGGGCCGCCTCGACACGGGCGTCGTCGGCGGGTGCCGCGGTGGCAGCGGGCGCGCCGACGAGCACGGCGGCGAACAGTGTGGCGGCGATCAGGGGCGTCCGGAGACGTCGGCGACGGAGAGATCTGGTGGTCTGCTGGTGGTGCGAGGTCGCCAAGGCGACGGTTCTCCGTTCCTCACGTCCGCCTACCGAGTTAGCTGACGGGTTCGGGCCGTTAGGTGCCCTACCTGCCCGGCGTCCCCGTACGCGGGCAGGACTCACCCCAGAACTGCGGTGGGTCCCCGGTCCCCCCGGCCATCAGGCCGGCGGGTTCGGCGGGGTCCGGCCGAGGCTCTCGGGTTCGAGGGCGAAGCTCGGCTGGACCGCAGGCGA
>Ga0210040_10002691_pt1 | contig 24796 bp, 12 predicted proteins | sample CryGeyCG12114_NA_FD_185462 | JGI IMG/M metagenome (GOLD analysis project Ga0210040, IMG submission 185462) | Groundwater microbial communities from aquifer - Crystal Geyser CG19_WC_8/21/14_NA (SPAdes) (version 2) | ecosystem: Environmental > Aquatic > Deep subsurface > Groundwater | place: USA... | reverse complement strand
CTAGCTGCAAATCATTAGTAATAGTAAGTAAGTAAGCGCAACTCATATGTATCATTAAAAAATCTCAGTGCCTGCAAAAACACCTTGCGAAAACAAACCATTAGGAATTCTTCTAGGAAGAAGAAGCCACAAGGGAAGTATTTATATGAGACGAACCGCAGCCACACTGAAATGGGATATTTAGTGCGAGCAGGAAATAATTAGAAAGGAATGCGCTAATATGCCAAAGTGAATGACTGGAATTTAAGTCAACTAATATATAGTATACCCTTTGACGGGCATATAGACCTGATTTCTTTAGGAATCTTCTTTAGCAACGAACAATAGGTTTAATTTCTGCCAAAACTATATTTAAAAAATTGAAAATAGAGCTCAAATAAGCTTCAAACTATATAATTGCTAACCTAACTTGTTAACTATAGATGAATAGTGTCAAATTGAAAAGTTTAAATACTTAATCCAACAAACTAAATAAGTAACTCATTAGTAGTAGTATTCTCATTTGTGTTCACAAGTCCCAATTGCAATTATTGTGAGCTGACTGACTGAACTCATTGCTCTATAAAACCTGCTGTCTTCTTCTATGTAGGTACGTTCATCTTCACTTGTTAACTTGAGCGGTTGAGGCCACGGTTGGATGAATACTCATCCTACCATGAGCAAACCCAAAAAAAGTCTCCATGTGTGCTCAAAACAGTAATACCCGGGTCTCGTGTATGAAACTTTTAGTTGGTTCAAAAAATGTACCCAGATATGACGCCTATATGTGTGTAAAGTTTCCGTTAAGAAGCAACAAATTAACATAGGATGATGATCATCATCATATATCGTATACTTGTTATGAGAAGTGTAACTAACGCTAAAAACCATGTGCCAAGTCACAAATGAATGAGTGAGTGGTAAAACTTATTGGTTCTAGCAGCAACTATAGCTATTTGGGAGTCTTTGGGTGAGAGAATTTACCCATTGCTCCTAAGCATGCATGCACACTATACAACTAACTAACTAACTAACTAGCAAAGGAACTGGATGAAGAAAGCTCGTTTTTTCTTTTACGTATGTTCTGTAACACTAATTATTTCAGTGCCGACTCGTTGGCTTTACACCATAATCATTTGTCTTGAGAAGCTCAGTAATTTGTCTGTCTAATTTGCTGTGGAACGTTGAAAAGCCTGAGGGAGCATGGATCAGGATCGGATGACAAAACGCTATGCTTTTGTACACTATATACGCTCTAATTGTGTAGCCAAATAAAAGCTGTGGAAGTAATGGGCTTCAAAAGATTGTTCCATTGTCAGTTGAATGCAATTTAATCTAATGTGACAGAATGGTGGATATTTAGTTAGTTTTTTTGGTTGCATGAAAAAGACGAGCTAGTTAGTTAGTTAATTAGTTGCAAGTATTATGCGGATATTTAGGATGAGCGGCGGGTAACGGGTAGACGGAAAATGAAAAGTCGTCAGATTTGATTGGATGGAAAGGAAAAGTACTTACGAAGCTTAAATTATCGTCGAGTTGAAAAAAAAAGAGTCAAATGGAATGGGGAAAGAGTCAAGATGGGAAAAAAAGTTGTATCATATGTAAAGCTGCTGTTTTTTCTTCATCTTATAAAATGAGGGAGCAAACTAGATTAATGAAACAGGCTATAATAAAATGGAGAGAGAGAGAGTTAGAAAGAAAGAGATTTGTGTGGTTTGGATGATTGAGTCAGTTATTACCAGAGAATGTTATTACTCACTTTAGGTTTCAAGAAAGAAAGTTTTCCAATGAAGATAGCTTGCCTGGTTACAGTTGAGACTAACAATGGAACTTACTATCACAGCATTTCAAAGAATAATGAAAGCATTGAGATTGATTGACCAACCAAAATGCTCTAAAAAATGTCATACATTTTTCAATGAATCAGGTACGAGATAACATTTGCATGGAATATTTGCAAATTAAACTTTTCTTCAACCATTTACCTAACTTAAATAGAGTCACAATGTCGTGTATCCCAGATAAATTGAATAGAAAAAATAAGTGTAGGGCTTCTTTTCTCTAGCCACCCAACTCTTAAAAGCAGCCCATTGTAAATAAAACAATGGTAATTACAGAAGTGAACGCATACAGTTGGGAAAGGGGCGTGTGAAGAAAAGCCATCTAATAAAGCGCAAACTAACGTGTGGGACGTGGAAAGAGGAATTGCTATTTCAACCATGTAATAAGGCTCCTGTCTCGGCATCACTACAGGAAATTAACTTTGTGAATTGTGCATATCTAATTTTAGTGGTGCTCCCTCTACATATACTGCTGTAAAAGAAGAGTGTAAAAAACACGTTCCCATCTTCTTCCTGAACCAAAAAAATCATAGTAAGTAATAAAAGGCAAATTGCCCTGGTAATCATCTGTGCTCTCCTTCCATAAAGCATGGAACGTTTTAACTAACTCTCACATGGAGACTTTTTTTTCTCTTCCTCCCTCTCTCACTCACTTCATTTATTACATTCCCTACACTGGTCCTACATATCCACCAGAAGAAAAAGACGGGAACCATATAGCCATAGCTAACTAACTAACTAACTAACTAACTATAGCCGTGTCTTTTCGTAGGCGGTTGTCATTCATTATCATATAAATGGGAATATGTGTCCTTGTGTTGTTACACCTCATCAAATTTTCTCATCGGGTTCAAATATTGCACAATTTATCTCACCCCCAGTTTATGATATGTGCTCCAGTCTATTTTCCAGGTAATTAAACTGTTTTAAACTCCCGTGTTTAAAATAATCGTGTCTACATATTAATATTCCCCCGGTTTGAGGCAACTAAAGTGTCAATTTTTACATACTTTTCTCAAGCTAATATCTCCGGGACAATGAATGACACAATATACTCAATGCTATAATGCGATTGCACAACTAAATAATGAGAAATAGTTGGTCATATGGAAATCTATTGCATTTCTTGCTGGCATAATAATAAGCTCGCACATTCCAACTAACCGGTATAAACTAACTAACTACTACTACTATACAAATAGTAACTCTCAGTGCTCAATAGCACAATAATTAATGGTGAGCAACCAACTAATTGTAACATATGAGTGACAAGTTGACGAGAGACAAAGTTAACTCTTTGTGCCACCACGATGATGGGGAAGAAAAAAAAAGGAATCTGCTCAATACATGATCTTGGTGTGTATTCACAGGGAGGACGAAAGGGGGAAGTTGAAAAAAGGAGGTGGCTCGGAATCCAAAGAGTAATTCAGTATTGAAAACACGTTTGACATTTTAATTGGAACCAAATGGTTGACTATGTGTACCGCCGCACTACTGTCAATCACTCGCTCAGTTTAGTTCATAGCTGCACACATTAGGACATTGAGGATCATAATAAGGAACAAATTGGGCTCTACGCAGAGCCACAGACGAAAGTACTGTGTGTGACCGCTCATGTGTAATGGGACCGTATAGGATTGCATGTACGCAAAATGGGATGGCTAAATGCTCCATTATGAGTGCACTGGTGGTAGTGGTTTCCTATAGAAACAGAATAATCCCAGTATTAGCTCACTCACTCACTCACTCACTCTCTATATAATATGTATGTGTAGACAGTTCTAACTAACTAACTCCAATCCTAGGTTGTACTATGTAATTTGCCATGTGTACAAATACTGTGGTCCCGAATCCCAAATCTGGATGAGTTAATGGATATTATTTTTATCCGCATGGATTGCATACATTTGGAGTTTTATTCCACTTTTTAGCAGACGCGGGGTGTGGGAAAAAAGAATTGAAGAAATCCTGGGCCTCATTCCTGTTTTCTTTACCCATGGATTGCAAAAACTATCCTATAATATAGGAAGGGAAATGAGTTACCTACAACCTATTTGCTTTCAAATAGCAATGACATGTTTAAGACACAGGATTGCTGATACACAATGCACTAATTATGATAATAAAGATATGGAGCCGGATGAGTTTGCATGTTTAAAATTTCAGAGCAAAATCTAGGGAAGCTGGTGAAATAAATGCGACCTCTGGTAGAGACAGACCGTGAAAGGATTTTGGAATGAGATGAACGGAACCAAATATAAGTAAGTGCGGCATGCCTCACTCAATTCACTCGCACACACACACACACATACATACGAATAACATGCACAGCCGTTCAATTCGGATCCTATTTATCCCAAAATGACTTTATTCCACGGATGAGCGCCTCTCTCTTTTGCTCCCACCAATTTAATCCCGTTGGCACACCAGAAAAATCGCCATTTCCAACTGAATAGGGGAAATGCCTCCGTTAAATTTCACGCGAATTAGAGGTCAATAGACCTTAAACTCGCGTATTTGCATCTCAATCTTTCAACATTAATTGGATTTCGATCTGCAATCTCTCTCACTCTCTCTATTCCACTGGGCTCCCTTTCACTCCAACTAACTTATATACATAATATACGTATCCACGTTTCCTCTCTATTTCTACTCCTGTCTCAATGATGACAACCACTTTTCTCAAGAGTGCCTCCACATGAGAATTTATACTATATTATCCATGCACATCGGCTATAATTGCCCTAACCCTTAGTAAGTAAAAAAAACGCATAAAAATGCTGTTCTATTGATTTCCCCTAGCCATATGGATCAACGAGGTGTGGTAAAGCCCATTAGATAAATCTCGTCCAAATCATACCAACAAACAAAGCAAGCAAAGCTTCTCAATCTTGGCTTGTTCAAAACTTAAAAAAACATTTACATGCCTATCTAAAACAAACAATGCTGTTACATTGTAATTTCATAAAAAGTATTAGAATTTTAATATGTTTTGTTGATATAAATGGAAACAAGGATGAAGCTACTTGAACTGAGATAAATGCATTATTATGTATGTGCAGTTAAACGCACTAGAATCACGATAAAAATATGGTTTTTTTTTAAATTTTTGTCCCCAAAGTGGACACCAAATGGTTGTAGACTGCGGTTTTAATAGAGGATAATAGAGAAAAGGAGCAGAGAGTTGGAAACGTTGATGGGATCTCTCATCTGGTATCCCCTTGAGTCCATTCTGATGGTAGAGCACATGGAAGCCACCTCAATCCAAAGTGTTTGTCCATCCGCTCCGATGATGATCTGTCGTTGAAAAGCTCTACAATCCCACAATTTGTTATCCCATACATGGTGATCGATACACACTGAATAGGATTCACTCTTTTTCCCCGTTTCTGCGGATCCTCTATATTATCCTCTTCTGTGGTTTCCCATTACTTGTCCTCACATTCCCTGTGACAACACTCTAAATTTATCCACAAAAAAGGACCAAAAATACTCAAGTGTTGTCCATAATCTCTTTAGCATCTTATCTGTAGTCGTTTTCCATACAGAATTTGGAAAACTCATTTGCGTCCGTAAAGGAATCATGTTGCATGTGTAGCGGAAAATGAATAAATAATATTCACATTTTCGCTGGAAAAAATTACACAAAATATTAACTCACTACACACTAATAGACACTTAAGCTTCATTACGCAGGGATACATAGCATCCTGATCCTAAAAGCTGATAATTGCGTAGCATATACAAACTGTAACCCACTCATTATTCCCAGTGCATTGTGAAATGCTCGTAAAGACACCAATTAAAGTCACCTTAAAGACTAGAATAGAAACCATTACCATTCGCCTCTTGATGCAATTATAGAAACGCCTCAACCTGTGCGTACTTTGACATCCAGTTTGTATTAAAGTTTCAAACACATGGGACTACAAAATATTGGCTCACCCACCATGTGAGGATTATGATGAGAAAAGTTGTCACTGGTAACTAAACTAATAGGTGAGCTATTATTTGAGGTGTGTGGGACTGATTGGTTCGTGTGTGAGAACGAGAAATTACACGAGTGCTATAGATGGTGAGTGAACGTACAACGTATACATACCGTACGTGCCATTATTATTACCAGACCTATATAGATAAATAATTGGATGAGACCCACATAATACGATAAAGCGTTAGGGTCGGCCCCAAATTGAGCCACGGCGAACCCAATGGAACGCAAGGCAAGCAGAGGAAGGAGCCAAGAATGTTGAGGGTTGGCCGCCACCAAATCAAGAATCTCCTCCTATCCTCCACACGATCATCAATGGGAACAAAAAGTGAGAGCATAGGGCGAAAAGAAAAGTGAGCACATCCATCCATGCATAGGCTTCTCTCTCTCTCTCTCTCTCTCCCTATCCCTATCCCTATCGCACGCACTCAGTCAGTCAGTCAGTCAGTCTGTCTGCCTTAAATTCACTCGCGTACAACTCTCATAATAATACTCTACTATGCAACTTACTCTCACTCACTCATACAAAAGCTAACGCACTAACTAACTAACCAACTAAATGTAACTATACTAACTACAGTACAGTTTTCCCTCTCGCTCTCTCTCTCTCTCTCTAGGTACTAACTTAGCAGCTAACTACTGACTGAGCTCACTTATTCCCCGGCCAACAGAAGTGTTGTGTGCACTACAAACACAAACTAACTATAGCTAATCATAATCTGCCACAGTCCCTTGCATTCCTTGCATGTGCTCAGTGCAAAAAGATTGTATTCTTCTGTTGACACTCTGCAAGTGTGAAACAAAAAAGAACGTGTCTCCAAATCCAACGAGTTCCTGTACTGTTTACACGTACAGTAAGTAACAAGTTTTGGGGCGACGTAACAACATACACTACAAAAGGAGGATTTGTGACTGAAAATCCTTATGGATCTAGTTTTGGACATGTTATTTGTGTTTTAAAGTGAAAATTCCGTTCCCGTGGATAAGAGCATTTTCCATGTCCAGTGTGTAGTTAGTTAGTTAGTGTGGTTATAGACTAATTAAAAGGCCACGGGAAGATGGATATCACAACAAGCCCTAGGAGTTCCAGCCCATGTTTGAGTGAGGATGTGAAAAGGGAGAGAAATGTGGAGCCCATGAAAGAAGATTCTATGGAGCTATCCCCATCATCTGATCTGATCAAACCTGTGGACCTCAGCAATAATAATAATAATAACAACAACAGCATTGTGACCTCCAATCATAACAACAATAATAACAATCATAATGGGAAGACCCATACGAATGATAATCTTGGTGGCAGTATTGTTATTGACAATGGGTTGAGTAATGGACATAGTTTTTTCAATAGTGACAGTAGTAGTGGTGGTGGTGGTGGTAATAATAATGTGACCAGAATGGAGTCCAAAGGATTGAAAAAGTTAAGTTTCTCTGTCGAGAATATTTTGGATCCCAATAAGTTCACAGGCAAAGTCAGCTTGCATCATGGCAATAGTAATGGCAGTCAAAGTAACTCAAATGTGAACAGTTTTGGTCATCCAGTTAGTGTTCTCAGTGGTCTCACCTGTTCGCCCAAAAGTCTGTTCGGTCCCACCGGGACTCCGACTTCGAATGATCTCTTATCCACTTCGAATGCTCATCATCATCATCATCATCATCACCTGACTTCCACGAATTTTAGATTCCCTTTTAAAGACATTCATGGTTAGTACTATGACTATATGTATGCACTTTTTTTGCCTTCACTGTTTGTTTACTATACTTATATGCATAATCGGAACATTCTACTAAAGGTTTATTGCTGCTAGGAGCTTTTAGTTAGTCCAAGAGTTAGGAAGAAGGAACAAAGGATCTTTTAATTGAGGACATTGTTTTCAAGTCCTTTGTTTAAAATTAATGACATCTGCATGCATAGCAGTCCACTAATGAACTATACTACGTTTACACAGAGATAATTAGTGATTGAGCAATTTACTATGAAAGAAATTAGCACAGTTTTTGTAGGATTTTCATTTAGTATGAAACGTTATGTTTGTGTGCCCAAATTTTTGCAAAGTAAATTTACCATGATAATGGAATTGAAGATATTATTTACAGCTAGGCAACTGGTGCATGCATCTAATGGACACTTACTTTTTAGTTTCAACTAACATCTAGAAAAAGTGTACACAATAGTAGATTATTTCTATTATCTGGCTGAATTTGTAAACATTGCCTGTACGGAACACGAACAATGCACACAAACTAGCGTACTTTTAAATCCCGTTCACAATGCATAGCCATAGCGCTGAAGTACATATATACTAGTAGTCCATTATTCCATTTAAGTAGAGTCTCCACTCTAAATTGTCCCTGTGCTGCACTTACTTACTTACTTCAGAGGAAATTAAAAACACACAAAGACACAGAGAGCAAACAATTTTTACCCTGATTGCTTTTTGCAATAGAATATGTAACTTCAACTATGACTTGCGAGCTTCCCTTTATACCCCTCACTCCCTTATGCCTCTACTACATATAACTATGTACAATACATATAATACCACTTTTGGAAGCTCTTCAAAAGCATTTCCCATGTGAATTCCTGTGCAAGCAGACAAGAAAAATGTAGAAACCCGATTTTTTTTACTCTCTCCCATCTAACTTCCTTCTGTATAAAATAAGATGGATGCCGCAATTCGTCAGCGCCCGTTCTAACTAACAACAATCTATACTGTTTAGTTAGTTAGTTAGTTGGTTAGTTATCAAGTGATGAATGAGTACTTTGTGTTCAAGGAAATACTCATTTTACTATGGAATGCAAGCAATATATAGTGTAGTGTGCTACTCTTTTTTTAAGAATGGTGAATACAGTTTTTTCTCTCTTGTGTACACAAACAGATGCAGATCCAGATTCAACGACGACAACTCCTCCGAACTCTGACCTTGTCAGATCCCCATGTCACACCAGTGTAGGGGATGATGACAACTCATGTGATCTGTTGCTGGAAGATGACAACTTTCGGGACTCGTCTGAATCCATTGCAGGAGATGACTCGGTCTCCCTAGACAAAGGGGATTCCAGGAGCAAGAAGAAATCATCCAAAAACTCCAATAGTGATACAAAATCTGGTACTACTTGTTTCCCTCCCTCTTTTGTTTACTCCTACAGTGGTTACCCATATGTATGTATGTAGTTAGTGACCACGGAAAATGCTCAATTGTTTCCTATGGTTCCTTAATGATTTATTTATCGTGTACTTACTTACTAACTAACTAACTAGCTACTGTAGAAGGCAGCCAAATGCGAGAATTTATGACCATGACGTGCTAAGCTCACAAAATTACTTTTTAAGAGCCTACAGGCTTATGCAATTTGTTTGTCACTGTAGTTTTGGAATGCATGAACAAGGCGTCTTAGCAATATGGCGTTTATGTACCCAAGGAGTAAATATTGTGATGACAGAGAATGGTCATGTGGCCATACAAAATGGAGAGAGGTAGTGAAAGGACATAGTGAAACTAATATATGTATGGGATCCAATTATACAGGAGATGAGTAGATTAATTGAGTTCACTATTGTTGGCAAAAGGTAAATTCCTAAGTCAATGCCTCTATTCTACTACATTTATCACAGTGTTTGTATACATATGGAACATATTACGAGTTTCCCAAATGATAAGCGCATAAAAAATCTTGCTGACTTTTATGTAGTCATACCTAGTCCGTTAGTCAGTCATTTTGCGCTTGAAATTTTAAAATCCAAACATGAGTTGTTGATATGATTTCTAGTTTCATTTATCAAGCATCGTTATTATAGGCTCTTTGCAACTAACAAACACCGTTCATAACAGTCTAATCTCACATATGCATTTTGTTCCTTTGTGCCCTATATGAATGGGTCTAGGTAAACCTCGAAGAGCCCGAACGGCTTTCACGTACGAGCAACTTGTCGCTCTGGAAAATAAATTCAAGACGACGCGCTACCTCTCAGTTTGTGAGCGACTGAACCTTGCTCTCTCCCTGTCGTTGACTGAAACACAGGTGAAGATTTGGTTCCAAAATCGGCGGACCAAGTGGAAAAAGCAAAATCCCGGGATGGATGTGAATAGTCCGCCAGTCCCTTCTCAGAACCCTGGAGGACTTGGCTCCTTTGGGTCCTCCAGTTCTCCGTACTCGAGTGCTGCTGCTCATCATCTGCTGTACCCTCACATGACCGCTTACTTGACTGGAGGAAATGTGTCTGGTGGTGGCGGCACGGGCTCTTTGGCTTCAGTCTCGGCTTCCTCCCTTTTATCCTACCAGGGAGCTCCTCCTTCCAACTCATTCCCGTCCTCCTATTTCTCTCATCTTAGTCATAACTCCTAATATACAGCTAGTTAGTTGCTCCTTCCTTCCTTCCTTCCTTCCTTACCTCACGTCACCTATCCATGGGTCAACCATCCTAAATAAATAAATACATGCATACACTGCGTATTTATAATCACTGTAGTTAGTTTGTCAAATATCTATATTATTATACGTGCATGGAAAATTTCATGATCGCTTACTTTCTATCTCAACTCACAGACTAACTATATGGGAAGTTAGTTCAAATCATAATTAGTTTGAATGAGGCAAGTTTTTGTTTTGAAGGAATTAGAGACCTTTTCTAAATAGCCTTTGAACATTGTCAAGACTAGATGGCGAATTTTATTTTCCTTTGCTTGAACGAGTGATTTTTTTGTTCATTTTGAGATCTATTCAGTTAGGCAATGTAGCTGAGTTTTGTGTAGTTGTGATGCCCATGGATTTTATAAAAATTAAAGTGTATTCCAAGTTGTCAATCGAGTTTGCAGATAGAAATATTGAAAGCTGTTTGCAAGCCAATGAATCTTTGTTTTAAGAATTTCTATCTATCAATGATGATTACAAACCATGTGAATTATTATAAAGGGACGATTTGGACCTGAAGTACTTTTACAAACTAATGTATATGAAATATTAGACGCTCCTTTTAAATACGACAACTTGTAAATAAATGATTACCGTGTACAAGTATCACTACCTTCAAATCGCAATTGAAAGCCAAACCACAAAAAGTTTGTATCTATAGCCAACAACCTTAAATACTCTCATTAGCTAATACCACTCACAATGATTCGTGAATGAACTGTAATTAATCACATGTTGTATTTTGAATGCCTTGAACTGAAGGTCACATCTGTTCACATGTGACAAAAGAATAAATAAGTTACACAATCCTTTTGAAAATACGAAAAAAAATATCATATTTACTGTCTCAGCTCTCAAAACTAACTACATAATCCACCCAATCAACAAATTCATAATGATCATTCGAAAAGAAAAAACACAAACTCGCCTATATGCATTATTTACGTGAAAGCGGCGGAGCCATACCCAATGTGCTCTAGTCAGTCAGTCACAACAATGGGAAGCCACAATGGATGGAACATTCAGGTGCAGGACCCTTGATCGTAACCCAGCATGTGACAAGGAATAATGAATGGCAATCTTGAATACAGTTGAGCATAAAATGTGAGAAACTTTTAATGGCTCGATATAAAAAGTAACCAGCATTGTAGTGCATAGCCACCGTTCTTAAGAGGACTAATTATGAACGTTCAGTGCAGACACCATAAGTTGTATATTATTCTTTCAACTTGTGCCCAAGGAAGATGATTTTTGCTCGTTAAATTGTCACGATAATGTACACATTTGGCTCCACTAGATAAATGGGAACAGACCATGCGAATAAAATGTTCTTTACTAATTAGTCACTCCGAGTTCCCAGTCCCTATATATTCCTCATCACGTATACTATATAATTATCCCAGGAGCCAGAGATTCCTTATTAGGTGCAAACAATGCTACACAAGGTGAATTTCAGTATGCTTTACTGCAAGGTCTACTTCCCTTTCAATTTCAGAAGGATTTGTGTGCAGCTCAATGGAGCGAAATGTATAGATCTAACAACTATACATGCAAACTTGACTAAATATGCCGGCTCAGTCTTTTTCTTCCACTTGTTTCACAAAATTTATTCCTGCATGGATTATGTGATAAGTTTGCATGTAAAACAGAACGAGAATTGCAAGTGATAACTAGCTATATTAGGTGTGCAGAAATTATTTATCACGTGCCATACGAAATTGCGCAACAACTTACTCCAATAGGGGCGGATAGAGTTTATAGGTTTGTTAACACCATTTGCTCATTTGCTCGTTTCCGAATGCATAATGAACGATTTTTTTGTTCATTTTTTCCCTGCAAGCTTAATATCTATAATAACAATGGCAAAAATAACAAAAAAGGGTGAGAAGGGAGCTGATGAGAAAAGAGTTTAATCGGTTATCCTCGAACACAGTATGGTTAAGAAATTTACCATGCATGTCACTCAAATGATCCAAATTACAACATTAAGGAAAGCATTGACATGAATTAAATACATTGACTGTTTACATGAGAAGATATGAAGTTTCTTTGGTCATCTCATCAATAAATGGTGGTTTTAAATACACAATCATACACTGGCCTGTTAACTACCCTGAGGGATGAGAACGTGTTTTTATGCATTTTCATGCAAAATGCACACTTTTTTATATTTGCAGATGTAATTTCCTGCAGTGTAAAAGAGTAGGCGTACGTAAGTTGGCTTACTGGTGAAATTGCAGTCGATTACAAGGAATAATGACGTGCAGCTTAACAATGAGTAATTGGAATTGGAGTTCCTTTTGTGTGCTCCAGCTAGTTTGAGTCTCCCCCCTTTCCCTCATTGTTCCGCAAAGATTCTTGTAACGCTTCATTGTTACGTTTTAGTGTAAAAAGTAACACTTTATGCACTACTACTATAGTGAATTCAGTCTCGTTGCATTCGTCATACGGATTTACCTAGAATGGCCCACTCATTTGGTAACCTTGATAGCCTATATTTTTGTAAATTTAAACACTTGGATACCCATTTGCTATTGCACAAGCAATACACCGCACAGTTCATTTTGACAACTTTGTGTTCGTCCTCCTAAACGAATATATCTAGTTGGGTTATGTACAGTCTATTTTAGCATTCGATAATTCCGGCGACGAAAACTCAGCTTAATAGCAAACTCAATGAATAGAAAAGCTGATAAAGGTAGTGCATCAACAATGGTAAAACTTGGTTTTAATTTTTAATTAAAATCTTGTCCATTTAATCCCAAGACTTATTAGTTTTAGTAAAGCTAACCAACTAAACCCGTTAGTATGGGAAACTAACCGGAACATAATGCTAATAAGCGGCTTTGTAATTAGTGCCTTGTCACCGAGATAATAAGCAAACTAAGTGACTAAAAAGGAAATGTCTTTTCCTCCAGCCACAGTATAAACAAACGGGCCTACGCACACTATGTATGCAAGTTAATAAGAAATGGGATTCCCATTGTGAACGCGTATTTACTTTCTTGGTTAACACAACAACTTTGCTCACTCACTAATACTAACTAACTAACTAACTAACTAACTAACTAACTAACTAACTAACTATAGCTGGTGAAAGTAATTTGCACTTCTCACATTGCACTACGTAGTTAGTTAGCTACCCTATAATAACATTACATAGATTATATGCATACAAGCATCTAGTGCGTAGTAAATTCACAACTCTAGCAGTCCACAATTGGTAAGCTCCAGTGGGCTATTGTAGTTCCATTCGTGATTTTGTATTTTTGAGCATCTCTATCCATTCACTTACCAACTAAAAGTGTCTAAAACAAAATCACCTGTTTAATTCCAATCAATTGATCTTAAATACCCTAAACGCTATTTTGTACCAATCCTGAACTGCATATTTAACCCACGTGAACATTGAACGAAACTTGTATAAATATGCATGAAAACCACAGAGATGCGTATTATACTCCTCCTTTAGCAAAAAAAAGTGCATTCATTAGTCCCCGGTCTCCCATACATTCAGTGGATGTTCAAATTGGGAAACTGACAAGAAAAGGAGCCATCCGGGTAAGTAGGAGAAGACAAAAGCTAAAGAGCTTCAACTCTAGTAATAGTATATGATAATAAGTAAAGTGGCTAATCGTCTTTTGAAATGAATAGAAAGTGGCACTGGACTGGGGTTGCATGCAAAGTCATGTATGTAAGTGAACTGTGGAGATAAGGAAAGCTACAAGATCCTTTTCATACTGTCGTGTCCTGCGTCCATAACATTATTACCAAGCCGCCACATAGTACATATAAGACACTAATGCAAACTTACTGTAATAAGTAGCTAATACACATGGTGTGTCCTATGAATGTGCATAGGTATAGTATGTGAAATGCAGACAGTAAAACTAGCTCGTGTGGTGGATGTGGTCTTATCAGGAAGGAGCTTCGTATATAAAAGAGTGTAATGATAGTATGGTGAGACGATGTACACCAGAGGACAGATAGAATTGCATAGTGCCTATTAATAAATGAGTGTCCCCAGAGTGTAGTCATAATAAATTTGTGTTGAAGAGAGCATCAGGGGTGTTCTCACATGGCCCAATTATTATTGTGTACTCCTCGAGTTAGCAACTATCTGATGATATAAAAAGTGACTCATGATGGAGAACTTTTTGGAGGCACAAAGTTTACCTATGGGACATTCTGGAGAACACAAATTACAACTTATCTAAAGTCTCTCCCATTATATCCCATTATGAGAATGTGAGCACAAGAATTTATAGAGCAAGAAAATGTAAATATATATTTCCTTCCTTTTTTGCACTCTTTTCTTATGTGCGTGTATATTCCTAAAAGGTCTCATGGTTTCCGACCATCTCCGTGAAATTCCATATTTTTTCATTTTACAATAGTACAAGCTGGATAGTTTTATAGTTTATGTGATAAGAATATTATACTCTCTTCATTAAGGATCTAGTATGTTTAAGCCACAAAAATGTTCCATATTGGTCTGTTAATCATTTACAGCGGGGTTACATAAAACTAACCTAACACAGAAAAACAACTATTGGAATTTTTCACAACTTTTAACCCATCTTTTTAAACTGTGAGTGAATACACATGCTAAGGATTAGTAGACACGTTTTTAGCCATTAACAATACAATATTGCCAACTCCTAGCAAAACATAAGTACCCCTTATAGTAGTCAGTCTGTACCCTTTACTTTGAACATTTGTATAAGCACATAAGAGACTTGCATGCCTCATGTACACAGTGACTATATACAGAGAGTCTACTCAATAAAATAGTGTATTCTGGCGTGCGGGTAAGCGAATGAAACTCACTGAATATTTAATACTTGCAATTTGGAGCAGTTGTCATACATCGATACGAGCTGGGTTCTCGCACTGGGACTTTTTTGTGAATGAGGAAAAATGTACTGTCATCTTGTTGTGGCCGATATGAGTGTAGATAGGACCCACGGGGATTCCGGAGGAAAGAAACGACACGATAATAATCATCATGATCATCATGTCGCCTTATTACATTTCACTGTAACGACCTCATAAATGTAATAATGGACCAGTTTAGTCCATTATTGGTACACACATGCTCCACATATAGTTACTTACCATGTAGTATACCAGCCACTCACTGAATATACTAACTATACAGTATTATATAAGGAGCAGCAAACTAAAGGAAACTCACAATTGTCATATAATATATTTTTCAAAGAGCTAATGAATACTAAATATCAATATGGATCTGTAGCATTGTTATTGTCAACTTTTGGTTAAGGGTACGGCAATAAAACAAACTTTTAACATGGCATTGTAATGTATGCGAGACTACGCAATGGACCAGATTTTTTTTTCGTTCTCCTTATGTGTCCAGCATATGGTCAAAAAGTTTGCTTGGACTGCAAAGTCGCTTTTCTCAAACGTGGACTGTGAAACAATGGATTCTATTGTGTGTGAACATTGCGGTCACGTACAAACAAAGTTAGTTATAGTTAGTTAGTTAGTTACACCATGTACTTGAAAATGATTCCATGCATCCCCATCATTAGTGGACACACTTGAATGGGCCAAAAAAAATTGTTTCCATGAATGTGAAATATTATGACGGAACATTGGCTTTGTGTAACCATATTGACATTATTACATGTTTGAGAAAAGGACAAGTTTTTTCTTGTTCGTGTACCATGTATTGTTTATAGTTTACTTTTAGTTAGTCATGTTCTACAATGTATGTATGTGTTGACATGGGTCGGCTTTTTTTGACCAGTTTTCATTGCTCACTTTGTTCTACGGAATGTGTGAGTTTCATTCATTTTGGGAGCAAGCCATTAGCCCACTTAAGCTTATAATTGTTTCTCCGATTACGGGAGCCGACAGTTGGATTCAGCCGTGGGATTTATATTCTATCACTGTGCACAGTAGTTGCAGCTGTGGCTACACAGACCAAACCAAAGCCATTATAGTGATCAAAAGGTGATAGATTCTCAATGGAGGGGAGATTTTACTTTCAGACTTTTTTTATTTATATGGGGTCCAGTAGGATAGATTATATAGTTAGTTAGTTAGTATAGTTTGGACACGAAATCAAGACTGGACATTGGTCTCTATATATGGCGTAGCAATAAATAAATAATTGATTGAAAGGACAGATTTTTTTCTTGTGGATGTATAGATTTGTGATGGAGGGTAACAAATAAATGTCTTTTTTGGTGATGGCTTGGAAAAGTTTACTTTTTATACATGCATGCTCTATGGAAAATTGTCAACTAACAAGAAACAATTTCAGTTTATTCACCCTACAATTATATCAAAATACAAGCAATAAGCATTATTACTAACTAATTTTTATTCCAAGCCCACAATTCAGCTTTTCACGATGCACAAAGTATTCCTAAACAACTGGATCTTTACTGCGCACAAATGAACCAACACAATATGTTCATATTCACTTGCTCCTTACAAACTGGATGCGCAGGAAATGAAACTCAACATGTTAATTCATCTAAGGATGAATGTTTCACTCATTGCCCGGTTGCTCACACGGGGAATTATTAACAGACTTTGGAATGTGTAGACAGGGACCAATAACTTTTAGAGTTACTTAGTTAGTTACCATGCATTCAACTCACTCAATAAGTGCATCTCGTTCCTGTAAATGGATTAGCATGGAAATGTGTAAAACATGGATAGTTACATGCATTTTTCTCCAAAGATCTTGTGCTAACAGATTCATGAGCCTCAGTCAACAAATAAGGGAGCCAAGTATATAAGTTACTAGCATGTATCCAGCAATAAGTATTTCCCATGTGCTTGGACGCGTGCACATTTGCTCTGGACAACAAACTGTATAGTACATGGGAAAGGAAAAAATGCATTGCTGTTAGTTAGTTGAGCTATTTAGTTTGGGAAAGAGTACACATCCTAAAATAACAAAGGGTTGGGTTAAGCTTTATTAGATTGCTCAAAATAAATGAATTGGATGAGAGCTGAACATTCCCAAGTCCCTCTCATGATGTTATTATGAGCGTACTACAAACATGGTCTAGCTAGGAGCACACGCTCTTAAGGAAATGGCAAGGTAAGAAGGTAAAACAAAACGAAAATTTAAAGCCCTGAAGTGGACACTGTTACTTTTTTTAAATTCAAAGTTAGTAGCAAATATATAACTCGTAACTAAGGCTTTGAAGCAATAGAAAACGATTGTAGTTATTTTGCTCAAAAATCTTTTTTTGTATTCAATGAATAGAGCTATGAAAAAAAGTAAATACCTACAAGACTTTATTTCCCGTTTGAAGCATTTCCAATGCACAAGGCGTGAGTAGAGCTATAGTTAAACTTTGAAATCAACTGAACCAGTCAGTCATTTGTTACTCATCACATAATGCACTATTTTTTCATTCCAGCGTATTTGTGTGTACACAAGAACATTAGGAGAACTCATGTGATGAGTTTTCGGGCTGTACACATGTGTATTGGCTGATATTATTGTTCCTCCTTGTCACTTGATGAACATGAGAGGAGTCTGATGATTGCAGTAATAACGGGGAAAAGGCACAACTTAAAACTTACTCACGTTTCCAGTGTTTAAAAGCTATCATCGTCATTTACTCAGATAGTTTAGTTGGTCTACTACAGTGGTTATGCATACACGATAATATGGGGATGCGGCTGCAATTTAATTTGGCTGGCAAATCGAATTAAATAATGTGTGTGCGTGTGTGCGATTCCCAATTCCCTGAGCAAATCCCAACAGTCAACAATAATGGGGGCATATTTGCTAACTATCTGTTCCCTTGTTCACTCATTGTACTCAAGTGTGCGACTTAAAACACCGTACTGGAAAAATATAAACCCCTCTCCGGTTAAAAAAAAACCGGACGGAAATAGTGTTTTAAAAAATGTTTTTTTAAGCACACACATGAGCAAAATACACTTTTACTCTTTTATTTTGCCAACTTTTTTAGTATTTACTCTATTACACAACAATAGGACTTGAAGAAAAACTTTGAGTAGTGACTTTTTTCATAACTTTTAGTGGTGGATTTTAATAGTAATACACGAGCGATTTTATAGACACCAACCATGCACAGTTTTGGGTGCAGAGCAGACGCCATTTTCATACACGGAAGGGTAGATTTTCGCTTGATTCCACAAGATGCAATATTATCATAATAATACTAACTTGTAGATTATAAGATTGCATATGCATAGTGAATGGAATCTATATAAAATACAGACAGACATAATGGTTAGTTAGTTAGTCATAGTCATAGTCATATAGGAGATATGGACATATACATAGGATGGGTAGCACTATGACTGACAGTGTGGTACAACTCTAATAAAGGAGCTCGTTAGCAAAGTAATAGGGATGTCTCTGTGCCAACCTTTTTGTTTGTTTATTATGCACGAACCAGTTGTCGTTAATTATGAACGCATCATGCGGAAATAGTAGAAGGTATAAGGTTTTTCCATCCCAGCCATATTAAAAGCAGGTTGAGGAGACAATCTTTGCCACTTTCATAAACTTTCCCACTTTTGAATACATTATGTGCAAGTGAGAGGCTTGGAATTAGTTAGTTCCACTTGGTCAGGTTAAACGGACTTTTTAAATTTCAAAGTGAAACACGAGAAAATCATTAATAATTTCATGCAGTCAACATTCTATCCCTGCTCATATCTAAATACTTCATTTAATCTTTTACTGCTGTACTTGAAATGAACTCTCAGTCAGTTACTTTGACAATTATAGTTGCGTTTTAAATTGGTTATACTAATAGATGATGCATGCTCATTTGTTTGTTTGCGCTAGTATGTGTAAAATTGGAAAAGCAGAGCAATTATTTTGGTACCTGCATTTATGCTGAGAGCAATGAAGGATATTTACAAAGAAAAATCAGATTGAAAGATTTGAGAGACATTGTAATGAACTGTTGTGGCTCATATAGTGACTACATAGGGAAGTGTGCACAGCAATTCTGCAGGGAGTTGAAAAAGAACTCGTGAAAAAAGGATCCAGTTGGTTCTATATAGGTTTTAATTTGAAAGGTTATATTTGTTGTAGCAGAGAAAACGGTTGGATAAAAAACGAAGCCAAGTAACTTTCAAATAGGGGAGAACTTGAGTGAATCAGACTCGCACCATATAGTTAGTTAGTTAGTTACTTAGTTAGTTAGTTTGCACTACACTATTGTGCATTACAAGATTGAGCCAAAGTAAGCAAGTTTGCAATGTGGGATGGAAAAGTAAATATTTGTAAACGCTCAGTTCACCACAGAAAATTAAGACTAAACTCCACGAATTGAAGCTAGTATATGTATGTGTAGACCTCTGTGTAACTTTCATAGTATAGATCTTGTTCACATAGCTTTCATGAAAATTTCTAATGACTTTAACAATTAGTTAAACATGAACAAATGGGCTATGCAACTCTAGCCACAAGTCTCTGGGGAATTTTCTCCCATATCAATTCCAAATATGTGTGTGTCTAGTGTGTGCACACTGTATTACTTGCGAACTAACTAACTAACGATACAAACTGCATATTATCATAACTTTTCATTCTATTTCGCTCACTAACTAACTAACTAACTTACAGTTAGCACCCATTATGTTTAATATGGGAACATGTCTGAAAGTTGCTCACAATAAAACTTTCCATTCTCATTTCCGCTTCTCCAAGTGAACAAACCAACTTTTACAACGTGAAATAAATAAACTATTTTTTTCAACCAGTCATTTTTTTCCCACACACGCCTTTCACGCAATGATGACTAAAATTCACATGTGTGCCCCCTAAACGGTGTAATGGCAATAATAGTAGGATGATGATGAGACCCGGTCAAGCGGCAATGATAGGAAAACTTGGTGTACACATGATGCCCAACAAGTGTAATTCCCTTGAGACATGCAATGGACGAACCAGTTTGTTCCACTCTCTCTCTCTCTCTCTCTCTCTTTATACAATACAGGGAATGTGAACCTGTCACGTCTACGGAGCTTCAACCAAGATGAATGGCTTTCTCCACTCAATCTCGGCATAACATGGTTGTGGGATTGACCGTTAAAGTTTTTTAACCCAGTCGTTCAAACCAACCAACTAAGCCATCCCGAATTGTATCTTGTTGGTCCTTCCACTTGGAAAATGTTAGAAAAATACTGGAAACTAAATATTTCATAGAAATTTTAACTGATGGAAGCTGAATCCGAGTTAGTTTACACTCTATGTATGTAAAAAGGAAGAGTGTACATTAATGGTAGATTATACGGTGACAATAAAGATGCATGATTGCATCCCATGGACGGGGGATTGGCCATGCTCCCAGTCCATCAGCCAACACTGTCATCAATTTATTCAATCTGTGCTCATTAGGTTGGATAATTGCCCGTTTCCTTATGCTAATGATGCCTAATAGTCACCACTATGTAGTGTACTATGCATCTGCCCTGCTGGGTGCCATAGATGGTTTTGCTGTCTTAAAGCAGCTCATTGTGTGTGCACAGAAATTAATAACTAACTGAACTGACTTAAAGTAAGAAACTTAAGAGTATAGCTAACTAGCAGCTAACTCTTTGCTCCCTCCTTGTTCTTTTGACAAATTAGAAGTGCACTGTGTCTACCATACTTACTGACAGCATAATTATAAGTCATTGGAATGTTTACAATGATAGTTCCCATTTCCTTTAGTCTGTTTTCCTCTCCTTTTTGAACCAGAGCTGGAGAATCCCCTTGCGTAAGAAAAATCCTTTACTCATGATTTTACAAGCATAATAATTTACGTTGAATGTTATGATTAAATTTTGATTTTTTTAAGTCCACATGTGGTATTTAAATAGCTCTTTTTTATTTTTTATATCAGGCAAGCATGGTCAACACATATAAGGGGTACACACGAAGCCACGTACTTTTGTAGATTTCTACGCACGCGCTGCGTACTGCTGTCAGCCAATGACAGCAAACAACCCACCCCTACCTACCGATATGATTGGCTGGGAGAAGTACGTGCGCAGAAATCTACGAAAGTGCACGGCTTCAGGTTATTTTCTTGGAGATTTAAAATACCTTTTCCAAAAACCATGAGTGACTTTAAAGTGCCACAAAAGTGTCAATTAGGTAATGAGTGCAGTATGCCTAATGTTGTGAGTGAACAAAGCACTTTGCATTCTGTCTTATATTTTTATTCCGCCGAGGGAGAAAGATGAATGTAAAAAAGATGGTAGCATAGTAGCCGTGTCACCAATGAATATTAATGATGCAAAAGAAAGATGCATGGATTGATAGGTGATTAAGATGATGGATGCTTTGGGTGAGTGTGTACTTTGTACCAATGTAATGTTGAGAGGTAGATATCACGAGGATTTCATGGTAAAAGTTTGCAAAACTAAGAAATATTTTTGGATGCTGAAATTTCCACCATTTTAATGTTAAAATAGGGAGAAATTAATTCAGCTAAAAATTTCAGTTAACAATGAACTGAGAGCCGTAAGTTTTTGATAGACAGAAATTTATATAATCTAAATAAAAAAGCAAATGATGGTCACATTAGAATGTGAATGTTTCAACTTTCAATTAGTTGTTAGAATTACCGAAACTGATACTGCCTGCCAATGAATTTAGAAAGACATGGCCCATGAAAAATCAATTTGGATGGAACAATGAGAATTGAGTCTCAATCCAGTCCACAAACTGATTGTTGACTCGCCAAATGGATTACAAATAACAAGAAGGGACAAAGAACACGCGGCCTTTATATGATCATCATCAAGAACTATACAGAGGGTATGTGAAAATAATAGAGGAGGAGGATACGGAAAGGGTGCCACATTTTTTGCTCTTCGGGAGATAAACTATAATTCACATGATCCAAAAAGGGTACATGAATAGACCACACATGAAAGTTGAGAGGGTTGGCAAAAAATCCCAGTTTGCATAAGCTCTCTCTATCCATTATCTATGGACTGCCATGAGGATAGGTATGTAAATTTGTTTCAAAAAGTGCCAGTCTATTCACAAGGCTTGAGGAGCCAAATGAGAAACTAATGTGATCTTCCTGATAAACCGTATACTTTACACTGACGGGATACGCGTAAGTGGCATAACTTACTAACAATAGAATTGAATTGGGGTGTCAGCCGCTAGTCAACTAATAGAGGCTGACACTAATTTCGTGTGCATTGAGGAAAATTTACATTTTTTCAGTCCAAATTTTGCTGGGAATAACATAAAAATTTAAAAATATGAATGATACCTGGAAATTTTTTGAAAATCCATAGTATGTTTTATGATTAAAAGAATAGTCGAGCACAAACTGACCTTCATTGGAAGTACAATATCCTATAGAGGACAAAAAATCTGCTCACTATAATTGCGTTCGCTAATAACAATCTATCGGGTGACAGAAATCAGTGCTCACTTGTTGTTTATAGCAATTTAAAGGGATTGAGTGTGAGCCAGTATAGTAAATAGAGTGTGTTTGTATTCTAACTGTCTAACTAAAAGCAAGTAAGAGTTAGTAAGTAACTAACTCTAATCGGATTTGCTCGCTAATCGGAAACAACTGTGTGCTTTCCCCTGAAAAAAGTCCACTCGTTAGTTAGTTAGTTAGTAAGTATACTATATTGTACTGCTGCTTGAGAAATCAAAGATTCCCACTCACTCGTTCATTCTTCTGAAATTGACCGATTTGGTAACTAACTAACTATAGGGCAAAACAACTAGAGAGAGGGCTCAAATATATTCTTTCTTATAGTTTGCTAGTTATTGATATTAACTGCTACTATGTTCTATCTACGAGAACAATTAAATTTTGGACGGGAAAACTTGATGAATGAGTGAGTTGCTTTTGCTCACCCTAAAAAACAAAAGTGGCAAGGCGGTCCCTCAATTTCCTTTCACTGACTGAGTCAGAGAGAAATTATATTTTTTTTCTTTTATTATTCCGTCTATACCTTCTTTCGCCTTTCTATTTAACGTTTGATTCTATCCCTGATATGGATAAGAACTTATTTTTTCACTTACTCACTATAAGTAACTAATTAACTTACTGACTTTGGTTAGTTTGAAACCCATACATATACAGAATACACAGGACAAATGACACGAGAAAGAAATCACATATATTATGTAGTAGATATGATCAGCAAGTGCGAGCGGTGGAAATGAAATCCCCTTGCCAATGGAAAGTGAATGGAGCAAGAAATTGGAAACTCTACACGGTACGCTTATTTTTAACACTAGCCTTCACACATGAAATTAATACCCAGTTAACTATTGATATTAGGAATGGGCCCTAACTGGCTTCCAATTGGGAATTCAACTTTCAGAGCGCAGTCAGACTATGATCGTCATGCCCCTTTTGTTGGCCACTATTTAATATATGACGCATATGTTGGCTCCTGTTCACATTTGTACTGTTGTGTGCACTCACGGGGACTAAACAGTGTTGTATAGTTATTATATAGTCAGTTTGTTGGTTACTAATTATCTTTAATGGAATACAATTTTGTTAAATGGTGCGCGTCAGGGTTAGTTAAAAAATGAGAAGGCAAAAGCATCTCATTTTAATTGCTTATAACTTATAACATGCCGTAATGTAGGCTACAGCTCACCGCCACTAATTTATCGTTTAGTTAGTCACTATATAAAGTAGGTGTGACAAAGAGAGGCCAATTAAAGAATACATAGATAGATAGAAGACGCTGTAAAGAGAAGTAATCTTGAGCTATAGTCACTCCCAATAGCTTTAAATAGGATTTTCGTTAGCAGTGAGTGTATACACTACACTGTATGTAGTATGGAATGTGGAAATCCGGATGAAAAGACTGATGCGGTAGAATGTGAAAGTTTTTTTTAACCCGAGGATGGGAGCATGTAGTCAAATGGCGTTAATTTAGCATGCGGGAATGTATTTGAGCAAGAAGTCGATAAAAGTGCCTACCACTTTTCCTTATTAAAGAGGTTGCGAGGAGTGCATAAAAGTTTTCTCTAGACGAGTCCCATTTTCTTCAAGAAAGAGAGAGAGAAAAATTTAGTACCTAAAAGCTCCCTCCGAGTTAATGGGATGAGGACGCGACGAGAGAGTTTATTGCATAAACTGTTTTCATAAAATCCAACCAAACGAGTGGCTCAATTAAATGAGCGCAAGTTTTTAGTGTGGAGCTTAGCTCGGCTGCTCTCCTCCACTTGAGATTTCACTAGTTTCATATTATAAGGAGTTCCACTCTCACATTTAGTTAGCTCCACGTTGCACAATAATGGCTCCTTCTAAGGAATAATAGAACACTTTCACCAGTGAAACACAGATTGGATTAGAGAATCTCAGACGAAAAGGGGAGACTAAGTTTTTGATTTTGGGGCTCCAACTCTCTCTCTCTCTCATGTGAACTAAAGGATGGATTTCTACAACTAACTAACTAACTAACTAACTACTATCTATGGGTCCCCACTTGGAAGTATAATTGTCAAATGTCGAACTTGCAGAATGTATAAAAAAAAATGTATAATCTTCATATGTAGAAATGTATAAACATGTAAACTAGTCAAATGTATAATTTTTTTTCTAT
>Ga0210040_10002690_pt1 | contig 24797 bp, 17 predicted proteins | sample CryGeyCG12114_NA_FD_185462 | JGI IMG/M metagenome (GOLD analysis project Ga0210040, IMG submission 185462) | Groundwater microbial communities from aquifer - Crystal Geyser CG19_WC_8/21/14_NA (SPAdes) (version 2) | ecosystem: Environmental > Aquatic > Deep subsurface > Groundwater | place: USA... | reverse complement strand
AGGTTGCTGTCGAGGACGTCGCGACCCCGGACCCGGAACACCTGCCGCACGGCGTCCCAGACGTCCATCGCGCTCGAGCGCTGGCGCACGGCGTGCGCGAGGACGCCGACGCCCAGCTCCTCGTCGCCGATGTCGGTCAGCACCACCAGGCGGCCCGCCTCGAGCGTCTCAGCCAGGGCCGCGCGCACGGCGAGGGTGGAAGGGGCGGCGACCACGCGGAAGGCGATCTGGTCGGTCCGGACCTCTGAGGGGCCGTCCCAGCGGGGTCGTGCCCGCAGCACGAGCAGCCGCTCTGGTCGGGGTCGCTCTCCCGCCCAGGCCTCCTCAGCAGCCGCCTTCACCATGCGCTCGGTCGCGGCCGGCGCCTCCGTCACCTGCGGATCTCCCAGCTCACGACCACGGCGCCCTGGGGGTACCGCTCGACAGCCTCCCGCAGCTGCGACACCGCGTCGTCCAACCGAGCTGCCGGGACCTGGACGCGTCCCCTGACCAGCCCCTTCCCTGGATCGACGGGGCCACGTACGCCCTGGGTGATGAGCTTCAGGCCGTCGACCTGGACGCGACGCAACGTGGGCGCGAGCGGAGCGCTGAGCTCGTCCCGCCGGCTGGTGTCCGCCAGCTCGGACAGCAGGGACTCAGCAGCGTCACGCCGGTGGTCATCGACCGCCCGCAGAGCGTCCACCACCTCCCACTGCGCGTCGCGGAGAGCCTTGGCCACGGCAGCAGCCTGTTCCAGCGACCGAAGGGCGGCCGTGGCTGTGGTCGGCCACTCAGCGGCGGCAAGGTGGGCGATCTCCTCGTTGTCGTCGCTCTCCGTGGCCAACGCGTCGACCACAGTCCGCGCGGCGGCTGCTGTCCTCCAGCGGTCCGGCAGCTCGTCCTCGCCCACACCAAGCCGCGAACGGTGCTGCGAGAGCAGCCGTTCCAGGTCCCTGGCGCCCCCCACGGCCTCAAGCGCGAAGGCGCGAGCCGCGTCGCCCAGGCGTGCGAGGTTGGCGGCGCTCCGCAGCTCGCCGACCTTGTGGAGACCGAGCGCGTCACGGGCAGTTCGCAGGGCAGCGTCCCATTCCCCGGCCTCAGGAAGCCGGGGCTGACGGAGCTCGTGCTCGGGTCGCACCTTGTCCAGCTCGGGCGGGGCGACGTTGACCCCGTCACGGAACCAGGCAAGGTCCTGCTGCAGCGCCACGACCGAGACGATGAGCGCGGACAGGGTGCGGTCCAGGCCGCGAGGCTGCGGTTCGTCGAGGTACGTCCACAGGGACCGCACTGGGAACAGCTCCGTCTCACCGTTGCGGGCGGCAGCCTGGAGCAGACGACGAGTCCACGGGAACGTCGAGTCGCTGAGGACGAAGACGCTCTCGTTGAACGTCCCCAGCTCGAGCGGGCCGCAGAGCCGACGCAGCACCGGCCGGTCACGGCTGTCGACAGTGACCCGTCCGGCGGGCGCCTCGACCGCGCGCTCGCAGTACTCGAGGACGCGCCGGAGGTCAGCGAGCCGCACCTCCTGGTCGCCGGGCTCAAAGCGAGGGTGGGCCGGGTAGGACCACGTCATCGCCTGGTCAACCAAGTTGCGGAACGCGTCCCGGAGGCTCGCGCCTACTGGGGGCTGGGGGCGAAACCCACGGTCAAGGGTGGCGAAGGGGGTGTCGGTGGCGGTGGCCACGTCGATGTCCGCCTCGGTCTGCCGTGCCGACCCGTACGCCTGCTTCAGGCAGTCCAGCAGCCGCTCCCGCAGCAGGTCCCGGCGCTGCCGCAGCAACGACCGCGCCTGCTCGCGGTCGACCGGGGACAGGTGGTCGGCGTACGACTGGAACCGCTCGCCGCTGCCTCCCAGCAGGTGCTCCAGGACCACGAAGGTTCCGAGGTCCTCCAGCCGGGGGCGGGAGAGGAACGCCGGCAGCCAGAACAGCGTGCGGCTCTCGACGCCGCGCTCGCGCAAGGCTTCGACCCGGGCGAGGTCGCTGCGCGGGGACTGGCCTTCGCTGTCGAACGGGTAGTCCACGACGACGCGCCACCGGTCGTCCACAGCTATCAGCGCGCTCTCCGGCAGCTCCGTGGCGTCGCGGACGTTGCCGAACACCAGGTCCACCGTGACCCGGCGACCTCGCCAGAGGAGGGTCTGGGGCTGGGTGCCGTCCAGGGTGTTCTGCTGCTGGACGCCGAGCGACGCCCAGGTCAGCTCGCGCAGAGCTCTTCTGCGGTTGCCCTCGTTGTCGTTGCCGCTCGCGCGCTGCAGGACGGACTCATGGTCGACGTCGGTCAGCTCGACCGTGATGAGCGGGTCGTCGCCCTCCCCCACATGGACCTCGCTGACGTGCCCGCCCACCTGCTTGAGCTTGCCCACCGCGATGGCGACCTCCTCGCCAGGCAGCCAGGCGCTGATCGTGCCGTGGTTGAGCGCCGCGAGCCGGCTAGCTGTCAGCCCGCTAAGAGCCGGGACGTCGGGTGCCAGCGCAGAGAGCAGCAGCGTCTTCACGAGACGCTCGTCAGTCCGGAGCGGGTGCCTCGGCGGCAGCGAGTCCGCCTGCTCGGTGGTGAGCTGGTGGATGTCGAGGAGCGCGGGGCGCAGCCGGACGTGGTAGAGCCGGCGCGCGGTGTCGAACTGCTTTTTGAGCTCTGGGGTGACGGTCTGGACGTCGTCGTCGACCAGCACGTCAAAGAGGTCGCCGACCGGGATCACGTCGTTCACCTCGATCTCGTCGCGGCCGTTCACGAGCAGCTGCAGCATCACCTTGAGGGCGGTGCGCTCCCGCTGCAGCGCCTGCGACAACGCGACCAAGGTGGCGACGAGCGCAGGGCTGAAGGGGTACGTCCGTCGGAACGCCTCCTGGTCCGAGCCCGTCGAGCTGCCGTCCATCTGTGTCCCCGCCAGCAGGACGTCCCATACCTCGGGCCGCCGGTCGATAGCGGCGAACGCCTCATCCAGGACGCGCTTGGCGTCCGGGTCCACGGGTGCCAGAAGCCGACGCTGGGCGATCATCGGGAGGTTGCGGTCGGCCAGGGGGATGTCCTCGAAGCGACCCCGGGACCACCCGAAGACGTCGGCGAAGGCCGCGCGCTCCGCGCCTGGGACATGCGTACCAAGGAACTCGACGAGGTCACGCTGGCGGGAGATCAGGCTGACGAGGGGGATGGCACGGCTCGAGTCCTGCGACTCGACGAGCTTGGCGAGCTTCGCACCCTCGTTCGAGACGAACTCGCGGTTGCCGAGGTGCGAGGCCAGCCAGAGGATGAGCTCGTCGAGGAACAGCACGACCGCGTCGTAGCCGAGGTCGTGCGCGTGCTGCGCCATGACCACGAGCCCGGTGTCGATGTCGACGTAGTCGGTGCTGCTGGCGAAGGCGGGCAGCAGCGTTCGCACCAGGTCGCTGACCAACCGGCTCCGGCGTGGGTCCCCGGCGGGAGCCGCCCTGGCGGTGTCGTACGACGTCAGGTCCCACCCGGCTGTCGACGCAACGGCACGACGCAGCCCGCTCAGTCCAGCGGACACACCACTGCGGTTACCACCAGTGCCCCCGTTGAGCTCGAGGAAGAACCGTTCGTCGCCCAGGAGGTCGCGCTGACGGTCCGCGTTCTCGAGCAGGGCGTCGCTGCGGTGCACGGCCGGCAACGGGCAGTCAGGATGGGCCGCGCGGACCTGTCGCACGTACCCCTCGAACACCGCTGCTTCGAGACTGGGTGCACCGATCAGGTGGTAGGTGAGGGGCAGGATCTGCTTGCCGCCGATCTGCCGGTCGTGCTTCGCCAACGTTGAAGCCAGCTCGGGGATCGCACGCGCGTCCGGGTCGTGCCGCAGAAGCTGGTAGAGCACCGCCATGAAGTGGCTCTTGCCTGAGCCGAAGGAGCCGTGCAGGAACGCCGCCTGCGAGCGTCCGCTGCGGAGCCCCTCCCCCACCAAGCCGAGAGCCCGGTCGAAGCAGTCCACGAGCTGCGGTGTGACGACGTACTGCCGGAGCGTCTGCTGCCGGTTGGCCACGCCGTCCGCCAGCCCGACGACGAAGTCCGACTGCGTGACGCGCTCGGGGATGTGGATAACCTCGCGGAGCAGGGTCACGGTCAGGCCTCCTGGGTGGTCCGGGGTCGTCGACCGCGGCTTGCGGGCTGCGGGCGCCAAGCACGCAGCTCAGCACGGGTGAGACCGAGCCGCGCCAGCTCCCGGTCGAGAGTGCTCGTCATGGCCTGGGCCGGTGAGACGCCCATGCGTGGGTCGGTCTGCCCGTGCCACTGGTGCAGCCAGGGCTCGAGCTCGGCCAGCCCGGCCAGCAATGCGGTCAAGCGGGAGGCGTCCCACCCTTCGCGTTGAGCCCGGGCGATGGTCAAGGACGCCAGGGCCTGGGCCTGCTCGGCATGGTCCCATCCAGCCCAGCCGAGAACGAGTGTTTGGTCGGCTCCTCGCTCGGCACCTGGGTAGGAGATGAAGCGTTCCTTGGGCACGTCGAGCTTGCCACGGTGTCTCCAGTAGGAGGCCTTAGCAAAGTCCGCGATCTTGTACTTCGGTGGCACCGGGATGTCGTCGACCCGCCTACCACTGTCCTGAGTGCGCTGAAGTCCCCAGGTCTGCTCCCACTCCTCCAACTTGCGTAGACCCGACGCCTCATAACGCAAGGCAGCCAGAAACGGAACGTGCTCTTCCGCCAGCAAGCGAGCGAGGTCGACATAAACCTCACCAGACTGATGGCCACTCCAAAGTCCGAGAATTGACAGGAACTCTCCGTCGACGGCCAGATTGTCGGCCAACTGAGCTATCGACTGAACTCGGGGTCGACCGGCTGCATCTCGCCACAGCGTGTCACTCTCTAACCGTGTCAACAGCCACTCGCCAAGAGCGTGCTTCTGACGGTCGGCCCAACCCTCCCGCGCCCAGCGCCGCTTGTTCTCGGGAGCCTCAAGAAGACGAATGAGCGGATCCTCCTGAATCAGCCGTACGCGTCGCTCTATCAGGTCCCGGTAACTCGGTGGCCAGCGCTCCGGCAGCAGCGGCGTACGCACCGGCTTCATGGTTATCGAACCAAGATTCATCCGAGTGGGAAAGTTGAGGTTCCCGAGCAAGGCGCACTTCAAAGGCGCGTTCGCCGAGCTCTAGTGCCGGAGAATGATCGGCCCAGACCAACCCGTCCCCCACGAGGCCCAAAGTTGTGTACACCTCCCAATCTAACTCTTCTTGCTCCGCGATTAGCGACTGAAGCGCATCGGCACTTCTTCGCCGCGCTTCAACAAGCGCCTCAACACTTATACCACCAGTGGCGGACTTGGCGGCGGCTATTGACGCAGGATCTACATCGGTCATTCGGCTGGCAAGCTCGTCGAGACGCCGACCTCTTGCAACCGGAAGCTCGCGAGGCACGGGAATATGCTCGATGGTCCTTACTGTGAATTCGTAAGTTCGCGACCAGAGAAGATCTGCAGCGCCACCTTTAGGCTGCGACCTATTCTTCATCCAGAAACAGCAGACCGAAGAGTTCAGGTACCCGAGTAATCCGAAAGCATCGTCTTCGGTTGAATCGTCTCGCAACTTTACAGCAGGAGCAGAGCGGTTGAATACCTTGCCCCCACGATCGAGCACGAAGTGGTTGTGTGTCGTGACGAAAGGCGAGACGATGCTGAGCTTCGAGGCGAAACGTCTAGGAAAGAACATCGAATGATCAAACCAGCGCAACCCGCGCTCGCGCTTCGTCTTCCCGAAGTCAATCTGTGTCTCTAGTGATCTGCGAACACGCCAGAGGTAGTGCAACGACTCTGAACTGGGGTCCTTCGGCTCACCTTGAGACGTATACGGAAACACCGTAGCCATGGTCGGCCAGATCTCGTAGTCACGCACATCCTCGCCGAGGACGGCGGGCAGTACATCTCCGGACAAATGTCTCGACTGCACGGCGCCAAGAGGGAGGAAAAAAGCTTCATCATTCCCAGTGTGAGTAGTTCTGCCGACCTCACTTGATAACTCGCCGAGAGTGTTGGTGCATCTACGTTCGATTGCTTGAAGCAGCTGTGGTGCCCCACCCCCCGCGAGGCTCCACGGGTGGCTAGCGAGAACCGCCCTGTCGAGATCGACGACTGAAATCCAGTCATTCTCCCAATCGGCATCACTTACGTGTTCGACGATAGAGGTCCAGTACGGTCCCGACCCATTCGCGTAAGCGCTCCCTTCGCGTCGCCCTTTGCTCATGATCATCCGGACCGTGCTTTTCACTGGCGATTGAGCACGACCAACCAACATAACTGTGGGGGTGCCGTCCAGGTTGTGCCCAGGGATTGATGCGCCCTCCGAGTCGATCACCATCTTAAGATCTTGCTGGGGTAGAAACTCCTCGATCAGTCGAGATCCGAAATCCCGCTTCATGAATGAGTTAGAAGTGATTTGCCCGACCCAGCCTGCCGGGTATCGACCATCACCGGCTCTTGCGAGACCGAAAAATCGCTCCATGAAGGGAACGCTGAGAGCGTAAGAACCCTTGCATGACATATATCGGGCGCGATACGCCTGATTCAGCGAAGGATCTTTGACGGCTATGTACGGCGGATTCCCCACCACCACGTCGTACGTGTCGTCGAAAAGTATCCGCTGCAGGCGGTCGAGATCTTCGTTCGAGTAGGCGAATGAGTTTAAGTCTGAATCCTCGAGTAGCGTCTGGCTCCCCGACCCGTGCAGAAGAGAGTCTCCAACGGCAAGGTGAAAGCGGTAAGCGGGCGCATCGCGTAGGCGGCCAGTACCGTCCGCCTTCATTGCCGCTAATGTGAGACGGAACCGGGCTACAGCCACGGCGAACGGATTGAGATCCACACCGTGCACTGCGTCCAATGCTCGCTGCACGCGATCGCGCAGGTCAGAGGCGGGTCTCTCTCGACTCCACCGGTCGAACAATCGGTAGAAGGTACCCAGAAGGAAGTGCCCTGATCCGCAGGTGGGATCGATCATCTTGAAGCCCTCGAGCGGTCGCTCGGCTAGGGCTGGGTCGAGGGTCTGGTCGAGGATAAACTCCTCGACGAACTCAGGCGTCTGCAGCAGCGCGTACTTGGTCCGCGCCGCCTCGGACAGGTCCTGGTAAAGGTCGCCGAGGAAGCGTGTCGACAGGTCAGGGTCGGTCAGGTCGTGGACGAGCTCGCCGTCGTCCTTCGTCCTCCGCCAGAAGCCCAGGAGGTGCTCGGCCGCGTCGGCCGAGATGCTGAGCCGGTGGAGCGGGTTGTGCTCGTGATCGAGCAAGGCTGCTAAGGCGGGGTAGGAAGCCAGGTGGTCGAACGCGGCCAGCAGCCAGTCGCGGTCGTTCGACAGAGGCTGGGCCACCAGGAACGCCTGCTGGCGCTCGGCCGCCAGGCGCGTCCGCGCTCCAGGTCCGGCGATCCAGACATCAGGGACGAGGTCGTTGTCCTCGCAGAAGCGGGTGAACACGGTGGCCAGGACCCACGCGACGGCGGCCTGCGTCACCTCGTCGTCGCGGAACTCCAGCCAGGTCGCCGACGTCCGCTCCGACGCGACTGCTCGGCGGTGCTCCTCCACGAGGGCGCGCCTCTGCTCGGCGCCATCGGGACCTTCAACACGCTGGCGCAGGTCGTCCTCGAGCAGCCGGACACGCGGCTGCAGGTCCCTGAGCAGGGCATGGGGTTCGACGGGCACGGGTCCTCCGGGTCAGGCGGTTCTGGCGTCGGCACCGTGGAGCCACGCTGTCGGCAGCGGCAGCCACTGGTTGGGGGAGCCAACGGGGACAGCGGCGCCGTCCAGCGTCGGGGTCTGCTGGCTGGTCTCCTGAGGGACGAGCAGGAACCTCGCATGGGACCGGGCACCGTCGAACGACGCAAGCGGGGCAAGGAGCTCCACGCAGCGGTGCCGGGCCAGTAGAGCGGCGTCCGTGAGCAGCACGGGCTGGTTCCCGCGGGCGAGGTCGTGCACGGAGTCGAGTGCTGCCTGCCTCACGACGTCGTCCACGAGCTGCCGGTCGGGGTGCAGCGGCGGGAGGGCGTCGGCCGCCAGCACGTCCGCCCAGACGACGCCCTCACGGTCGGCGAAGGACCGGACCCGCCGGACGACGTCCTGGGTGAGGTCGAGGTGGGTGAGCTCAAGCTCCGCCAGGAGCCGGCTGACGGCGAGGTCGTGCAGCCTCGCTGGCACCGAGAGGGCAACGAAGTCCGCCGCTTCAAGACTCGTCCGCAGGCGGTCGCTGAAGCGTTCGGGTGCACCAGAGACGCCATGCCAGGTCGAGGAGCGCGTGGAGGCTCGCCGGGACGTCGCCCCAGCGACGCCGTAGCCGTCGCCTGTCCAGGTGAGTCCTGTCCCGGCGTCGAGAAGAAGCTGGTCGAGGGCCGGGCGCCCAGGAAGCAACGTGGCCTCGGGGAAGCGCGCTCGAACGCGACGACGCAAGGTCTCCTCCGGCAGGACAGAACCAGCCGCAACGACGGCGCCCTGGGCGTGTCGCAGCGCCTTGAGCGCGGGCATGCGGCGCGCGTAGAGCTCACCGCGTGGGCTCACGGCCACCGTGGTCGTCGTCGCCGCAGCGAGGGAGACGAGCCGGTTGTCCGGCAGGCTCTGGAGGACGGTCCCCACGACGAGCTCCTGCAGGCGCGTCAGCACGGTCGTTGGTGCCGCTAGCACCTCCGCCCGCGCCAGCTCCTCCGCCACGGGCTGCAGCCGGGCCGCGACGTCCAGCCGCTCATCCAGCGTCGTGGGGTCGTCGCCCTCGCCACCGGCCACCAGCAGCACGTCGCCCGGACGTCGGAAGCCGGTTGGCGCAGCGCTGCCCTGGTTGCTCTCGACCGCGAGCCGGACCAGCGCCGTCGCCTGGGCCATCCGCTGCGGCGGGTCCACGTGGGACCCGCGTGCGTCGAGCACCCGCGTCGCGAGCTCCCCCGCTGACGCGATCCCGCCGAGCGACTGCAGGGAACCGAGGACCTCCTCACGGAGGTTCACGACGTCCGCCACGTCCGTGACGGACTTGAGGAACCCGCGCCACGCGTCGCTCACGTCCGCGCGCTCGACGTCCAGCTCGTTGGCCACCAGCTGCGTCGTCGGCCACTCCATCGGTCCGGTGCTGGTGGCAGCGTCCGGCTGGCCGAGCAGCGCGCGGACGCAACGTCCTGGGTCGTCGAGCGGCACGTCCCGCAGGAGCCGCGCCACGACAGCATCCACGCTGCGCGCCGAGGACCCTGCGGGACGGAGGCGCGCCCTCCACTGCTTGGTTCGGCGGACGACCTCGTCCTTGGTGCGCTGGGCAGCGCCGGGCAGGCGGGCGAGCTCGAAGGGGTCGACGCCGAGAAGGTCCGCGACCGTCCCCACGGCGTAGCGCTCGAGCGCAGAGAGCGCCCGCGGGGAGAGGCCGGCATCACCCAGTGGCGTGCTGAGCGTTGCAGCGGCCGAGGCGAGGTCGGGGTCCCGGACGCGGTTTGTCGCTGCTGCGTCGGCGAGGGCGCGGTCCCAGGCCGCCGACGCGTCCTGCGGGTTCGCGAAGCGCGCGGAGACGTCGCGGGCCAGCGCGCGCTCGAAGAACGTGGCCAGCGGCTCCGCGGCGGCAGGGTCCAGCTGGTCGACCGCGATGGTCACCTCATCGACGATGCTCGCGGGGTCGGTGTCGCCGTCGCCCCAGCGGGGCAATGCGCCCGTCGCCAGCTCGTGGAGCGTGACCACTGCGGCGAAGAGCTCGGCCGCGACGTCGTACTGCCGCCGGCCCGCGCCGCCAAGGAACGGGTCGAGGTAGCCGCGGGTGCCAGAGGCGAGGTCGCGGGCGGACGCGCTGCTCAAGGAGAAGTCGAACAGGACCAGGTGGGGACGCCCGTCAGCTCCCCGGGTGCGGAACCCCAGGTTCGCTGGCTTGATGTCGCGGTGCACCTGGCCCGTCCGCTCCAGGAGGGCAACGACCTCGAACAGGTCACGTCCCCACAGGCTGAGCCGGTCGAGGCTCGTGCGGCCCTCGCGGCGCAGCTCGTCCGCCAGCGTCCGCTCACCGGCCACCTCAACGAGGAGGCAGAGGCGGCCGCCCACCGTCAGGGGGCCGTCGATGAGGTTGGCGACCAGGTTGCTGTCGCCGAGACGGTTGAGTGCCTGGGCCTCGGCCTCCAGCCGGCCGGCACGCTCGTGGTCGCGCGCCGCCTTCAGCACCGCGTCCCGACCGTCGGGGAGCCCGACCAGCAGTGCCACCGAGGTGCCGCCCTCACCGAGGAGCTTCCTGACGACGTACCCGCCCTCGAGCACCGTGCCCGCCTGGGCGTCCAAGGGGTCGAGCACGGCGACGGTGAAGTCGGGCTCGGTGAGTGAGTCGAGCGCGGTGTCGAGGTTGCCGATCAGCTGGTCCACCGTGGCGGTGCGCTCACACACGGCGGGTCGAGTCGCCTCGAGCACGGCGAGCTGCAGCAGCTCATCAGGCGCGTCCAGCGCGCTGGAGAGGTCCAGACCGTCCTCGGTCCGGAGCCGCTCACGCAGGTCGCTGACGTCGTCCGCCGGGTCGCGGCCGGTGAGCACCCGGAAGGCGAGAGCGCCCAGGGAGAACACGTCGGAAGACCGACGGTCGCCCACCGCGCCGGTCAACAACTCGGGGGCCGCGTACGTCGACGAGCGGTCGTCCCGCGCGTGTGCCAGAAGGTCACGGGCGTGGGCCGTGGCCGTCGTGGTGGCCGGCTCAGCCCGACCGGCGGTCTGCCAGTCCTTCACCCGGACGACAGGAGCGGGAGCCGCGCTGTCCACCAGCACCGACGCCGGACTGAGACCGCGGTGGACGAGCCCGTGGTCGTGCGCGTACCGGACCACCTCGGCGACGCTACGGATGAGGCTCAACCGGTCGAGGACGTCGAGCGAGCCCTCGTTCGCCTGGAGCCAGTCAGGCAGCCGCTGCCAGCTGTCGCGGTGCGGGTAGACGAGCGCCGCCGCCGCGCGGTCGTCCTCGAAGAACCCGGACGGGGCGATGAGCCCCGGGTGGTCCAAGCCACGAACCATGCGGTACTCGCGCTCGGCGGCGCGCCGGACGACTGCGGCGTCGCGTGCGGAGGAGCCCGGAGGCACGAACCACCGACGCACACGGGCGCGCTCGTCGGCGAAGGCGTGGTGCTGGGCGAGCGTGTCCTGCCAGCCCCACCCGTCGTCGTAAGGGTCCTCATCGAGCACCCACTCCCCGACGCGGAGCTCGGCCGGCCTACGGCGCAGTCCAGCCCGCTCCAGGAGCGCAGCGACGGAGCGCGCTCGAGGTGCGTCCAACGCTGCTCCGCGCTGAGGCGCCATCCCCAGGCGGTCGGTGACAATGCGTTGCAGCCCGTTGCCGCCTGCGTCCTCCCGACCGAACACGCGTTCCTTGACCCGGTCAGGCAGGCGGCAGTCGACCCCGAACCCGTGGAGGAACAGGCTCTCGTGCACGTACGGCACCAGCCCGCTCGAACGCTGCTGGCGAGCCTGGTGCTCGAGCCAGGAGCGGAAGGACTGCGCCTTCAACCGCGTCAGACCCAAGGGGCTCCGCCTCGGGATAGCGCGTCCAGCTCCAGGGTTGTGCTCGACCCAGTCCTGCTCGTCGCCCGTGATCCGCCCGGTCCACGCCTTGAGCTCGACGAGGTGCAGGCCGGCAGGACCCAGCACAAGAAGGTCGATCTCGTGGTGCTTGCCGTCCATCCCGACGAACTCGAAGTTCGACCAAGCGCGGTAGGGGTCGGCGTCGGGGAGGTGCTCCCGCACGTGGTCGAGGCCCTCGCGCTCGTGCTCGAATCGCGATCGGGTGACCTCGACCCAGCGGCCTGAGTCAGCCTTCAACGGCCGCCGCACCTCCCGTCGCTGGTCTCGAGCAGCTCACAGCCTGCCATCCGGGTACGGCTGAGGAGGGCGAGCATAGGTGTTCCACCCCGACAGCACCTCATTCGTCTGAAACCTGTAAGACTGCACGTCCCCGAGCAGCGAGGAAGCCATGGCCATACCTGTTGCGGTAGCAGGCGCTGCCGTCGTTGGCGGGGTCCGCATGACCACCTGGCTCGTGAGGCGGCACCGAGCGAAGACGAAGACGATCGTGCTCGTTGGTCCTCCCGCCGCCGGCAAGACGACACTGGCCCGCCTGCTGTCAGGCGATCAGCCGGAACCAGCCTTCGCTGCAAGCACGGGGACGACTGCGGGGGGAGCCTTCGAGGGGCGCGTCCCGCGGTCCGACCGACGCGTCCGCGCACTCGACATGCCCGGAGCCGATGGGCTCGCCTCGTGGAAAGCGTCGATCGACAGCGCGAAGCCGGATCTCGTGTGCATCGTCCTGGACTTCAACCAGCTTCTCACCAGTGATGAGCAGCAGGCCGCGGCCGACCGTTGTGTCCGCCACGTCAAGGACATGGTGAAGTGGAGACAAGACGTGGCGGTCGTCCTGACGCACACGGACCAGCAGTCGTCTGCTCTCTCAGCCTCAGACCAGGCAGTAGCGAACCCGCGTGTGAAGCCGCTGCTCGACATCCTGTCGACCAGGAGAGCCGTCGCCGGCAATCTCCTTGATGACACCTCTTCCCAGAATGTGCTTGACGCCATCTGGCAGTGGCTTGCCTGAGTCCTGGTGCAAGGTCGCCGTCTGGGCCCAGGCGCGACGTGACGACAGCGCCATGACCATGACGACGGACGGCGAACCGCAGGCAGACCCGCTGCGCCGTGCGGATGTCGTCGCGGAGGCGTCATCCCTCGCGCTGCGCGGGTCCAAGGCGGCATTCGCTGGTCAAGTGGCCTGGGGACGGCGCAACCGAGCCGCGACAGACGTCCTCGTCACCGGCGGCTCGAGCCCAGTGACGATCGGGATCCTGTGTGAACGTGGAGCCGATGCTGCCAGCGCCGTAGGTCACTTCCTCGAGCTCAACAACATCCACCTCGACGAGCCATCGGGTGCCCGCGTGCGCAACGCACTCAGCGCCCTCGACCTCGCAACCAGACCCGGTTGCTTAGGAGCAATGCTGCGATGACCTTCAACTCCCAGCGCTCGGTGGCCGTGCCGGAGCAGTCCGGCCGTCGGATCATCGTGATCATGGACCCATTCGAGTTCGAGAAGCTCAGTTACGACCCGCTTCAAAGGCAAAAGCTGAACCAGCCCGGCGTCCTGGCCGTACCGGACGACCTCGACCCGGGGACTGACGCTCTCCTCGAGCAGCTCGACCACCAGGGACTGTGGCTGCGCGGTTCAGTACTCACGCAGAACCCTTACAACCGCGACCAGTACGAGGTGTCTGCCGAGCCTCACGTCGTGTTCGCGCAGACCCGGCTCCGGGTGATGGTCCGCATGTTCTACCTGCTTGGTGCCCGCGAGTTCAAGTACCTGGAGCTGGAGAAGCGGAACGACAGCACGAAGGCGGCAGCCAAGGGCGGCGGCGGCAAGGGACCACTGAAGGGCGACGCGTCGTGGAGCAGCGACACCGATGACTCTCTGCGTCGCGGGTCAGCGATCCATCACACGTGGTCAGGAGGCGCGCCGGACCCTGCAGCAGCACGGACGTTGTTGGCGGCTAGTCACCTCAGCCACGATGACGCGCTGGACACCTTGATCGCCCTGCGTGAAGGCCCCGACAACCAGCACAAGAGCTGGGTGGAGACGTTCGACTTGTTGCGCGAGTCCACCACGGTCATCGACCTGGCTGCAAAGGTCCGAGCAGGGCTTTACGGAGGCGAGCTTTCGGGCAAGAAGGCTCGTAAGCAGCGGACAGAGTTCAGCGTCAGGTACGAGATCAAGTACTGAGCGGTTCCACGCCACTGCAATCGACCGTTAGGTCGACGGTCAGCACCTGGGCGGGGCCTGGTGCCACCCGCGGCACGGCTGAGGCGTCAAGGACGCGCACGGACGCTGACGCCTGTGTCTCGTCGAACCGCTTGCTGATCTCCGTCATCCAGCTCGACCCGAGGGTCGCGGCAACCTGGGCGTGGACCTTCATCTGTCGCGGGGGCAACAAGCGCGTCTCAAGTCGAGCGACAAGTTCTTGCACCGATGTGCCGGCGTCGGTGACGGTCGTCATCACAGAGACCACCCGCACCACGGCCCCGTCTACCGGAAGGAGCTGAGCGAGGTTGAACTGGTGGACCCGGTCCGGTCGCGTCGTCGTCTTCACCTCGAACCGTGAGCCCTCGGTAGAAAAGTCGAAGCGGTCGTCGGTCGACGCGTGCCACGCGTCGACCAGCGAGTCCGGGTCCTCGGCCTGCAGCAGGAACAGGAGCTCCCCCCACAGTCCGAGCACACTGCCTGACCCGGCTCGGTCCTCCTCGAAGAGCCGCACCAGCAGCTGCATCCCCCGGCTGACCTCGCCCGGTCCTGGCGACGCTCCCAGCAGCCGGACCAGCGCCGCGGCAACCTCGAGGAAGGGCACCAGGAGCGCCTCGTCGTCCGGCCGGAACTCGACGAGTCCCTGGTCCTGCTCGGTCACCAGCCCAGACGCGTCCTGGAGCCGGCAGCGGACGCGCGGATCCAGCGCCAGCATCCTCAGTCGGGTGGGTGGGTCAGGATCAGCGTCAGGCGGCGTCAGCAAGACCACAGACCCCGCCGTACCTCGCCCGACGCGGTAGCCCGACGCCTCCGGAACGGGCGCGACGTTGTACCCCGAGCCGTCTGGTTCCGGCAGCGGCTCGAGCAGCGTCTCCAGGTCCACCTCAGTCGTCCTGCTCAAGTCCCACCAGCACTCCCCCTGCAAGCTCCTTGGGCACCCAGACGGCGAGTGCAGGAACAGCCTCGGCTAGTCGTGCACCGCTCTCCATGATGTCGACCGAGTAGATCTGCAGAGAGAGGCGACCGTCCGTGAAGAACTTGTTGTCGCCGGGATAGCCACCCTCCGGGCTGCCCTTCGGACGGCGGCCTTCAAAGAGGTTGACCACAGTGACACCGTCGGCCTGGAGCGTGCGCCCACGAGCACGCCCACCGCGCATCCGATACACGTCAACCTGCAGATCAGGGTCGTCGTCGAGCCGGGTCCCGAGCAGCAGGTTCAACTGGTTTACGGTGGCGCGATCCTCCATCTGCAGCTGCCAGTCCGCCAGCATCTGGTCGAGGACCACGGCCAGAGGAACCGAGAAGACGGTGTTGCGGTCGACTGTCCTCGGGTCGCGCTCGTCCGCGACGGCTCCTCCTGCGTGAGCTGCGAGAAAGGCAGCCAGAGCCAAGCTGTTAGCGCTGATCGCAGACGGCGCGATCCTCAACTTAATGAAGTTGGTCCAGCCGTCGCCCTTGATGCGCCCGTGCACGAACGGGAGGTCGATCACCGACTTGCGGCACGGCTTCAGCGCAGGATCGAGCAGCATCCGCCTCGTCCACTGCTTGAGGTTGATGCCGTCCCGGGCAACCTGCTGGAGCTCCTTGCGCAAGACCTTCTCGTGCTCGACGTAGCGGCTGAAGGCGCGCTCAGTCGTACTTACCAGCCACGCTCGGCACAGGTCCGCGTAGCTGCGCTTGTATCCGAAGAAGCGCGCACGTTGCTGGATGCTGTCCGCGTTGCCCACGCCAGTTCCCCGAGGCATGTACGTCACCGTCAGCCCCTCCACGGTGAAGCCGCGGTCCAGCTTGTTGCCACCGATCAGGATCCAGGACGGGGCAACGTCCCACTCGATGTCGCTCTCCTCGGGAGTCCCCGAGTTGATGACCTTGATGTGTGTCGCACCGATCCAGAACGGAAGCTCGGTGAGGACCTCATGCAAGCCCGCGCTCGTCGCGTCGTCGCCACGCAAACTCTCGTAGGCCGGCTTGAGCTCTTCCTTGATGAGGGCGTCCCGGTCCGGACCTGGTTCGTTCAGGACGTCCGCCCAGGCGCTGCAGAGGTTCGTGACCCAGCTGGCGTACCGGCCATGCAGGTCCTGCGTGTGGGAGGGGTGCACCAGCATGGATGTGGGTCCGCCCCCGCGAAGCGCCACGCCGACCAGGTAGGTCGCCAGAGCGCGTTTGAGGCTAGCTGGCGGTTCCGTGCTGGCTGGGCTCAACGCCTTCGCTGCTTCGGAGGCCGTGATGAGCTCGAGGAACTCGTCGCGGTGCTCCTCGAAGAAGTAGATGCCCCCGGTATAGCCGTCGCCTGGCTGGAGGACCACCACGAAGTCAGGCGCCAGGGCGTCTGCGAGGTTGATCAACAGTGGGGCCTGCGGAGTCGCGGTGTACATCACGTAGGAGTGCTGTGGAAGCGCTCGGCGGACCCCCACGATGGCGGCGTAGGTGGCGCTGACGTCGTCATCAGAAGCCATCGTGTTCAGACCTGCCTGGTCCGCCTCGTCGTCGATGACGAGGACGGGTGTCGACGCGATGTCGACGCCGAATTGGCCGAGGTCAGTGAGCAGGGAACGCAGGCTCTCGAGCCGGGTGCGGTTCTTCATGACCGTCAGGACCACGGTGCGGCGGAACTTCTCCGGCACCTTGGGATCGAGCGCCGCCTTGAGGTGCTGCCCGATGGACTGCGCGTCGCCGCTCCCCGCCTTCGGGTTCGAGACAAGCAGCCAAGGCGACAGGCCGCCGGGACGTTGGACGGCGAGATCGTGGCTGAGCCGGCCCGCGGTCTGCTGGTGCAGGTTGTCCTTGGTCCCGGCGAAGAGGATCACGAGAGGGAAGCCATTGTCCCGGGCCAGCGAGATCACTGTGGTGAAGGACATCGTCTTGCCGCTCTGGACGTAGCCCACGACGAGCCCTGTCCGCGGACCCTCATCCGACGTCACCGGCGGGTTGCACCGCGACAGCACGTCCACAGACTGCTTCCTGATGCTTGATCGAGCGTCATCATCCGTCAGCGCCGCCTGCAGGAGACGGACGGTCTCCGGTCCGACGACCGGCTGCCACATCTGTTGAGCATTGCTCGTCGGGCTGGCGTGCACGATCTCCACGTGTTCGACTGCCGTCACCCTCACACCTGCTTCGATAGAACTGAACGGAGCAGGTGGTTCACCCGGCTGGTGACGACCCCCGCTTGGCTGACCCCGGACTCACGCGCGATCTCTTGACCGAGACCCAGCGCCACCGCTACCCGCCACACTGCCTCGACGTCCTGCCCCGGTGCCTCGCAGAACGCGCGCATGAAGGGGTGTGCCTGGTTCACCGTCACCGTCACCGCGTTCTGCTTGGAACTCGTGTCCCTGATGGACGTCAACCACTGCTCGCGTGACTCGTCCGCGACCCAACGGAGCTTGACCAGCCAGGAGGAGCCAGCGAAGGGGATGAGCACGTCCCTGTCGGCGACGAGCGTCGTCGTGTCTTTGAGGACCTTTTCGAGGGGCGACGGCTCGTGGGAGGACGGCGAGTCGACCGGTTCATCCACCCCGCTCGCAGCCGACAGGTCCTTCGTGTCCCGAAGGAGTTCGCTCGTCCGGTCGACGACCTCCTGGACGTTGGTGCGAGCTGGCGATGCAGTACGGCTCCGGTAGTTGTTTGCTTGACGGAGGAGGGGAAAGGCACCGTCGTTGAGGTGCTCGCGCAGCAGGGCGAGGAACTCCTCCTCCTCGTCGTACCAGACAATGGAGTCCTTCGTGTACGTGACGTTGAAGTCGTCCATGTTGAGCTCGCCGAAGACGCGCTGCGAGGCGAAGGTGTTGCCCTGGCCGAAGATGTCGGGCGGCCGGTAGCTCTCATCACCCGCCCCCGTGACGACCTTGCGGCGGTAGAAAAGGGCGAGGCCTGCGTCGCTCGTCGAACCGGTCTCGCGGATAGCGACGAAACCGGTCACTCGGCGACCCGACTCGAGGCGGATGTCCACCGGCTTCCGCCACTCGACAGGTTCAACTCCCTCCTCGGCGTCCCACCGAGGAGCCACCAGGATGCGGGGCTCGATGTAGTCGACCGCCTCGCCGTTGAAGGTCAGGATTATGTCGTCGTTCCGCAGGAACTGCCGGTAGATCGCGCCTAGGTAAGTGCGCATCTTCGCGATGGTCCTGGTCTGGGGGATCCGGTGCAGGTTCCAGAGGCGGAGCTCGGTGAAGTGGTTGCGCCAGTCGCTGGGCTCATCGTGAGCCGCCAGCTGATCGTCACGGGAGGCGATGATCTGCGGCACGTTGAAGGTGACCGATCGGCTCAGGTCCTCTCCGAGGTGGGTCGTCCGAAGCGACCACTCGTCGGCGAACCAGCAGCACGCCGCCTTCATCCCGATCCCGAACTGAGAGAGGCCACTCGCATCCGAAGGTGGCTCCGCCACCAAGAAGGCTCGTGGCCAGTCCGCGCGCGAGATGCCTGCGGCATTGTCCCTGATGTGGATGCTGCCACCGTCTTCCTTCGACAGCTCGATCTCAACCCTCAGACGGTAGTCCTGCCCCTCGATGTCCCGCAGGCGGTCGCGGTTCGAGAGGTAGCTCTGCAAGGAGTTGTCCACGAGTTCGCCGAGGGCGTACCACGGTCGGTACTTCATATGCTGGAACAGCCCGAGCATCCCAACACCGGGTCGGATGCTCACCGCGTCGCTCAACCGCACTCCGTTCAACCAAGACCAACGGCCCACCTGAGCTTGAACCATAACCTTCATGAGTGCGGACCAGCAGTTGTCCGCGTACTTCCAAGGAGCTGTCGTGACCGTAGTGCCAGAACCGGCTCGGAAACGTCCTGATGCCGTGCTCAGCGCGCGCTTCTCAACCCTGCGGAGGGCCGGGACCAAACCAGAGACCCTTCTTCGACAGGAGCTCCACCGACGAGGGCGCCGCTTCCGCGTGCAGTACCGGGTGGATGGACTTGCACGCAGACGCGTGGACATCGCGTTCACCCGTGCGCGGCTCATCGTGTTCGTCGACGGATGCTTCTGGCACGGCTGCCCGCAGCATGCTCGAGTGCCCAAGGCAAACAACGAGTGGTGGCAGTGGAAGCTGCAGCGGAACGCCCAACGCGACGCCGACACCGACGTGCAGCTGCGGCGGCTCGGCTGGCGCGTCCTACGTCTGTGGGAGCACGTGAGCCCCAGCCTTGGCGCCGACGCCGTTGAGCTCCTCCTCGACCCCAGGCCGCCGGTCGCCCGGCGCTAGGGGCGAGTCCTCCACAGCCGCTACCACCGCGTGGCCGCCGGCCGCCACGATGTCGGTCGCGTCGCGCCGGACGTGCTCGCGGAAGACGTGAAAAGCGCTACCGACGTGGACCGCGTTACCGAGCTGCTTGTAGGCAAGGGCAGGCCGTTGTCCACCAAGCCCGAAATGCTCGGGGAATCCCTGGAGCCTCGCCGCCTCTCGGACCGTGAGTCGGCGCAGGCGTGGGCCATAAATCGGAGTCTGCGCCATGGCCACTAGCGCCGGCGTGTAGGTCGGCTGCTTGGCCCGGATTCCTGAGGGTCGGAGGTGCAGCAGGCAGGCTCGGAGATCGCGAGGCGCGTCCTGCGCCTGCCACTCGAGCTTCTGCCGGCTAGCTGGGAACCCGCGCACCTGGGGATTGCGTCGTTGCCACCGACGGATGGCTGGCCGGTTTTCCCGGTAGAAGCGGAGGTTGCGTTCCTCAAGGCCTTGCTTCCACAGAGGAGCCGAGTTGTCCACGACGGCGTCGTCGGACCAGTAGGTCGACCACAACGGGTGGCCAGGCAGGGGCACGTCGGCGGTCAACCGCAGGAAATCATTCCAGACCGAGATCCATTCAAGCTCCTCGTCGCTCAACGCGTAGAGGCTCTTGTCCTTGATCTTGTGCTCGGTCTCCAGGAGGTCCCTCTCGAGATCCCACTTGTGAGAGTCCCAACCATCGACCGGAGCCCGGCGCAACACCGGCGGCTGATCGATCTCAAGCAGTGCCCGCTCGGCCCCGACGTACGTCCCCAGGATGTAGACGCGATCACGGGTCTGGGGCGAACCGCCTAGGTGCGGAGGCAGAAGGTGGGGGCTGAACACGCACGGCGTGCTGGGCGTGCGATATCCCGCCTCCCGCATGCCTCGCACGACTGCTGACCACACCTCCTGCTGACGCGGGCCTGCGATGTTCCGGACGTTCTCGAGCATGACGACCGGCGGCTTGTGGACGGCGAGGATCCGAAGGACCTCGTTGACCATCTGGCCGCGCAGCTCCGACATCCCCCGCTGGGCGCCCGACTTGCTGAAGGGCTGGCAAGGGAAGCCGCCGACCAGGACGTCGTGCGGGGGAATCAAGTTCTTCGCGTCGGAGGCGAGTGTCACGACGTCACCCGCCGGGCGAAGCCCCCAGTTGCGCTCGTACACCGCGCTAGGTGCGGGATCGATCTCAGACGCTAGGACGCCCACGCCGCCGTGGGCTTGAAGGGCAGCGTGGAACCCGCCGATGCCTGCGAAGAGGTCGACGAACGAGAACGGCACGTTGAGGATGGTAAGGCTCGGGGCTGACAGATCGCCGCTACCCGCACCGGCACGCGTCCTCGCCTGGCCGACGTTGGAGCAGATCCGTGAGCGACGTAGACGCTGACCTCACTCGCGGGCCGTAGGCCGTGCATCGCAGGCGGGATTGAGTGAGGAGCAACCTCGGTGCTCCGCTGACAGGCAATCATGACGTCAACACGCACTGCCTGGTGACGTTGCCGAACCCCGAGCAGGAACTCGGACACGTCCCGAGCCTGTGCCCTTCGTTGCCTCGCACACAGCCTGACAGCGGGCGGACTCTCACGCGGCAGGCATGGTGACGCCGGTCGCGTCGAAGCGGATACGGACCGTCTTGAAGCGATTTGCCGAGATGTCTTCGTTCCTCCGTCTTGGTCTGGGCGCGCCAGGAAGCTTCTGGAGTTGGCCGATTGCCTTGAGCAGCCATCTAACGGCCGTCGTCGCCGAGCTCGGCGAGTCCGTGCTCTCGGCGGACGAGGAAGATGTCAGCCGAGTCGACCCACCTCAGGCCGCGCTGCTCCAGGAAGAGCTGCAGCTCGGCCGCTCCGACAGGACCTGACCGGAAGGCCGCTTGAAGATGGGCCACCAACTTCTGCAAGAAGTACTTCCGTGGTGTCGACGCGCTGCAGGGCTCCAGATTGACGAGGCGCTCTGAGACGCAACGGGTTCAGGGCACGAGGAGTATCTCGTCCAACGCGTTCCGGAGACGCGCAACGGACCGAGATCCTGGCAGCAGGTCGGCGAGGCTCACGAACATCTGCTCGTGGTACCACAGGAAACCTTCACGGCCCGTCTTGAATCTCGACCACACCGCAGGTCCGAGAATGCGAAGGTCCGTGAGCGTGGCCTGCGCGTTGTGCAGCTTGTCCGCGGCAATCACCCGAAGAGCGTCCTCGGTGTGCATCGGCAACGCCCTGATCGCTGCCTCCTTGCGCCGGCGCCACGGTTCTTTGACTTCACCCTTGGCCAACAAGGAGTCCGAGCAGGCGACGACCACGTCGGCGACTGCCCCTCCGCATCGGGCACGGATCTGTTCGATGGTGGCCCAGCCTCCCTGATCCTCGGCAGCATCGTGAAGCAGGCCTCCGGCTGCGGCGATTTCGGTCCCGCTGTCCTCGAGAACGAGCGCAGAGACAGCCATCACGTGGCTCACGTACGGGATCTTCGTCCCCTTACGCACTTGGCCTTCATGGAGCTGGTAAGCGAGGACGAACGCGTCGTCGAGCATTGCCATCATTGGATCCTCTCGGTGTGCAGCAACAGCTCCGACCGCAAGTTCTGCTCCGTGACCCCGCTCCGCTCCTCGAAGGCGAGTGCGAGCGCACGGCACTGCCGCTGCACCTTCTTCATGTCGCTCATCGACAGTGGCCGGGAGTGATCGGCGAGCGGAAGCAGTCCGAGCCGGATGTCACCCAGGTCGATCAGGTCCTGCTGTCCATCACTGGAGCGGGAGAGGATCGGGCCCCACTCCTTGATGCCGGCCATGACGCGCCTGATGCACTGGTCCACCAGGTCGCGCTGCCAGAGGTCGGCACGCGCTTCGTGAGGTAGTTCACTTCGACGCGGATCGGTCGGGAGGATTGCGCCGACGGCATCGCGCCCGATCAGCGCACGCTCTTGGCGGAGCCAACGCAACGGTCGGCCCTCTCGATCGTCGAACGTCGGCCACCGCCGCTTGACGGCCGTGTGCTCCCAGCCGATGAGGGCCAGCGCGACGTCGATGTCGACCAGGTGGTCGACGACTCCCCCACGACCAGTGGCAGCAACGCTGCGGTCGAGACGATCCTGCGTCCTCTGGTCGTGGGCCTCGAAGGCGAAGTAGCCGACGCCGACCAGTGGAAGAGTCGAAGCGGTGGCGGAGAGGATCGCGTGCTGCGCCCAGAAATCGGCCAGCACCGTTCCCGGCCAGTCGGAGAGGTTGACCACGATGAACAGCACCAGGCACACCAGCGCGGCGGCGCGCAGCGGCACATCTTGGCTCTTGTTCGCCGGGGTGCTGCGGATCCAGCGTCGCACCCAGAAGAGCCCGTACGAAGCGCCGATGAACACGAGGCCGATCAGGGCAGTCTCGATGAGCCTCATGCTGATGCACTCCCGTTCACCGAAGGGTCGGACTCATGATCTAGGCGAGCGGTCAGGGCCCGGCGATCGTCGCTCGAGAGGTGGGGCGCTCGTCGATCCAGGTACTCGGATCCCAAGGCCCGTTGCAGGAGTGCGTCAAACGCCTGGGAGCCGGTAATCCAAGGTCGACGGAACCGAAGACGAGCCGCGAGCTCTGCCCCGCCCTCCAGCTTGGCGCTCATGGATTCGAGGTCGGTGAGGCCTCGGAAGCCGAGTGCAGTCAACACTTCAGCCAGCGCAGAGAGCCACCGCGCTGAATCTCGCTCCCCCGGCCCCACGAAACGGCGCACCGCCTCGGCAGCTGACGTCTCGGTCCAGACCAGCGCTGCGTCCGCTGCACCTTCTAGCGTCGGGTCCACGTCGCCTACGTGCTCAGCACGGATGCGGGCGAATTCACGGTCCGCGAGGTCGAGGACAGAGGCAAGGACCCCGAGCTGCCTCCGAGTTCGTGGGCTGGCCGGACGCTCGGCCTTGTAGTCAAGGTCGTGCACGAAGGACGCGTAGGCGTCCTGCAGAATCGACCGAACCTGAACCTCGATGCAGGACTCTCCATCCAACGCGGGAAACTCAACCACGGCGGGGTCGTCACGTCGCAACCGGGCCACGAGATGGAGACTCTGGTAGCCGGGAGGCTGCCCCTCGTCCTCGTTGCCGCGGTGCACGAACTCCGTGACGTCAAGCTCCTCCCTGACCACAGCAGCCAACGCCGGGATCTCGTCGGCGATGGCCACGACCACCCGTATCCCGACCAGATCAGTGATTTGACGCTCGGGATCCTGGTACTTGTAGTCGGCGCCCGCTGGGCCGGGCTTGGCGCCCTTCTCGACGAAGCTCGAAAGGCTCTTGACTCGGCTGCTGATGACGTGTGGCTGGAGGCCGGCCTCCTCCACTGCTCGACGGAGTCGCGAGGTCGCTACGTCCTGCAGCCGCTGCCAGCGGAACACATTGTGGTTGTAGAAGTCCGTCAAACGGCTTTCACGATGGGTCGGCACCACTCGCCTCCCGCGTCAGGTCCTCGGTCGTCGTCGCGGCGGCGAGCAGGTCGAGCGGCGCATACCGCTGCCCCATGGTCCATGCGGATTTCCCCCGATGCGGGATGGCTGGGAAGGTCGCGGTGGCCGGGTCCCCGACCCCGGTCAGGAAGAGCACCTTGGCCCGCTCACCCTCCTTCCACGCACCTGCCAGGGCGGCTGCGATGGTGTTGCCAAGACGACGTTCGGCCGGCACCAGGGAGTTGGACAAACGAGCCGCTGCAGCATCACTCAGCATCTGGTCGTCCAGCTCGCGTTCGATGGTCGCTGCAACACCGTGAATGGTCTTGTTCGAGTAGAAGGCGATACGCCGAACGGGTCGGAAGAAACGGCCTGCCTGGCACACGTAGGCGTTGGTCAACCTGTAGAAGGGCCAGGCGTTACCGGCGGCGACGACGAGCACCTCCTCCGTAATCGTCCGAGCCTGCTCGTCCTTCACGAGAGCCGGCGCTCCCGCCGCGCGAGCGGCAGCACGCGGTCGAACGCAGCACGGATACGAGACCCCCGTCGCCGGAAGCCCAGCGCCAGCACGAACTCCTCGAACACCTCGTCCCCCGTCCGCAGCAGCGTGTCCGACTCGATCCACCGGATCAGGTCGACCAGCGTCCTGTCCGAGTACTCGGTGATCGGCATCCCGAGGACGACCGGCGGCTTCGGACCCGTTCGGGGCACGGCGCGGGGCACGGCTGGAGCTGATGACTTTTCGTTCACTACGGCGCGTGGCTGTGTGAAGACCGCCTTGCCCCTCGTCTCCTGCGCGTACGCACGCTTCCGGTCCTCAGCGTCAGCGACCTCGACAGCCCGGTCGTAGGCGAACTTGGCTCGGCTCACGCACTTGTCCGGGTCGGAGAACCAGTCGGTCGACCAGATCCGGTGGAAGGACCAGCCCAGCCGCTCCAGCTGTTCCTGCCGGAGGCGGTCTCGGTCCCGGGCCGTGGGCGAGGAGTGGTAGGTCGCCCCGTCGGCCTCGATCGCCAGCACCATGCGCCCGGGCTGCTGCGGGTGCGCGGCAGCGAAGTCGATCCAGTAGCCCGCCACCCCGTACTGAGCCGTGAGAGGGATGCCGGCTGCTACGAGCCGATCCCTCACCGAGATCTCAAAGGGGTTGAGGGCTGGCTTCTCCATCGCGACGTCACCCAAGCTCGCGCCGCGTGTGGAGGCGAACTGCAGGTACGCCCGCAACATCTTGACCCCGTCCTGCATAGGACGGTTGGGGTCCATGTCCTGATGGCTGAACGCACTCACCAAGGTCATGCGGGACCTTGCTCGAGTCACGGCGACGTTGAGTCGCCGATGCCCGCCCTGCTGGAGAAGCGGGCCAAACCGGTAAAGGAGCCGCCCATCCCCGGACTTGCCGTACCCGATGGACAGGATGATCGCGTCGCGCTCGTCGCCCTGAACCCGTTCGAGGTTCTTGACGAAGAACCGCTCGTCGGCGGTGGTGTCGTCGAAGAAGGAATGAAGGTGCGGCA
>Ga0210040_10002689_pt1 | contig 24799 bp, 26 predicted proteins | sample CryGeyCG12114_NA_FD_185462 | JGI IMG/M metagenome (GOLD analysis project Ga0210040, IMG submission 185462) | Groundwater microbial communities from aquifer - Crystal Geyser CG19_WC_8/21/14_NA (SPAdes) (version 2) | ecosystem: Environmental > Aquatic > Deep subsurface > Groundwater | place: USA... | reverse complement strand
ACAATTTTGTTTATCACATTCTAGAAACTTGGCATACCTCAAAAAATTTGTGCATCATTGAAAATTTTGCAGGTTTGAAATTTTGCTCGTTAAAGTGAATCTGGCTAAAGGCCAGTGGGCCCGGCTAGTTTATTATTATTATGTATTATTTATTTTTTACTCAATGATAAACAAACTCTGCCAGGTAACCATTGAAAAAAGTTACTCCGTATTTCATTGAAACGGACAGTAGAGTAAAATCTGATTCTGATATTATTCGTTTTCATGTTTGTTAGCAACCACAAAAGAATGAAAAAAAACATCTCCACAGGAAGGAAGAAAACCCAATGGCCTAGTTTGAATAATTTTGTTGGCAAATCGTTCCCCTGTGTGTGTATGAATGTATAGTGCTATGGTGTTAACAAGCTACCGACCTGTTTTAGCTACGAATCGTGGGAAATAAGGGAAAGTCTTGGAAAAATGTAGCATATTATCATTCTGTGAGTAATGATAATAATGACGGTCTGTCCAACACAATTATAAAAGATTCAATTCTTTTACATGGGAACAAACAAACTACAATAGACAGCATGAGGTCATGCAAGTTGACACGCAAAATGCTCTGCTATGTAACTAACATTAACTATTTAACTAAAGAAAACAAAATGGGTTAAGTGTACAAAAAATTGTGCGATAACGCCGGAAATGCATAATTTTGAATTATAGTTTGTATGTTTTTTTGCAAGGAAGAAAATTTAGATTCCCAAATTTCTTAACATCATGGGATAAGATTGTTAGTGACAAACGTAACAAGAAATCACAGCAGGAAATGTACAAAGTGAATGGAAGATGAAACTTTTGTGCAAACTTAAACATGTAGGGGGCACATGTACCATAAAGTGCTCTGTTGAGTGCTTTTAGTGAAATTAAGGAAATTTTCAGTTCCTAATCAAAGTGATTAAAAGTTTTGGGAAGATAGTCATTACTTTACAACTGCACATGCATGAATCTTTTGCATATTCTTTGTATCAAGATGCTGGTTTGCTTCTGATTAATTTGGCAGCTTACTTTGCTATTTTGTTAGTACTAAAAATTTGGCCCGGTATGTATTGTTCTCTATTTATTTTCCTTTGGCCTGCAAATATTATTCTAGGCTTTTTTCTATCTTGGTATCGTTAGGAAAATTAAGAATGCAAACAGCGGTTTTTTTCTAGTCTGTAAGAGTTTGTGTTTTTTTTCATTTCTCTATGTATATTTAACCCAGTCAAAGAACTGTGTAAATTTGCACAGAAAGAAACGAGAAATGGTTTCATCTAACTAACTAACTAACTACAGATAACTGCAAAGTTGGTTTCGTTTGCATACAAATATAGAAAACTAGTATTGTCTGAGTGCAAACAATGACTGAAATGATGGACTAAGAAACTATCTTAGGTTTGACGCAAGATTCAACAACTGCTTATAAATCCCTTGCTTTGAATACATTTGACTGCAAATTAGTCCGAATTGGGCAACAATATGCGCTTTTTTTGGCATTACTATAGTTCAAATGGCATCATGCCGTCTCCATGTAGAGTAGTGTAAATCATAGTGAAAAAAATAAAACTCTTGTTTTAACCAAAGCCAGAGAGTAAGTCATTAAATAACACAGAGGAAATAGTGATTACATGGCTGTAGCTTATTGTGAATGTTGTTTTTGCAAAAGCTACACAATAATACCATACCGAATGGACTTCATTTCAAAGATACGAATGAAGTTTCGGCTTGAGCGAGTTTCCGTAACGTTATTTTCCCAACTTCATTTTATGGGTGTTTCATCATTTCGTATTCGTATAGAGTTCTATAACTGCTCAAAGCACTCGTGTTGGAACTTTGCATTGCATGCACCAAAGAATTCATTCATGTGCCTCCCTATATGGTGCATTGGTGGCTAGTGTTGTTAGCAATGGTGGACTATACAGAATCAACTGTTGTTTTCGCTCAAATAATATTTTTTCCACACTTACTATGGATGCATCGCCTTGTATGCCTTAATGCCCCCAAATGAAACAAAACATGTCTAAATGCCAGTCGGAGAAGTCTGCTACAGCAATGCAACAATGATTTCCAACCAATATTTGCACAAGGTCAAGTTCATCATTTAAAATTAGCTATCCTGTGAATATTTAAATTCCTTGTTTCCGTAGGAAGTTATCACACAGTGAGGCAAATCGATTGAATTCAATGGAAACTAATGTATGCTAATCATGAATTCTATTCTTTGCACTCGGTACTTGTGAAATCAAGAGTTTGCAACTAACTGTAGGTAACTAAATTATAATAATCGCATGGAAAGACCTCGAACGAGTCAGTTAGTAAAACCAACATTGAATTGACGCAATTCAATAATACCTTGATCTAAAACTCCATCGTTCCATGAACTCATTCCAAATGTTGGTTAGTCGTATATACTTTGTTCCTGGCGTCGAACCGTATCACACACGCATACAATTTACAAACTTTCAACCAACAATCAATATTTGCCACAATAGAATAAACTAGCTTGACATTTCAACAAAAATTGATCACAAATATCACCAAGTTAAATCTGCACTGGGTTTGACTCCTGGCATTACAAATGTCTTAATCCTATCAATAACTATGCACAACTATTTGTATTTGCCTACACTTCTTGACTACACACATGCAAAAAATACTAGAGTTCAACTTGCCCTGCTGTCAATGTCTACCTCTCGTAGACTAATTCCCAAATTTGCACTCACTGACTGGGCTCTTACAAAGAAAACTAGCTGGAGCACTTGACAGGCTTCTCTAATGACATCCAATCCATTGGCCAAAGAAAAACCAAACCAACCACACACAAGGGAAATCTAACTAACCAAACTACACATAAGACACAAATTGGAGCTGAATTTCTGTGATTTTCGTGAAACTTGAACCCAGTACACAAAGGGAATTCAATACCCTTAACATTTTGAATCCTTCTTCATGTTCAACAAAATTCAGTTGCGAGAATTCTAGGTCCCATATAGTTAGTTAGTAGTAGACATGGGCTTTTGGGTTACTGCCGAGTTATTATTATGATTATCCCACACAGTAAGCCTACCATCTGTCCACAGTTCCAAACTGCTGGGTTCATACTAACAAAACTCGATCCGTTTGAGTTACCTGTACATTTGGTTTCCCTTTATTTACCTGTCGTATGTATGTACGTATGCATTATTTTATATATCCTTTCCACCCTTTGGAACGTTATGTAGGGGTGTAGTGAAATCCACAGAATTTCCTCCCAGTTCGAATACACTTTTTACAGGAGGAATTAAATCCTTTCATCATCCAAAACCAGTAGTTAGCTAGCTAGCAAGTTATATATACATATACGTTGGGAAGGTAAGTTCCCATACTAGCAAACTAATATGAAGTCACAAGGATGAGACATAGGGTGGATTCTGCTGTACTCAAATTGTAGGCAATCCGCCTGAATGTAAATGAAAGAGGTACACAAAGGAAAGCATCCATGCTCTACAGGTAGTGAGTGCAGTGTATGCGTATATAAATCTAACAACTATAGCACTACTACTACTGTTACTTAACCATAAAACAGGTAACCACTATCATCTCCATATAGTTAGTTAGTTACTCTTAGCTAGTTTTAGTATACGACAGTCTTGAATGATACTAGTAGTAGTAATAGTAGTAGTATCTAAAAATTTAAAACCGGGGTATGCTGCTAACTTTAAGTTATGCTCGGTCACTCACACCTGTGTGAGCTCAACTTTAATTCACATCACCCAGAGCGAACTAACAACAACAGCAGTATAGCATGTGTATGCACACCGTTTTTGAGAATTTAAAGTTTGTTTCACACTTAGAGTAAAACGAAAGGTTAGTTAGTTACTAGGATTTGACTAATTTTTTAACAGTCCTGCATTCAAGCTATATTCATAACTTGAAATTTTGAGCGTAGTTTTGTAATAAGTTTAGAATTAGGAATGAATTAAACTTGGAAAACAGAATGCAATCGCAATGCGCTTCTACGATTGAAGTTGATTTGACTTCATAGAAATAGCTGCGTATAAATGGGAAGATAATATAGAAAGAGGGAACAACAAGGGATGGCCGGTTTTTGCTCATAGTGCCAAAAGGATTGCAATGCCTGCATTGAGTTTTTTGTGGTTCTTCGTATGGAAGATGAGAGATGTTCACAGATGAGAACGGATGATAGTTTGTTAGTTAGTTAGTACTGTTTAGGACGAGAGTGGAAGAAAAGTGCAAGACTCCATGCATGTGCACTGCATGTAAGATGAGAGTTTGAGAGAGCAGGCATCAAATTCGTAGAAGTTAGCTAACTAACTACAGCTTGGGCTTGCCATGGGCATGTATGGCTTGAACATTGGCTAAACTAACTAACTGGCATAAAAATGTTCGCATGTACTACGCGTAGTAAGTTAGTTAAATAGTTAGTTAGTAAGTAAGTAAGTAAGCATCCTTATTTGCAAAAGGAAGAAGATTACTGAGGATGATTTTTTTCATTACCTGCATCATAAGGGTGAACCAAAACTGCATATTTTGGGCTTTGTGCACAAGTGTTGTTGGTTACAGATGAGTGGCAGTGTAACTACTGGTGGCGTTTAACTAACAGTAACATTAATGAAGGAGATATTTTTAATTTCCTGGTTGAAAACATTGCATTATTACTGTAGTATTAATATTAGATAATTCACATGTTATTAAGTCAAGGAAAAATAAAGATACAGTTTATTGGCAAACTAACCACTAAATATAATAGTTGTATGCTTTGAAGAATCATTACTCTGTTTAATAATGGCTAAAACTCATCGTTTCTTGTTAATTTGAAGTAGGCATGCAGGTATTATAGTGTGGTATATTCCGTAGTTAAGAAAGAAGGGTAGCCCGGTTTGCCCATTTTTTGCAGTGCTGCAGTAAGGAAAAAAATGAAGGAAGGAGAATTCCCATGAGCACTGTCAATTTGCAAATACCAAATTGAATTGTCAAAGCCAAGTTCACAATAATTTTTTTTTACTTTCCTTAAGCTGTACCAAGGTCCTTATGGAAACAACCTAGAAGGGGGTTGTTTTTATAGGGAACTGTACATTCTAAAGTATGCACTCACACACACACATGCAACGACCTATGAGATGAAGCAAATGACAATCTTTATTACTCTCTTCCCGTGTCCGCATCTTTTTACACATGTTACATCTTGTAGAGAAGAACAAGCCCGGTTTTCATTTGTGCAATAAAAATGCCGTCTCCCCAGGTACGCATAGTCATATACAAAGGAAATCTCACACAATCTTCATAATACTATGGTGTAATTCATCTGGACGAGCCAAAAACCACTTTTCTAACTAACCAACTAACTAACTGCGAGTCATCATCATAAAAGAATTTGCAAGGAAAAATTCTTGCATGCAGTATTCTGCATCCCCAAGCACACCTGTTGACATTATTATTAAGACAATGGGCAAGCTGCTTTAGTTAGTGACTCGACTCCACACAGATATCTTTTGTACAAAAATTCAGCCATAGGCTTTATTATTATCTTTGCATTTTTACGCTTGGTTGTCATCTTCCTTCTGTTCAAAGTAACTAACTAGTTAGTTAGTCAAATATTTTCCCTATTGTGTAGTCTCTACCAAGTTATTATTATGGGCTACACTTTCAGTCACTCATTGCTGTCTGTGTCACACACAAAGCATGAAAAACTGCAATTCCTTTAATTGTAAATATCAAACGGTACAATTTATTGACATATTGGCAAACGAAAGAAAAAACTAAATTTATAAGGCACTCAAACAAGAGAAGTATGTCTATGAGAGAGTCAATGTTTAAAAATTATGTACTCTTTCTCCTCACGTTTGTTCATTTGGCATGTCATCACGGCTCATGTCCTTGTTTGATCACTATATCACATTCATATGAAAAGTTCATCGTTGTCAGCTCGTTATATTCTGAACGATAAAAAATGAAAAAAAAAATTGTCAGGTTCACTCAGACTGACTGAATATGTATAAATGTTTCACCGATGAGTAGTTTCAGGAACATTCGCTCTCCGTCCATCCAATTGAATAGTTGATTTCATAGATGAAACCAGTGGGCCGTATTATCAAATTGAGTTTTAAAAAAAACATCGCATACTACTGTAGAGCAGATGGCACCAGCCAACTAAATAAAGATATTTCCATTCCAATCATATGCAAAAGCAGTATTCGTGATATTGCAGTTTTATAGCACATTTTTTTCGTACCAATCCATGTATTAGAAAAAGTGAGCGAAAGGATAACGGCCTTTTATGGGCAAACTCAATTCCACACTCTGTTTAACATATTGGCAGCAAGTAGTGTGTCTGTCCATGCTATTTTGTTTTCTTTACTGTCTCTGTTATGCTCTTGCCTGGTTTTCTTCAAGACCGATAAAGTTTTCATAATATTGATACGGAAAACTGTTGTACAATCATCTCATACGACTCCATATGCTGCAATTTCAGGCATGGGGTATCAACTACGATAAACATTTATTTCGCATATGGACCAATAACATGCTAATAGCATATAGTGGGAAGAATGATTAAGGTTGTAAAGGGCACTAGCTAAACTAAATCTCTGAAATCATATAGCAGCAAGTGTCATTATTGAAACGAGCTCACCAAGATTTATGGCCTCGTTGCCTCCAATCAAAACAACTATTGTAGTCAACTGTGTGTTATTATTGAGAACGTATATCGTGTGTTGAAGATGATGTGTACATTTAAAGAGCATTTCAATCATTCCCCTTTTATGAGAGAAGCGTGAGAATCGGCAAATGAAATCCGACCTCGACGAGGCTTATTTAGTCATTTGCTGTGTATAACTTATGGTGCAAAATATGTATGTATGCACGCTCTATGGCTGGAAGCTGTAAATGGCGTTTAAATGGAGTCATAAATATTTAAGATGGCGGCACGATTGAGTCATACGAGAGAAAATTATAGCTAGACCATACAAATAGATATACTAAATAAACTAGCTAGAGACAATTCTGTGCGTTTTTCTGTGTGGTTCTAGTTTATATTAAGTTAGGTTTTAACTATCAATTTTTCGTCCCATAACGGCGGTTTTACAACTAATATCATCGTCGCTTCCTTTTGCCGACATCATTATTCTAAAGTTGTATTTATAAAGGCACAGGGGCGTGATTCACGATGAAAATCTAATGTCAAATTGGTTTTTGGGACTGCCTATTGGTTTGCCCAAAAATCAACACCTTCAATTGATTGAGGAGTTGGAGTGGCTAGTTAGTTAGTTAAAAGTAGACGAAAAATTCGATTCTCACAGTCTGTACTGTCTATGAAATAACCTGTAGTTTTGTTTACTCACGCAACTATTATGAATTTATACCAAAGATGATTTAGTGGCTAGTGGTACTGTAGGAAAAAAAATCCGTGATGTGTTGTGATTGTGATCACCATTTGGTTGCGAGGTTAAGTAACAATAGAGGAGACAAGTTGAACACATTGTTAGCAACCACTTAATGCACAAAGCCAGTTTTCCTTCCTCATTAATTTCATGGTAGCGAGGAAGAATTTATTCGTCCATTACGACTTGAGCATTTCATTCATTTCATCATTTCTTTGTGCAAACTTGTCCAAATGTTGTTGACGAATCAACGTTCGGATTCACTTGCAAGTTCTGAATCCACATCATCATAATATAGTATTACAATAATCGTAAAAAGGCTTTTATGCACTCTTTTGGATGATGAAAATTTCATTAATCTTCAATGCGGATAAAAGCAAGAGCAATGTATTTTTCTGTACGTGTTGGGTTTGAACAGTACAAGGTAATAGAGATAGGGATAGGAAGAAAATCCCGTTCTGAGCAAACACATTCCTTTATTAAGAAGCCAGTCAGTCGCTCTTGCATTTGCTGTGTTGCATTAGTTAGTTAGTGAGTGACCACTAGTCCGTTCATTTCATCAGCAGATTTCTGTATGACAGTAGAATCATCTTCTGCTGTGGGTTAATGCAGGATATTATTGCCTATGATAGACCATAATGAAATGTGTTTTCCAACATTTTGCTTTGCCAGCTGAACTGATGGCTACATGCAATGCGCAGTATAGTTAGCTAGTGGGATGAGATCGGTGTATGTTTTCATTGTATGAGATGACTACAGCAAGTTATTCAATTAAGGTCTTCTGTCATTCACATTCAGAGAAAGAAGATGATGAATTGAGATTTTAATTAGTTTTTGCTGATTACAACCCATTTCATGTACTAGGTGGATTTTGTTTTTCATTTTTATGGAATGAAGATTTTGGGGTGCTTGATGATTAAGAAAAAGAGGTGACGGTGATATGTTATACAACCCGCTGATGAGAAATAACGGATTTTTACACTTTCAGATGTGGTAATTAGAGAATGGAATGTTTTTACACGGCGAATTAACGTTTTAAGTTTTACAAGAGAAAACGTAAGGAAGAATGAGAGATGTGTAGAGTCAGAGGCTTTATAATTTAACCCAAGTGATCAAAAGTAAGGGTTTTTAGTCTTTCAGCTTTAGTTAATTGTAGTACAATAATTTATTTAATACACACTTGGACTTAACAAAATGGTGTGTGATGTAAAAGTGCATAATGGTTGTTTTCGCAACTCGCAAGAAGAATCTCACAGAAATTATTTTTAACAGCTATAAATACCATTGAGATTATTTTTCCTTCTTGCCAGAAGTAATATTGGAATGTATTTTTAAAACCTCTTGCTCAAGCAAGTCGTACAATAAATTTCCTTCAGTATCAAAGAAATTAGCCACTGACTTATCGAAAGACGCTGTTTTGAGGGGTCCATTTTTACCTTTCTGAGCAGTCAAGCTGACTGAAAATATATCATCGAATCTACACCACAAAAACCATTTAGATAATTTAAATAAACTTAAACAAATTAAATCGGTCCTCTCCTCAGGGATAGTGTCAAATTACCTTTTCATGTAGGAACTTGCTTCCCATGTTACATCTGGATCCACTCCAGCTGAATCTTTTTGGACAGCAACTGTGAAAATCCCTTTTTCCACGTATGCAGTGTACACAGTTAGGACCCCCATCATTACAAAATACGCTGACACACACATCAGTAACAAAGTTCTGCACATGATAGATTAGAATCAGCATATACTTACGTCTCAAAGTTAAATCACTTAAAAAATAAAGCATATTTTTACTTGGATTGAGGAAATGGATACAAGTAGTCCCACAACAAGGCCAGCATCGCAATACCAACACCGATGCTGCAAATCCCCAACCGTCCATCTACAAGGGCAAAGTTTTCGGTGTAATTTAGTTTTTTAATTAATACGTCACGAACAGCATCGTCCAAAACGTTCTTAATCGCAGACCCGTCCCATTTATTAATCTTTGGGATTTCCTCCACCTGAACAAACAAGAACAAAATTTCAAATTCAAACATCACAAAGGAAGAAAAAACAATACTTATCAATATTTTCAATATTTAGAACAATAAATTAATTACCAGTTCGTCTTTTTCTTTTGGTGGCGACATATTTTCGTCTATTCAAGTATCAGTCTCAAAAGAAAACCTATCGTTGGATTTGAAAAACACACGTATTTATTAATTTTTTAGACTTAACATTCACACAACAAACTAAAAGCTTGCAACACACTAACTACACACATGACATAAGTAATCAGTTTACAGTTTTAAATTAATATAGGTAAATTAAACAAGATAAAGATTAAAATTACCTTTATTTTTGACAGATTGCAGGCAGATTGCTTCTCTTACGTGGCTAGTAAGGAGATGGTTGAAAACTTTGCTTGATAAGCAAATTGAAACAGCCGCTCCTATGCAATGCTCATTGATTGCAGCTACCACAGGTAGTTGCAAACACGCAATGCGCTTGCTCTTTGTTCTTACATAAAAATTCCTGAACACGATGTTTGACGCTCGTGAACGAAAAAATAATAATAATATTATTATTTTATCATTGAAATGACATTTTGTTAAAAGTTGTTCTAGAAACAAGGATTAACCGCAAAACAAATGCACAACAATGAAGAGCCTTTCATTCGAATGATCATCATTTCACCCACACCTGAAGCCGAAATCCCGTCCTATGTCAATTTAAAATCATCAATATTTTATCAGAAAACACATTAAATTGAAACCATGAATACCTACGGATTCGGAGGATTCCGTGGAACATCCAACGGAGAATATGGCCGATTTACACACCTATTGTCAAACGGTCGAAGTAGTTTCTCTAATAATGACCAAAGCTACTCCTCCTTTCCACTCGGAGGGAATATGAATCCAACATTTAACGTTTCTTCCAATAACGCGCAACAGACATGGAATTACCAACAGCCTATGTCAAACTATGACACTCAAAATAGTAACTGCTCACCCAGTTTTACAGTTCAAGTTGGTCATGATGCGGCAGCTGCTGTACTTGGGGAAAATTACAAATTAAGTAATAATAATGTCAATGGAAATAATCAAGTCAACTATTCTACTCAATCTCAAAGAGATGGAAACAACGGAGAGTATGCAAATAATTGCATCCCTGTCTCATATCAGACAATTCGACCCCAAAATGTGGACTACGATTCTACTACACAGCCGGAGCCGAGTAATAACATGAAAAGTGAACAGCCAGAGCTCGAAAATCTTGGTCAGCAAGAGAAAGAATGTAATCAATCAAATACAAATAGCGAGGACCAAAAACTTTCTGCCACTGAGAATGAGAACCAATCGTCACAGGTAAAATAGTATAGTTTTCTTTGCGTTTAAGTCTGCGTTTACGTCTACCTGGTACCTAGTAGCTAAGTAAAAAATGTTTTTGCGTTCACACTAGAAACCTGAAAAGAAAATCCAACCTGCCGCAAAAACAGTGGCTGCTGCAACTCCAAAAATTAAAAAAGCCCTGACAAGACATTCAACCGTGCCGAAACGAATGCCAGTTTATGCTCCTACAGCAGCAATGGGGGACTGCAACTATTACAATAACAATATAGGCGGTCAACAACTCATTCCGCGATATATGGATCAAATAAGAGCTCAGCAGCAGGAGCCTAAATACCGACTTTGTGGGAAATGCAGTAAATGCAAAACTTTGAAAGCCAACAATCCTGGAGTTGAACCAAAAACCAAATACTTCCCACAAGGTGGCAATAGTGGAGTGCCTAAACAGTCAAATCATAGTATGCACAATCTCGGTGCGGATGCCAAAAATTTTAGGGCTATTCGATACAAGTAAATTTCACTCCAGTTTGTTAGCGTCATACAACAATGACCATGTACATTTGATTTAGTACCTATACCATACAAAATAAATAGATATAAACAAATCAAATTCAATCAGTTCGTTACTGTGTAGCTCTACTGATTTTTCTCCATCGTATTCTCACAAAATATGGTTTCAGATAAAGGCTTAATCCATGTCAAGGCGATAATTCATCATCAACAATAATTTATGAGCGTTATATTTTTTTGTTAAGTGGTGGAGTGTCATTTGATTATAAAACGATGGTTCATGATATTACACAAACGCGAATTTTCAACAAACAAATTATGTCACACCTGTAAAGTGTAATTTCCATTTCTGTCAAGATAAAACTGAAAAGGGTCAGATTTCTGAATAAAAGCGCATGAGGAAAATTCAATTCATCAGTATTGCCGAATCGGGTGTGTTTACTTGAAGTAGTTTAGTGAATGAGAAAATTAAATACACTTTACAATGATTAAAGAAATAGTGACGGGGACTATTTTACTGGTAAAAATTCATCATTTTATCTCACCATTATCAATAAAATGCACAAAGTCTTGCGTGTTCATAATTTTAGTTTGCAATCAAACAGTTTGCCCTTGCCGGCGGATTGAACGCAAAAAGATCCAGTAGCAAAAACCTTCCAACAGTTTATGAATATTACAATGGAGAAGGCAGAGAATCTGGCTTAACAGCAAATTCCAGAGAAGAGGGCTTTCTGTAAGAATTTTTATTCTTCAAAATAGTTTTTATATATCGCATGAATGGTGTTAATCTATAAGTTAACGTACTTGACTCTGCCCTTTTAGTTTGAATGGAAAACCAATCCGAATCATTAGTGGGGCAATTCACTACTTTCGCGTTCATCCTGACTACTGGAGAGATAGATTAAGGAAATTGCGAGCATCTGGAGCCAATACTGTGGAAACTTATGTTCCATGGAATCTCCACGAGCCCGAGAGAGGAGTATATGACTTTGGAGATAAAAATTTTGACTTTTCATTATTTCTTGATTTGGTCACCTTTATTAAAATGGCCGAAGAAGAAGATTTACTCGTTATTTTTAGGCCTGGCCCATACATTTGCTCTGAATGGGACTTTGGTGGTTTACCAAGGTAAGATTTATAAACATAAATTCATTTGCAAGTTCATTAAAAATTTTATTTTATCCGCAGTTGGCTTGTTAAGGATCCTGAGATGCAAGTTAGGCGCTCCGTTGGTCCATATCAAGAAAGAGTACGATTGTACTTTGATCAGCTTTTGCCACTTGTCACTAATTTGCAATGGTCTAATGGCGGTCCCATTATCATGTTCCAGGTAACTCGCCATTTTATGTAACAGTACCGCAAGATTAGATAACATTTTCCACTTATCCCCAAAAAAACAATGTCCATATGGTTTAAGTTTGTCAAGCTGACTAATCCCATTCGTTTCTCAGATTGAAAATGAGTACGGGGCCTTTGGTGCAAATGACAAACCTCATTTAGAATTTGTAAAAACATTATTTGATGAAGCTGGCTTTGTTGAAATGTACGTTACTTCAGATTCTCCATTAACAGCTGGTGATAGAGGTGCAATCCCAGATGCATTACAAACTGCCAATTTCCAATTTAATCCTGTGCCACAACTAGATGCTTTGCTACAGTTGCAGCCTGATAAACCTGTTATGGTCATGGAGTACGTTTTATCACTTTCAATCCAGTTCTCATTATAATGTTGTCACTTACTTACGCAAACAATGGTAAATTTAGATATTGGACTGGTTGGTTTACCCATTGGTTGGAAGATGCCCATGCTGATATTCCAAATGAACGTAATGTCTATTATAATACCTAAACATCGATGAAAATAATGATTTTGACAATCATTTTTGCCCACTAACTAATAATAACTTTTCAACAGAATTTAGGGATGTTTTGGAAACTATCTTCAATACTTACAATGGATCGGTAAATTATTACATGTTTCATGGTGGAACTAGTTTTGGATTTTTGAATGGCGCCAATCGACTCCCAGCCTATCCATTCTATTGGTCAGATATTAGCAGCTATGGTAAGCTGCCGCTCTCCCATTGGTTAATTATTTGGTTTCTTTGTCTAAAAGCTAAATATTAAGTTGATTTGCTAAATGGCGCTCTACTAATGAAAATTTTTGATTTCCTTCCGATGTTACAGACTACGATGCGCCTTTGAGCGAAGCCGGTGACTACACAGACAAATATTACAGCATGATGGAATTGCACGCTATGTACGATTTGGTTGAATTGAAACATCCTGAGATGCCTGACGAGACTATCAAAACTACCTACCCCACTCTTAGCCTTGAATCATACCTCAGTTACGATGATATTTTGGCTAATATCCCTGCCTCACACAAAATCCTAGCGTTTAGTCCATTGTCTATGGAAAAATTACCGATCAACGACAATAATGGTCAAAGCTACGGTTACATTATTTATAGAAGTAGGGTCGAAGTGGGAAATGGATCTATGGTCGAGATTGGCAGGGCAAGAGATGTAGCGCAATTAATTGTGGATGGAAATTTGCAAAGTGCGAAATTCAATGGAGTTCCCGATGTCACAAATGAGTTTGGATATTGGTTGAATACGTAAATATACATTTTTTATTTGTAGTGATGATAGACTTAAAAAAATAACTTGACTGAACTCAATGAACTCTACAATTTTAGACAACATTCTCAAGCTTTGAGTCTGGAATCAACAGCTACGAGAAATGTGGACATTATGGTAGAGAATTTTGGACGCGTTAATTTTGGTATTCCTTCTGACTTTTTGTTCCAAAAAGGCCTTCATGAAGGTTCAATTACCATTGATGGGGAAATAATGAATCAAATTGAAATTATGGCTTTGGAATTCAAAGGCGATTGGGTTAGAGGGTAAGCAAGTAAATAACTATTCAGATTTAGCTATATTTTCCTGATCAATTATTTAGATAACTGGTTACGGTTTATTCCTTCTCTGGACAATAGACTAACTGGCTGGAGAGAAGTAACTGGTTCGGAAACATGGAATGGCCCGGTTCTGTTCCAGTCTACATTTGAAATCACAGATACTCCTCATGATACTTGGCTAGACATGACAGAATGGCACAAAGGCATTGTTTTCATTAATGGTTTCAATCTGGGAAGGTATTTCAATGCTGGACCTCCACAAACTTTATTCATTCCGGGACCATTGATGATAACTGGAACTAATACGGTAATGAAAATACCATGTCTTGTGTGGATCATAAAGTTTATCTTGTATTAGATCTCAAAAAATATGTTTGAGGTTGATATTGTTTCTCTACAGATCACCATTTTTGAGCAATTCACACCTGGGCAAAATATCAAGTTCAGAGATAGCCCTTTGTTGAACCCTCCTACACAAAAATAATTCTATGAATCATTTATGTGCTGTTACTGTAATTGCTATTCAATTTTATAATCAGAATAAAACTACTGGTATTTTATGATGAACTATCTAACTGTCTGACTGAGTGAGAACGAGTGAACAAAAACTATGTAATGCTGTACTCAATTCAAGGGTATTATGCATAGGATTCCATCCACTGCTCATTCTATTTAGCATTCCGTTGCTGATGATAGCACAAATATTTGCCTCAGAATGGAATTTGGGACCTGAATTTTTTCCCTTTTAGCAGCAAAAAGTTTCTTATCAGTTTAAAATGCTGATACATATCACTCCTAGTCAAGCATAAAAACATAAATAAAAGGCTTTTAATTTTCACTGCAGTTTCATCGACAAAATGCATGCTTAGGATTTATAATTTTACGGTTTTTTGACTGTTTTAAATATAATGCGTAGAAAAAAATTCTTTAAACTTCTTTCACTATTACTAAGTAAACTATTACGCACGAGTGAAGTTCATCATTTTTTGTCTTGCCTAAAATACTATTTGTAAGTTAGAAAGAAAAATTAAAAACTGGTCAAAGTTTGAACTGAGCATTCAAAATCTAGCTAAGCGTGCCAGTGAATACTAATTTTACCATGAATAACTCTTTTGGAAATAGTACTGTAATTTTATCCGAGGAGAATGCTCGATACTTCCCTAATTGTCGACAGCTACGTTTACCAAGTGATTCCTTCAATTTGAACGAAAGTAGTGGATATAATAACTTTTTGAACTCATCATTTATCCACTCAACTCCGAATTTCAATAGTTCTCAAGAAGGACTTTGTTCAAATTTAATATTTCCTGGCAAACAAAAACTTAGACTTGTGCCTTTTGCAGTAGCATCTACAGCCCGGTTAAACGCAGATGAACTAAATGGAACTAAATATTTCAAACAATCTCGTACAAGTTTTCGTTCTGGGATAAATAATAATTCCAGTTTGAATTGTTACTTAAATACTTCTAGCAGGAATCATTCCAATAACTTGGAAAATGGAGATGGATTCTATTTATACAGTATTTACAGCGAACCGGTGGAGTCATTTACTCGTAAGTTTCAAGTCTGTATTATTCTTCAGTACTGAACGTTAGGACTAGGACACTTTTAATTTCACCCATTTGAATATTTCAGGGCGTCGGAAATCTCCCATGAGCATAAAAAAGGCCCAACTGAACAGCTCTATCCCTTGGTCTAAACATCGTAAATCCAAATCAGCTGCTAAAGGGTTCCAGAAAAAGCAACTAAAACGTCTTCAAAGATCCTGGTGGCAAATGTCCAAGCCGATTCGACGACAAAAAGATGAAGAATGGACTCAAAAGAAAGCCAGTCGTTCTGCACTTTTGAAAGCTCGAGGTTTAAAACGAAGTCCACCGGATGAGTGCCCGTTATGGAACTGTCCTAGAAAAACTCGACGGACTGATTTCAGCACTGGGAAAACCAGAAAACGCAGATGGAGAGTTCATCCAAACGCAAACTTTTCTCCCATATCTCATATTTCGTCCCTGAGTCGTAGAAGTAGATCTCCGATTGTATTGTCAAATGAAACCAATTGAAACGATTTTTTCTATCCTTTTTTTTCCAATTAGCCTCACTAAGACAACCTAATGTTTTTGGGCATCTTCTTAAGATACAAATGTTTAGAGGGATTGTATAGGATTTTTTCTGCAGTGTTTTGGAAAAATTTAGTCTCAAAGCGGTATACATTTTCACACTGATTTAAATTTGTCTATTGTTTAAAATGTCTATGGTGAGAGTATTTTAATAAATTATATCGTTTACTGACAGTAGTATGGCAAAAAATGTTCGTCTTCATTTTATTATCATGCTCACAATTTTATTCTGTAGCAAGAAGAGACTGCAGAGAAAGTAATAGAACGCTTGAGCACACATAGAGGGGTGGAAGGAGTAATTGTAACAGATAAAGATGGAGCTGCAATCCATACGACCATGGATAACACAAATACGGTAATGTATGCAGAAGGGGTACGAAGTTTAGCAATGATGGGGAATAGTATGGTACGTGATATTGACCCGACCAATGAGCTTCTGTACATTCGCATAGGAACAAAGAAATTGGAAATGATGGCTCATAGTGGTATGAATGTGTACAACAAAATCATAATGACGAAAGCAATGGGCATTTTTATTTACAATTCCAATATTTTCCTTCTTTAGATCCCGAATATACGGCCATAGTGATTCAGAGTAGAGTCAAGTCCATAATGAAAGATTAATAATTCATTAAATTCTATACAATGAATCTCCATATTATACCAGCAATAAATGATGCGGCAACAAATATGCTTAAAAATTGATTGAGTTAGGTATATATGATGTGTATTCTTGTCGTACAAATACATTTAAATTGGAAAGACATGCAAACATGTTAAAACTGAAGGTGTATAATTTTCTAATGCATATTTTATGATATTTAGGGTAGCAAGTAGAAATCTATAGTCATAGTTTCATGAATAGCGAGAAACAAGAAAGGGATTGATTGATGGCTTAAAATATTTATAAATTCTATTGCTTTACCGTTTAGAAAACCTGATAATTCATCTGCACCTGCTTTTTCCCATGAGAAGGTATTTAGAAAAAGTTTTTGTTTTTGCAAACTTTCACGAGTACCAGCACAACTACGGCAAACTGTACAACACTATGTGGAGTTGTTCGATTGTGCTCGTACAGTGACATTACCAAAGTTTTTACCACAGCATACTTGTGAGAAAGCAAAATCGGATCAATAAATTTAGGTTATGAATTCTTGAGCACCTTCGACTCGACTGTTTATTTAACAATAACTCTCTGCCTGAACGAAACTGGCAATATTTAAGAAACAGACTGTAGTAGCTTTGTACTGTGGCTATTTCCACAAGAATTTGAGGTTTCTTTATTGATTTTATTTCCGAACTATTTCAGGCAGTCTGTTCAAGTGAAAGCTAAAGCTAACATACTTGTGTTCTACATGACTTCATTTCACTAGTTTGTAATTGCATTCTTGAACGATCCTGATTCCTGCATTTGTACTGTGATTAGTAATAAAAAGTTTAAGTTTGAAGATTTATTACGTCAGTACGATGGACACAAAAGCAACTTTGCCCGAAAATCAAGATTTTCCTTATCCCCTGCAATCTACGGACTACATGGGTTTATTTGATTTCGAGGCATTTTTCCCATTTCATAAAATGCGCTCCCTCATGGCCTCCAACTGGAAAGTTACTGTCCATATCTCATTCGTATACCTCATGGGGATATTTTTTGGACAGTTATACATGAAAAATAGGGAACAGTTTAAACTCAGGAGAACGCTCATTGCATGGAATACTATGCTGGCTATATTTTCAGTGGCCGGCTTTCTCCGAACTTTTCCTGAGTTGCTGCATATTCTTTGGAAACCAAATGGATTTTTTCTTAGTATTTGTTCCAGGTGAAAATGAATTTTTGCTGTTGCTAGCACTATTCAGGCAATACTGAAAGCAAGCATACTAAAACCATAGACATGATATGATCATTTTTATGATGTAATTGAGCACAGGCAGGATTATAATGCAGCTAGTGGCTTCTGGTGTTGCATTGGGACTTTGTCAAAAGTAATTGAATTAGGAGATACGGCATTTATCGTCTTAAGGAAAAAAAAATTGATTCTTTTACATTGGTGAGTCTTCTACATGATCTCCCTGTGAAAAATGTAAATTTTCACTTGCTTTGTTACTTTTTATTCTTGTAGGTATCATCATATAACAGTCATGGTTTACACATTCTATACATTTGAAGCATTCGATCCAAGTCATCGGTGGTTTGTACTCATGAATTACTTTGTCCACTTTATCATGTATTCGTATTATGCGTTTTCGGTAAGTTCAAAGTCTAAAAGTCTACAATACTTTTAAAATATTCATTTAATGCATAACAATCCTATTTTTTGTATTTCATGCAATATTCAGGCTAGTGGCTACAGAATGCAAAAAATAGTTCCCATACTGATTACTTCCCTTCAACTCTTGCAAATGATTGTTGGTGTTACAATCAATTTGTACAGTCTACGTGTGATGGGTAACATTTTAAAATTTTAAATAATTTATCGAATCTTAAAATTGAAGAGAATAATACAGTTTTTCGAATTTACAGCACTTGGCGAAAGTTGTGCAAGACGTCCTTACAATTTGCAATTGGCCCTTGTAATGTACATGTCATACTTGGTTCTTTTCGCCGATTTCTTTTACACGTCTTACATAAAGAAACCGAAGGTGGAATAGACATGGGGATTCGGGCACGATCCGTCCCAAGAATTTCAGTTTTTAGAAATATTCAAGTCACTGCATTTGTACTTACATTTTATTAATAGTTGTTTAATTAAAATGGAATTTTTTGGATGATCAAGCTGCTCAAAACATTTATTTGTAACTAAATATTCATTGAGAGAGCTCTCAAATATCTTGAGCCCTCAAATATCTTGAGCCAGCTCGAACTCCGCTTGTTGATTTTGAGCCGAATAGATCACAGCCGAGCCGAACAAAAACTTGATACTTTCAAACCAACATACCTATTTTCTTTTTGAAATTACATTTCAATTTTTTTTATCATGAGGTTCATTGCTAATAAATAACATTATGATGTGTGGAGCGGAGTTTATTTTGGATGGAAATAACGCTAGAGTTTGATTATTTCATAGACCCTTCACCCTGGAGTTTTAATTTAGGGTGAAGTTTTAATTTAAGCTGGAGTTTTAATATCAGATTTACGGTTGAATAAGTTTTGCTATTTTGTGGTATTCCAAATTTCCGAAGAGCACAAAAATAAACTGACGCTGAAATAAATGCTTGACTATGAATTCTGATAAATACATCGAGTGTAGCGCGGTAAAGTTGAATCCAATCATTGATTTTGCATAAGAAACTGGTAGTAATAACTTTTTCTCGGTGCGGTACGGTGAATTTTAGCATTTTGTTTTAATTACAGACGTGCTCTCAAAGTTGAATTAGGTAAATTAACTGTGTAGTTTGTAAATGTCTGAGTCGGCTTCGGAGTACATAGAGACAGAATGTACAAAGTAGCATGTTTCGTTCATTCAAATTCGGGCTTCCTTAAGAAGGGGTTACAGGAACTGTTTTGCAAACCCGTACGTTATTATGCAAAGCCAGCGAAATTTGCTGCAGGGGTTGTCCACCATGACCTCCGAAAGATTCGTAATATCGGGATCTCGGCTCACATCGACAGTGGGAAGACCACAGTCACTGAAAGGATTCTATACTATACTGGAAGAATCGAAGAAATGCATGAGGTAAACCTTGCGAAAATATTCTACTACTGCTACTCACTAGCTGAGGAATGAACTATTTGAATATATTTTATCATCCATTGTCCTACTTTGTAATCCGCAGGTGAAAGGTAAAGATAACGTGGGGGCGACAATGGATTCCATGGAGTTGGAAAGGCAGCGAGGAATTACAATCCAGTCAGCTGCAACTTACACTGTATGGAAAGATTACAACATAAATATCATTGATACTCCTGGTAAGAACTCGAGATTTTAATATATGTAATTAAACATATTGTATTTGGTGATTTTAACTTTAATTATTATTTGGCTGTTTTAAGGTCATGTGGATTTCACAGTTGAAGTTGAGAGAGCTTTAAGAGTTTTAGATGGTGCCGTTCTAGTTTTGTGTGCAGTGGGTGGGGTCCAAAGTCAAACTTTAACTGTAGATCGTCAAATGAGACGTTATAACGTGCCATGTATTGCTTTAATAAATAAATTGGATCGTATGGCTGCCAATCCTAAACGTGTTTTGGATCAAATGAGAGGCAAACTAAAACACAATGCAGCTTTTCTTCAGTTACCGATTGGATTGGAATCTAAGTTTGGAGGGATTGTTGATATCGTTGAAAAGAAAGCTTTATATTTTGAAGGAAATTTCGGGTGAGTCTTTTTTTTTCAATTTTTGAATAGAAGACACTTTGTTGTTGTTCTTGCAGTACATTGTATTTATCCTAAATTGATTTTTATAGGGAGAACATTCGAACTGATGAAATTCCAGCGGACATGAGACAAGAAGTAGAAGATTATCACAGTGAACTCGTAGAACATGTTTGCAATGTAGATGAACCGTTGGGAGATATATTTTTAGAGGATAGGAAACCCACCACTGATGAGTTAAAAGGTATTCATTCTCGTATAATATAAGCTATATGTTTCAATAATTTAGTTTTGAATATTTGAATGCCCTTTTGTTTAGCTGCTATTAGAAGAGCCACTTTGAAAAAACAGTTCACTCCAGTATTTGTTGGATCTGCGTTGAAGAATAAAGGGATTCAGCCTCTGCTCGATGGAGTTTTAGATTACCTTCCTAATCCATCTGAAGTCAATAATTATGCATATACTCATGAAGGTGGTGAAGGGTAAGGGTTGTTGAGATTATTAATCATATTTTACTATGACTTCGACGGAAAGGCGGGTCTCTTTATCTTTGTTGGATACTTTAACTCTACAGGGATGAAAAAACGAGAATTTTAATGAATCCTGAGAGGTCTGCAAAGCACCCGTTTTGTGGATTGGCTTTCAAACTTGAGGCCGGAAGGTTTGGTCAGTTAACTTATGTTCGTGTTTACCAAGGCGTTTTAAAAAAGGGGGATAGCATATTTAACACGAGAACAACAAAAAAGGTAATTATAAAAAAATAAATAGTATAGCCCAACGACTTGAACTTTTTTTTGCAATCAATAAATGTTGTGGATTGTTTTTTACTTACCAGACAAAAATATCCCGACTCGTTCGCATGCATTCTAATGAGATGGAAGAAGTGAATGAAGTCTATGCTGGAGATATTTGTTCTCTTTTCGGAGTGGACTGTGCCAGTGGAGATTCATTCGTAACTAATAAAGATCTAGAGATATCTATGGAATCTATATTTGTCCCAGACCCTGTAATTTCAATGAGTATAAGACCGGCAGACTCTAAGGACTTGGATAAGTTTTCTAAGGCTGTAGCCAGATTTACAAAAGAGGACCCTACTTTCCATGTTAGCTATGATTCTGAAAACAAGGAAACGATAGCATCAGGAATGGGGGAGTTGCATTTAGACATTTATGCACAGGTAACCTTGACAGATTTGGTTTTTATACTATTGTATAATTTACAGTACTAAATGAATATTTGTAACGTAGAGAATGGAACGTGAATATGGATGCCCAGTGGTGATGGGAAAACCAAAAGTTGCTTTTCGGGAAACTCTTGTTTCTCCATGTGAATTCGATTATCTTCACAAAAAGCAAAGTGGAGGTTCTGGTCAATTTGGTCGTGTTATAGGTGTATTAGAGGTACGAATTGGAGATTGGAAGGTCATCGCTATATTGTCATTTATAATTTATATTTTTAGCAACAAAACAAAATTATGTTTTTTTTTTCCAGCCTTTAGAGCCAAATGAAAATACTAAAGTCTTATTCCGAGATCAAACAGTTGGGACAAATATACCTAAACAATTTGTTCCTCACATTGAGAAAGGTTTCAGAATGATTTGTGAGAAGGGAGCTTTGACTGGTCATAAAATCTCTGGTGTTAGGTTTCGATTACAAGATGGTGCGCATCACATAGTGGATTCTAATGAAATTGCTTTCATTTTAGCTGCTCAAGGAGCTATAAAACAAGGTTAGTAGTCCAGTACTCCTTTTTTTGCCATTTTCCTATTTATGAAAAACATTTAAATGGTTTATCGTATTTCCAGTTTACGAAAATGGTGTGTGGCAAGTGTTAGAGCCAATCATGTTAGTGGAGGTAACTGCCCCACAAGAATTCCAAGGAGAAGTCATTGGTCAACTAAACCGTCGAAGTGGCATTATCACCAATGCAGATTCTCATGATGGATGGTTTGTAGTAACAGCAGAAGTTCCTCTGAATAATATGTTCGGCTACTCTTCCGAAATTCGGTCTAGTACACAAGGTAAAGGAGAATTTTCGATGGAGTATTCTAGGTATGCTCCTGCATCTCAAGACGTTCAACAAGAATTGATTCAAAGATATCAAGACTCGATGACGGAAAATCAGACCACTGGTGCTAAAAGGAAGAAAAATTGATGTGGAATAAATAGCTGATTCTTATAGACTTTAAAGTGGTGGTTATTATTATGAGATTTGTTAATTCTACTTTCACAATGCCATCTTTTATAAAATAAACGACGGTAAAAAGTTAACAACTGTGTTCGTGTCCAAAGTTATTCAGTTTTGAAGTCCGATTGCCTCAATAGTTAGCCTAAAAATTCATGTTTTGTACATTAACACAATATTTCATATTGTTTCGGTATTGGTTCTAATTAATTTCAATTTGTGGCTTACTGGTGTTTTTGGACATTGAAAATTCTGTGTAGGATAGTCCTCCGAATCCATGTGATTATCATCACGATCTCCAAACACCTTTTCTCTCAAAGGCTGAAGCAATTCGATCCCATGAATGAATGCAAGAATTATAACAAAGATCATAGTCCAAACTCCAAGGAAAACCTGAATATTTTCACTCACTGTCTCCAACAATCCGAGTAGGAAAAAGAATGAAATGTACATGACAATGGCCAACGTGGTGGGAACCGCTAGTGCAGTCAAGTAGCCAAACCATCCTTCAGCTATGCGTCTATGGCAATAGCCGAATGCAACATCTGATAGCAAAATTATCAGTGCCGAGAAAACCCAAAATAATGGGTAGATTAATTTGTATTTGCCAATGTCTGAGAACCATTGTTTTATAGAACAAATTATGGCTGGTATGATGACTACTATTGTAGCGATTTCAGAGCCTATGATAATGGGATATGGTATATCTTCCAAGTAGTGAGCGATGCAACCCATTTGTGATGATTTGAACGACATGTTAGTACTTTCCTATAAAGAATTCCAAATGAACCATAATATTCCCTGAAGATATTTGGAGATTCAGCATTGCATGGGGGAAACCGTAGAAACGAATTAGTAGTTAAAAAAAATCGAAGAGATCGAAACACGACATCGAGCAGTGATCAATTTTAATGTCATTTTGTACTCTCTGAAATTTTAACTTCTGACATGACAAGTCGGTATAGATTTTGTAGTCATAAAAACTAGAAAATGAACAACTACTGATTTCCAGTCAACCTTTTCAGTACACGTATAAATGCTTCAATTGTTCTCTCATCTCCTCCGATAAGTTATGCACATCGAATCTCTCTTTGGGTTCAGGTTTGCTTTTCCTTAACATCTCCGCAATGTTAAAATTATGCCAAATACTGTGATGATCTTCTTTTGCATCTTCATCAACTTGGGCTTTCAGATCCAGTTGATTTTTGCGACGGGCTATTGGAGGTGTCAAATAGCTGGACTTATGCAAAGGGACATTAAGTGTAGTATTCGAGTTTGAAGTGCCGTTTTCATAAATTGAAAAATCGGGGTGAGATTTGCAAGTTCTCAGTTGCGAGTCCTCTGCACGCAAGGAATGCATATTTTTATGCGAATTGTGCAGTTGTGGTGGGATCATAAATTCAGATGAGATAGGGAAGTTCATCGTGACATATTTTCTAAAAAATATTAACAAAACAACAACAACTATTTTAATGCAATCATTATTAATTATGGGATGTAAACAAAATGACATTTGAAGGGCATATTAAGTGCATTGTTTTTTTTACCTCAACTGGTTTTTATCACGGCATCGTGGATGTATTGAAATGTACCCAGCTCATGTATTTTGCACACTATGTTGTATTCAATTGCACACGTAGTTAAAGTTAGTAGTAGTGTGCTTATATCGAATGATTGTATGTACTAGTTCGTTAGTGCTCTGCAGCGAAATGAAAAGTGATTCAATCTGTCTTGTGGTTTATATAAGGTAGAATAGTTAGTGACAAAAAACAGTTGCACTAGGCTAGAGCTAGTTTTGCAATCTCATAATCATGAAACTTGAAATTCTATAGCTACTTGTTTACGTTCCAGAATGCACGGAAACAAGTACAACCATACTTGTAAGTAAGTAAGCAAAATTGTACAGAAAAAACTATCGTGCCGGTCCCAAGCTTCATTGTAGGGATACCTTACAGTTCACCTTATAACCTAGTAAACGATTGGTCTTGAATTCCCTTATGTACACCAATTTGTGAATTTCCC
>Ga0210040_10002688_pt1 | contig 24800 bp, 17 predicted proteins | sample CryGeyCG12114_NA_FD_185462 | JGI IMG/M metagenome (GOLD analysis project Ga0210040, IMG submission 185462) | Groundwater microbial communities from aquifer - Crystal Geyser CG19_WC_8/21/14_NA (SPAdes) (version 2) | ecosystem: Environmental > Aquatic > Deep subsurface > Groundwater | place: USA... | reverse complement strand
TCGCCTGGCGCCCAACCTCGTGGAAGGCGATGTTCTGCGCCGAATGGCGGGCGGTGGTGGCGATGGCCATGATCCGGTCGGCCCGGTCGGGGAAGTTGGCTGCCAGGCTCAGCGCCTGCATCCCGCCCATGGAACCGCCGACCACGCCATGCAACCGCTCGATCCCCAGGGCGTCGAGCAGGCCCATGGTGGCGCGCACCATGTCGCGAATGGTGATGACGGGAAAGCGCATGCCCCAGGGCCGGCCATCCGCATGGGCGGAGGCGGGGCCGGTGGAGCCCATGCAACTGCCGATCACATTGGCGCAGATGACGAAGAAGCGGTCGGTGTCGATCGGCTTGCCCGGCCCTACCATCCGCGCCCACCAGCCCGGCTTGCCGGTGATCGGGTGCGGGCTGGCGAGGTGCTGGTCGCCCGTCAGCGCATGCGGCACCAGGATCGCGTTGCGCCGGTCGGCCGCCAATGTGCCATAGGTCTCGTAGGCGACGGTGACGCCCGGCAGCGACTGCCCCCCGTCGAGCGGCAGGGCCGTTGGCAGGGTCAGGCTGTTGACGGGAAGGGCGCGGATGCTCGCCATGGGGCTGCGCAATTGGGCGCTGGCGCGCAGGCTGTCAATTGCCGCGCAAGGTGACTATGCGCAGCGGTCGTGACTGACCCAACCGCTCCTTTCGCCGCCCCGCAGATGAAGCCGTGGATCGCGAGCATCCACGCCTATGTCCCCGGCCGCAGCACGGGCGCCGACGGGCGCGAACTGATCAAGCTGTCGGCGAACGAGAACCCGCTCGGCACCAGCCCTGCCGCTCTGGCCGCGCGCGCGGCCGCGGCAACGCCCGATCGCTATCCCGATCCGGATTCGGTCGCCTTGCGCGGTGCCATCGGCGCGGTTCACGGGATTGATCCGGCGCGCATCGTGTGCGGCACCGGGTCGGACGAGCTGCTCAACCTAGCCGCGCAGGCCTTTGCCGGGCCGGGGGACGAGGTGGTGCATGTGCGCTACGGCTTCTCCGTCTACGAGATTGCGGGCAAGCGCTGCGGTGCCGAGGTGGTGGTCGCACCCGACCGGGATTTCGGCACCGATGTCGATGCGCTGCTCGCCTGCGTGACGCCGACCACGCGGGTGGTGTTCGTCGCCAATCCCAACAATCCCACCGGCACCTTCCTGCCCGCGGGCGAGGTCGCACGGCTGCATGCCGGCCTGCCGGCCGATGTGCTGCTGGTGATCGATCAGGCCTATGCCGAATACCTCTCCCCCGCCGACGATGATGGCGGCCTGGCCCTCGCCGCCGCGCATGCCAACGTGCTGGTGACGCGCACTTTCTCCAAGATCTACGGCCTGGCGGGCGAACGGATCGGGTGGGCCACGGGCGCGCCGGAGCTGGTGGGCGCGCTGAACCGCATTCGCGGGCCGTTCAACGTCACCACCACCGGGCAGCAGGCCGCGATCGCCGCCTTGGGCGACCAGGACTTCGTGCGCCACTCGCGCGAGCATAACCGGGCCGAACGCGCGCGGCTGGCCGCTGCCATCGGCACGTTGGGCAATCACGGCCTGGTCGCGGTGCCGAGCGAGGCGAATTTCGTGCTGGTGCGCTTCACCGGCCCGCTCACCGCCGCTGCCGCACTCGCCGGTCTGGCGCAGCGCGGCTACGCCGTGCGCCACCTGCCCGGGCAGGGCCTGCCCGATGCGCTGCGCATCACCATCGGCACAAGCGCGGACATGGCCGCGATCGCCGATGGCTTGCGGCAGATGGCGGAAAGCCTCCGATGAGCTTCGACCATGTCGCGATCATCGGGCTGGGCCTGATCGGCGGTTCGATCGGTCTGGCCGTGCAGCAGCACCTGCCCGGCACCGTCACTAGCGGCTATGACGCGGACCCGGCCGTCCGCCGCCGCGCTGCCGAACGCGGACTGGTCGGGCACGTGCACGATGACGCCGCCCAGGCGGTCGCAGGCGCGGATCTGGTGATCCTGTGCGTGCCCGTGGGCGCGATGGGCGATGCGGCGCGCGCGCTCTCCCCCGGGCTAAGCGCAGACGCCGTGATCAGCGACGTGGGCAGCAGCAAGGACATCGTCACCCGCACGCTGGGCGAGGCGCTGCCCGGCCGCTGCATCATCCCCGCCCACCCGGTCGCCGGAACGGAGGACAGCGGACCCGATGCGGGCTTCGCCACCCTGTTCCGCCAGCGATGGTGCATCGTGACGCCGCCCGACGGCGCCCCGCAGGACAAGGTCGCGCAGCTGGTCGCGTTCTGGGAGAGACTGGGCGCGCTGGTGGAGGTGATGGATGCGAGCCATCACGACATGGTGCTGGCCGTCACCAGCCACATCCCGCATTTGATCGCCTACACCATCGTGGGCACCGCATCCGACCTGGAGCAGGTGACCCGCAGCGAGGTCATCAAGTTCTCCGCCGGCGGCTTTCGCGATTTCACCCGCATCGCGGCCAGTGATCCGACGATGTGGCGCGACGTGTTCCTGAACAACCGCGACGCGGTGCTGGACATGCTGGACCTGTTTCTGGCCGACCTGGCCGTTATGCGCGATGCAATCCGCGAGGGCGACGGGCCCGCGATGTACGACCTGTTCAGCCGCACCCGCTCCGTTCGCCGTTCCATCGTCGCCTTCGGGCAGGACGACGCCCGGCCCGATTTCGGCCGGTCGGACCATGGCGGCGCCAAGAGCTAGGGCCCAGGCCCTAGGGGTTCAGCGCATTGATCCCGGCCAGCACCCGTGCCTCCACCTCCGGTCGGGACAGGCCGGGCGGAATGGGTGTGCCGAAGCGGATGGTGATGGTGCCCGGCCGCTTGATCCAGCGGTGGTACAGCGGCCCGCTGTTCACCGCTACCGGCACCACCGGCAGGCGGGTGGCCTTGTAGATCCCGACGAAGCCGGGCCGCAGCGGCGCCTGTACGCCGTGCGGCGTGCGGGTGCCTTCGGGAAAGATCGCCAGCGGGCGGCCCTCGGCGGCGAAGCGGCGCGCCCCCACCAGCATCTCGCGCAGGCCCTTCGCCCCGCCATCACGGTCCACCGGCACCGTGCCGTAGGCCCGCGCCACCCGGCCCCACCCGGGAATGGAGAACAGCTCGCTCTTGGCGAAGACGACCGGCCAATCCAGCACGCCGGGCAGTTCGATCGCCTCGAAAAAAGCCTCGTGCCGGAAGGCGTAGAGCGCCGGCGTGGCCGGCCGCTCGCCTTCCTCCCGCACGCGGATCCCTGCCAGATGGGTCAGGCACCAGCGATGCGCCTGCGCCCACTTGCGCGGCAGCCGGGCGAATCGGTGCGGTGCGACAGCCAGCGCCAGCAATGCGCGCAGCACCAGCCAGACGCTGATGCCGTAAAAGGCCAGGTAGAAGGCCAGGCTGCGCAGCAGCGCGATCATGCGCCCGCCCTCAACCCCGCACCAGCGCGACCAGCCAGGCGGCGATCAGCTTGTGATATTCCAGCAGCAGCGTCCACAGCGACGGTTCCGATCGCACCGCATCCCACAGCACGGTGATGTCGGGCGGCAGCGTGCCGGCCAGTTCCAGCGCGGCGCGGCGCATGTGCCAGTCGGTGGTCACCAGCCGGATCGAGCGCACCCGCCGCTCCTGCACCCATTCGGCGGTCTCGCGCGCATTGCCGCGGGTGTCGAGCGCGGCAAAGCCCAGCGTCATGCAGCAGCGCATCAAGGCGGGCGAAACGTCATATTCCGCGGCGAATTCGGCAGGCCGGACATTCTCGTCCACCCCGGTTACCAGCATGCGCGGTGCCTGCCGCTCGGCCAGCAGGGCAAGGCCGCGCGGAATGCGCCCGCCGCTGCCTGTGGGCACCACCACCGCATCGGTCCGCGCAGGGCCGGCGGGCTGCGGCAGGGCGACCGCGAACCAGACGAAGCCGAACAGCCAGGCAAGCAGCACCAAGGCAACGAGGCGGCGGATCATGGCACCGGTCTAGCGGCCAGGGCGGCGGGAAAGCGGCGGTGCGACATGCTCCAGACGCGTATAGCCGCTGATCGATGTGGAAAAAAGGCCGCGCGGCACATGCGCGGCAGGTCGGCGGCTTGTTGCGACGAATCGGAGCGCCTAGGCTGCCCGCCATCATGATGATCGAGTGCCCCGCCTGCGCCACGCGCTATCAGGTGTCGGAAACGGCGATACCGCCCGCCGGGCGCACGGTGCGCTGCGCCAAGTGCGGCGAAAGCTGGTTCCAGGACGCGCCTGACCCGGAGGCCGGGGAGGCGGGGGTCGAGCCTGTTGCCGTCGAACCCGACACCGCACCTCCGACACCGTCGCCTGGCGAGGCGCCCGGCGCAGAGACGGTGGCTGAATCCACGCCCGAGCCCGACCCGCTGCCGGCGCCCCGCCGCAATCCCGCCGACCGGCGCCGGCTGTGGGCCTGGGCGGCGGCGATCTTCCTGGTGCTGGCCGGCGCCAGCTATGCGGCGGTCAGCTGGTGGGGCCCGCCGGCCTGGCTGCCCGTGCCGAGCGGCACCTTCGCCACGCGCGAGCCCGGCCTCAGCCTCGATTTCCCGCCGGAACGGCAGGAATGGCAGCAGCTGCCCGACGGCACCGAATATTTCAACGCCAGCGGCACCATCACCAATCGCGACGGTCGCACGGCCGATGTGCCGCCGATCATGATCGTGCTGCGCGATGCGCGCGACCGTGTCGTCTACAGCTGGGAAGTGGCGCCGCCGCAGGCCCGGCTCGCCCCCGGCGAAAGCATCAGCGTGCGCGAGGCAGTGACCGACGTGCCGCGTTCGGCCGAGGTGGCGGAGATCGGCTGGAAGCAGGGCTGACCGCGCGCCGCGGCGGTGCAAGCGGCTGCTTGCAGCGTGGTGACCCCTTTGCTAAGGGCCCGCTCCTACCTGACCGGGGTGCCTCTGTGCCCCAGTTCACACATGCGGTCGTGGCGGAATGGTAGACGCGCAACGTTGAGGTCGTTGTGGGCGAAAGCCCGTGGAAGTTCGAGTCTTCTCGACCGCACCAGGTATAGACGGGGTGGCCAGGCGATGGCCCCCCGGCGGCTGGCGCCGTCCTCCTGCCAACACCCTGCATCTCGATCATGGCGGCTTGATCCACCCGCCTGCCTGCGACAGGACGGCATTCAACGCATGGCCGTCACAAGAGACTCAGCCGCATGACACGTCACCTGCCCTGGATTGCCATCGGCACCATCGCGCTCGCGGCGCTCGCCTATGTCGCACTGTCGCGCGGGGAGCCGGTGAACGCCTTGTGGGTGGTCACCGCCGCGGTCGGCAGTTTCCTGGTCGCCTATCGCTATTATGCCCGCTTCATCGGCCGCACGGTGATGGGGCTCGATGCCGCGCGGCCGACCCCGGCGCTGCGCCGGGCGGACGGCCTCGATTATGTGGCGACCGACCGCACGGTGCTGTTCGGGCACCATTTCGCCGCGATCGCCGGTGCCGGGCCGCTGGTGGGGCCGGTGCTGGCGGCACAGATGGGCTATCTGCCGGGCACGCTGTGGATCATCTTCGGCGTGACGCTGGCGGGCGCGGTGCAGGATTTCATGATCCTGTTCCTCTCCATGCGCCGCGACGGCCGCTCTCTGGGCGAGCTGGTGCGCATGGAGATGGGACAGGCCGCCGGCACCATCGCGCTGGTCGGCGCCTTCATGATCATGGTGATCATCCTGGCGGTGCTGGCGCTGATCGTGGTGCGCGCGCTGGCCGAAAGCCCGTGGGGCATGTTCACCGTCGTCGCCACCGTGCCGCTGGCCATCTTCATGGGTATCTACACCCGCTGGATCAGGCCCGGCCGCATCGGCGAGGTGTCGGTGCTGGGGCTGATCGGCCTGCTGCTGGCGATCATCTATGGCGAACAGGTCGCCGCCTCGCCCGTCTGGGGCCCGGCATTCACCTTCACCCCCGTGCAATTGTGCTGGATTCTCGTCGGCTATGGTGCGGTCGCCTCCGTGCTGCCGGTCTGGCTGCTGCTGGCGCCGCGCGATTATCTGTCGACCTTCCTGAAGATCGGCGCCATCGCCGCGCTGGCCCTCGGCATCGTCATCATGGCCCCGCCACTCCAGATGCCGGCGCTGACCCGGTTCGTGGATGGCGGTGGGCCGGCCTGGTCGGGCGCGCTGTTCCCGTTCCTGTTCATCACCATTGCCTGTGGCGCGGTCAGCGGGTTCCATGCGCTGATCGCCAGCGGCACCACGCCCAAGCTGATCGCCAGCGAGGCTGACGCCCCACTGATCGGCTATGGCGCGATGCTGATGGAGGCGTTCGTGGCGATCATGGCGCTGGTGGGGGCATCGATCCTCGACCCCGGCATCTATTTCACGATGAACAGCCCGGCGGCGGTGATCGGCACCGATGCGGCCAGCGCGGCCGCTGCGGTTACGGCCATGGGCTTCCCCATCGATGCCGCCACCATCTCCCGCACCGCGGCGGAGGTGGGCGAGGCGACGATCATCAGCCGCGCAGGCGGCGCGCCGACCCTGGCGGTGGCAATGGCGGAGATCTTCAGCCACGTCGCCGGCGGCCCCGGCATGAAGGCATTCTGGTATCATTTTGCCATCCTGTTCGAGGCGCTGTTCATCCTGACCGCGGTGGATGCCGGCACCCGTGCCGGCCGCTTCATGCTGCAGGACCTGCTGGGCCTTGCTGCCCCCAGCTTCGTGGCTGGCCGTGCGCAACTGGCGGGTTGGCTGTGCACCCTCGCCTGCGTGGCCGCGTGGGGCTTCTTCCTGTATCAGGGCGTCACCGATCCGCTGGGCGGGGTGAACACGCTGTGGCCGGTCTTCGGCATCTCCAACCAGATGCTGGCGGCGATGGCGCTGATGCTGGCGACGGCGGTGCTGTTCCGCATGAAGCGCGACCGCTTCGCCTGGGTCACGCTGCTGCCCACCGCCTGGCTGCTGGTCTGCACCCTGTCGGCCGGGTGGCTGAAGCTGTTCAGCGCGGACCCTGCGGTCAGCTTCCTCGCCCATGCCGCGCGTTATTCCGCGGCGATGGAGCGAGGCGAGGTGCTGGCCCCGGCAAAGGACATGGCGGAGATGAGCCGCATCCTGTTCAACGACCGGATCGACGCCGCGCTGGTGGCGGTGTTCCTGGTGATCGTGCTGGCGCTGGCCGGCTTCACCATCCGCACCGTGCTGGCGGCGCGGCGGGTGCCCGGGCCGACGGTGCGCGAGATCGGTGGCCCGGCGACACCGCCCACGGCACAGGACCGCGCGCTGGATGCCGCGGGCGTCGCGGCATGAGCCGGCTGCTCGGTACCGTCGTGCGCACGGCGCGGCTGATGGTCGGCCTGCCCGATTACGACACCTATTGCGAGCACATGGCCCGCCACCATCCCGGCGCGCCGGTGATGGACCGGACGCAATTCTTCCGCGACCGGCAGGACGCCCGCTATGGCGGGCGCAATGGCGGGCGCTGCTGCTGAAGCAAAAAGACGCCGGGGCCCCTTGGAAGGACCCCGGCGCCAGGAAGAAGGGCCAGGCGGCGCGGTGCGGGTGTCTGGGGGGGGTGCTGCAACTCCCCGCACCGGCGCTGACAGGCAGGGCCTGGCCCCGTTCGGTCAGAAGCCCATGCGCAAGGTCCCGCGCAGGGCCAGGGCGGTGGCTTCGTGGCGGTCCTCCGCGCGTATCTCGCCGCCCAGTTCGAAGGTCTCGCTGCCGCCCATGGCGCGCAGCCCGGCATACCAGCCGCTGTCCATCTGCTCCGCATCCAGGGTGAAAGGCGTGCCGTCATCCCCGAAATGGGCGGTGGTCGAGCCGATCGAGCCGCCGGCGATCTCGCGCCAGCCGCCCTCGCCCTCGACCCGGAACCAGCGCTCGTCACCCCGGCCGCGCCCGACGAAGTCGACGCCGGCGGCAAGGCCCCCGTTCACGCCCAGCTCGTCGCTGGTGCGCTCCTCCACGGTCAGGTCCAGCCCCTCGCCACCGCCGGTGTCGGAATAGCCGTCCTCCGCCAGGCGGGTGTAGTCGAAGCTGACCTGCGGCCGCAGGAAGAAGGTGCGATTGCCGAATTCGTAGGACAGGCCGCCACTGGCGGCCAGCACGGTGCCGCCCCATTCGCCGATCGCGTCGCGGCTGATCTCCTGCGTGCCCGCCATGCCGATGAAGGTGCGCCGGGCGCGGAAGTCGGCGAGACCGGCAGAGCCGCGCAGATGCGCCTGGAACCCGCCGCGGTTCAGCCGCCAATATGCCGCCAGGGCGTAGGTGTCGGAGGTAGTGCGGCTGGTCGCCGCATTGTCGTAATCGTTCCAGAACCAGGTCGCGCCGGCACCGAACGAACCCAGGCCGGTGTCCACCTCCGCCATGGCGGAAAAGCCGAAGCCGCCAAGGTCGTAGGCCGCGGTGGCGCCTTCGTCCTTGCTGGTGTTCCAGCCGGCGGTGGACACGATAATGTCGAGGCCGCCCACGCTCCAGGTCGGGCCTTGCGGGTCGGCCACCTGCCGGCCGAAGGCGCGCGTGCCCAGGCTGATCCCCTCGAACGCACCGCCCGCATGGTCGGGCAGCATCTGACGCACCGCGCTGCGGAACTGGTCGCCATCGGTGATGCCCAGGAACACGTCCTCGATCTGGTCGTCGCTGCCGATTGCCGTGAACACGGCCGAATAGGCGCTGTTCTGGGAGGCGTTGAGCCCCAGTTCCCCGGCAGTGCGGCGCGACACCACCACCGCAAGCTGGTTTGCAGGGGCATCGCCGGCGACGCTGGCCTTGAACAGGAACGGGATCGCGCTGGTGTCGGTGACCAGCCCGCCGGCGCCCGTCAGGCTGCCCGCCTGCACGATGGTGTAGCGCCCTTCCGCATCGGCGACATCGGCCAGCCGCACCGCCACGCGTGCATCCTTGGCAAAGCTGGCATTGCCGGTGATGGTGAGGGCGGTCCCCTCCCCCGCAGCCTTGCTGAGCGTGACGCCCAGCGTGCCGCCAGCGGCCACGTCGAGCGAGGCGATTGTTGCCGGGCGAGAAATGTCGAGCATGCCGCCGGCCACACTCACCGCCAGCCCGGCGGAATTGGCCAGGCTGCCCGAAAAGCGCGCTGTGCCGGCAATGGTCAGGACATCCGCCCCGCCGCCGAAATCGGCCGCGCCGCTGAACACCGAGCTGCCCGCCAGGCTGACCGTGTCATTGCCGCTGCCGAACAGGGCGGCGCCGGAATGGACCGCATCGCCGGACAGCGCCAGTGTGTTGGCACCGGCGCCGAAGCGGACCGTGCCCGTCAGCGTGCCGTCGGCCAGCTCCACGCGGTCATCGCCCGTGCCCAGCCGCACATCGCCGGTGATCGCGGGGGCGGTGAAGCCGGCGGCGACCGCCGTCTGGCGGATGGTGACGCCGCCGGTGGCCGCCGACAGGTCGATGGCAACGTTGCGGCCGGAGGTCGCGGCGGCGCCGGTGGCGGCGATGGTGCCGCTGTTCTCCACCAGCGTGATCCCCCCGCTGCGGTCGATGATCGCGGTGGCGTTGCCGTTCTCCCCCGCGGTGATCGCGCGGATGGCGCCGCTGTTGCGGATGGTGGTGACACTGGCGCCTGCATCCACCGCGATGGCGGTGGTCTGCGCGGCGCCGGCATTGCCGCCGCGCGCCTCAATCGTGCCGCTCACCTGCACCAGCGGCACGCTGGCGCCGCTGCCGATCCGGATCGCGGTCGCATTGGCGCCGTTCGAAGCGGCGGACACCGCGCCGGTTATGGTCATGCCGTTGGCGATGCTGACCGCGCCGCCGCGCCCGCCGATCACCAGCCCGTTTCCGTCGACCCCGGAATAGACGCCATCGCCGCCGATCCGCCCGGCGATCTGCAGGCCATGGCCGCTGGCAGTGCCGGCGACCGGCCCGATCGTAATGGCGCGATCGGTCGCGCCGATCTGCACGGCCGGCGCGGCGCCCAGGGAGACCACCTGCGCGCTGCCTTCGCGCGCATCCTCGATCCCGTCGCCATCCTCGTCATTGTTGGTGGCGGAAGCGTCGGCAGGCGGCACGGCGAGGACGATGCCGCCGGTGACATTGCCTTCCACCAGCAGCGCCGGGCCGCCCTGCAGCAGGTCGTCGGCGTCCAGCCGCGTGGCGCCCGTGGGTGCGGAGTTGTAGCGGTAGCCGGTGGCGGTCACCGCGCCCTGCACCACCATGGCCCCGGTGACATCGCCGGCGAAGCGGGCGCCGATCGCCCCAACCCCGCGCGCGGTCAGAGTGCCGGCGAGGCGCACATTGCCGGTGATCGCACCGGCATCGACGCCCACGGCGCGATCGCCGGTGACGGTCGTCGTCCCCTCATGCACCAGCGCGCCGGTCAGCGGGCCGGCCAGGCGGATGCCGGCGGAATCGTTGCCTTCGACCACAATGGTGCCGGTCTGGCCGACGCGGCCGGTGTGCGCGCCGCTGACCAGTATCGCCACCCGGTTTGCCCCCAGCGCCAGCGGCCCGTCCAGATCGCCGTCATTGTCGCTGTCGGTCGGGGTATAGGGCTCGTCCAGCGTGATCGTCCCGCCATTGGCAATGTCGCCGCTGGTATCGGCCAGCGCCAGGATGCCGGTCGCGTTGCTGGCATTGGCGATGGTGATCGTACCCTGGTTGGTCACCGCATGGTTGCTGTCCATCGTCACCGCCGCGCCGCCGGGCGGTACGACCGATCCGGCGGAAGTGATGGTGATCGCCCCCGGCGCCCCATTGGCGATGGTGGAGGTGCGCACCGGGCTGGTGACGCGGGTGGTGATGGTCTGCGCCATGGCAGGCGCGGCAATGGCCAGCGCCGCCGTGGAGGCGAGCAGATAACGTAGCATTGTGAGAAACCCTTCCCGATCCGTTCTGACCCACAGGACGGAGCGGGGCCAAGACAGCCTTGGCCGCCGGAACTAAAAAGCGCCGTCGAACCCCAGCCGCAGGCTGCGCGGGCGCAGCGGGGTCACCTGGTCGCGATCCCCGGCAAAGGGCGTGCCCAGAGAGAAGCGGTTGCCGCGGCTGTCCGCCACATTGGTCAGCGCCAGCGTCACGCCCAGCGCGCGCGTGCCGAGCCGCACCGTCAGCCCGCTGTCGAGATAATCGCCCTGCCGCTGCCCCAGTTCGGGCCCGATGCCCAGCCGTGATCGCCCGACATAGCTGGCCCAACCACGTGCCTGCAGCACCAGCCGCTCCCCCACCGGCCGCTGCCACTGGAACCCGGCGCGCGCGGAGAAATCGGCGATGTTGGGCACCTGGCGCGTGCGTTCCAGCAGCTCCGCTCGGCTGACCAGCTGCGTATCGACATTGCTGGCGGCAGCGCCGCTGGCGAGGGAAAGGATGCTGATCGGCCCGGTGCGCACCCGGCTGCGATTGAGCGTCACGCCGCCTTCCAGCCGCAGCGCGGGCGTCACGAACACGCCGCCCGCCAGTGTCGCGGTCCACACGCGGCCGTCCCCGATATTGGCGGTGGACGGCAGGCCGCTGCTGTCGATGAAATCCGCCTGGATGTCGCGCCAGTCGGTGTAGGAGATGCTGGCGGCAAGGTCGAACGGATCGGCCCCGGGATAGCCGTGGCGCGCGCCCATTTCGAAGGTGCTGGTGTGGTCGCTGGCGAACTGGCGGACGATCTCGCTTTCTATCGCAAGGCCACCGGGCCGGAAGCCTTCCTGGTAGCGCAGGTAGAGCGCCGTCTCGGGCAGCACCTCCGCCAACAGCGACGCCGATGGCAACACCACCGTCTCCACCCGGTCCGCCGTCACCCCGCGCAGGGCGAAGGCCAGCGGCAGCGCCACATTCTCCCCCTCCCCGCCCAGTTCGGACCGGGTCACGCGGGCGCCGGCAGTGCCGATCAGGCCGGGGGCGAGGCGCAGGCTGCCCTCGCCATAGGCGGTCAGCTCCTCGATGCGGTTTGTTACGCCGGTCCCCTGGCTGCGCACCAGATCGCTGCGCAGCTCGCGGGTCAGCACCACGCGGTTGTCGGTATAGCTGATGCCGGCGATCCAGCCGAAGCGTTCCCCCACCGGCTGCCACGCCCGAGTCTCGTTGGCGACCATCCGCGTGTCGTTGCCCTGCACGAACAGGCGCGGCAGCGCCACGTCGCGCGTCGCATCATAGCGTTCGGTCAGGTCCTGCCAGGTGATGCCCGTGGTGGAGCGCAGGCGCACGCCGCCGATGCGCCCCGACACGACCAGCTGGCCTTGCGCGAATTTGGCATCGGAGCCTTCGGTCCCCAGCGCGTCGCGCGTCAGCCCGTCGGCGCCCCGGTCGGCATATTGGCTGTCATCGGCATCGATCCGCTGGCCGATGCCCAGCAGGTCCACCGTCCAGCCCGGCGCCAGTTCGACCCGCAGCGTCGCGCGCCCGCCCAGGATGTCGCTGCGGTTCACGTCGTCGCGCCCGATCAGCGGCTTGTCGATATAGCCACCGGTGCGCTGGACATCGGCGACGAGGCGCAGGGCCGCTACCTGGCCCGCCAGTGGCAGGTTCAGCATGGCGCTGGCATCGGCCCCCGGCGCGCCATGCTGGGTGACGGTGCCGCCGATCGTGGCGGAGGCGGTGGTGATGCCCAGTTCGGGGGCATTGGGCACCAGCCGGATGATCCCGCCCAGCGACCCTGCCCCATACAGCGTGCCCTGCGGCCCTTCGAGCACCTCGATCCGTTCCATGTCCGACAGGCGCAGGTCGGGGTCGGGCGCATTGTAGCCGAGGCGCAGATCGCCCAGATATTGCCCCACCGTCGCCTGCGTGGGGCCGGTGAAGCTGGAATCGGCGATGCCGCGGATGAACAGCTTGTTGCGCCCGCTGCCCAGATGGGTGGAGGAGACGGAGGAGAGCGCCTGCGTGATCCGCTCCGTGCCGCCGACCCCGCCCAAGGCCAGCGCGCGCCCCTCCAGCACGCTGACCTGCCCGGGGAACTCGGCCAGGGTCAGCTCGCGCTTGCTGGCGACGACCACGATGGGCGGTGTTTCCGTGGTGGACGGGGGTGTGGCGGGACGGGGTGCAGGTCGGGGCGTCCGGGGCGCAGGCGCGGGGGTCGGCGCGGCGACGATGCGCCAGGCGCCATCTCCGGCCGGCACGACGCGGCCACCCATCGCCGCAGCCAGCCGCCGCACGGCCTGTTCGGGCCGCATCGTGCCGCGCAGCGCGCGCACGGAACGGGCAGCAAGCACGGGATCGGCAATCACGATGCTGGCGCCGCTCTGCCGGGCGAGCACGATCGCGGCCTGTCCCGCGCGCCCGGCGGGCACGTCCACGGCCATCGCCTGCTCGCGCGCCAAGAGCGGAGCCGGGGCCATCAGGCCGAGGCACAGGCTCGTCAGCAGCAGGGCCGCGCGCCCACGCACCCCTCAGCGCCCCCCGATGATCCAGCCGTCGCCCTGCCGCTGCACCGCCAGGCCCAGCAGCGCGCCGGCAGCAGCCGGATCGCGGCGAACCGGGTCGACCAGGATCGATCCGGTGACGCTGCCGCGCGGGGCGCCGGGCGCCGCACGGAAGGGGTGCCCGGTGGCACGGGCAAGATCGGCAGCGACCTCTGCCAGCGGGGCATTGTCGAACACCAGCCGCCCTTCGCGCCAGGTGCCGACCTGCCCGGCATCGACCGGCCCGACGGTGTAGGTGCCTGCGCCTGCCGCAATGGTCAGCGCCTCGCCCGGATGGAGGCGCACATTCTGGTCGCGCGGATTGAAGATCACCGCGCCTTCCGCGACCGCGACCGCGAAGCCCGCCACGTCGCTGCGCACGTCGAACACCGTTCCGGCATCCACCAGCCGGTGCCCGCCCGCATCCAGCTGGAAGGGATCGGCTTCGTCATGGCGGATGGTGAACAGCGCCCGGCCCGTCTCCAGCCGGGCGAAGCGGGCATTGCCGTGATCGAGCTCGATCGTGCTGCCGCCGGCAAGATCGATGCGGCTGCCATCGCCCAAGTCGATCGCCAGCACCTGGCCGGGTGCGGCCTGGCGGGTATAGCGATCATCGCCCCCGACCTGCCACATGCCCAGCGCCAGCAGGCCCGCAACGCAGGCGGCCAGGGCGCCGGCAAACCATCGGCGGGTGCCGCGCGCGGGCAGTTGCGGCTCTCCCTCGTCGTTGGCCGCAACCGGCGCGGCCGGCCGGGCCAGTTCGGCAGCGTCGGCCACTGCGGCGGTCACCGCGGCATAAGCGGGCGCGTGCGCCGGGTCCGCCTCCAGCCATTCGGCCAGCGCGTCCCACTCGGCGAAACCGGGGTCGCCGGAGCGCACGGCCCAGGCCACCGCCTCTCCCCTGATCGCCTCGTCAACCCGCATCACCACGCTCCTGCTGCATGGGGAAGGACGGAGACGCGGGGCCGCGCCCTTGGCTCATGCGGCATCCCAGCTCTCCCGCAGATCGGCAAGCGCGCGATAGGCGATGCGCAGGTCGCTTTCGACCGTGCTCAGGCTGATGCCGAATTCGGCCGCGACCTGGCGCTGGGGCACGCCGTCGACCCGGTGGCGGCGGAACACCTGCGCCACCCGTGGCGGGTGCAGGCGGGCGAGCAGGTCCTCCACCGCACGGGCCAGGTCGCGGGCCAGCACCGCCCGTTCGGCGGAGGGTGCGTCGGAAATGGCGGGGTCGGCGCCGCCCTGCGCCTCGCTCCACCCGCGATCGCGCAATGCCGCCTGCCGGCGCGAGCGGTAGCGGTCGATCAGCACGGTGTCGGCGGTGCGGTGGAGGTAGGACAGCGGATGGGCGACGGGGCCGGTGCGGGCCGCGGCGACGCGCAGCCACACCTCCTGCAGCACATCCTCTGCCTCGTCCCCGCCCCCACGCGCGGCGATGAAGCGCAGCAGGCGCCCGCGATGCTCCAGAAAGGCCGCTTCCAGGCCGCCAGGGGGTGGTGGATCCAGCATCGGTGCTTGCATCGCCATCAAGGCAGCGGCCATTAGCCGAGCAATCATCGGCGCGAAAGGGCGGGTGCGCGAAACCTGTCCACCGCCCGGACATTGAAGGTACGATGAAGGACCGCACAGGCAACCCGAATGAAGGCGATGGGGATGTCCACAGTGTCTCCGACATCCTCGACAAGCTGCGCGAACTGGCGGCGCATTCCGACAAGGTGCGCATCGGCGACGTGGTGGAGGCAATCGGCCAGCGCAGCTTCGGGCCGTTCCTGCTGCTGCCGGCGCTGATCGACATCAGCCCGATCGGCTCCATCCCGACCCTGCCCACCTTCCTGGCGCTGGTGATCGTGATCACCGCCGTGCAATTGCTGCTGGGTCGCAAGCATCTGTGGATGCCGGGCTTCATCGCGCGGCGCGGCGCCAAGAGCGAGAAGGTGACCAAGGCCGCGGACAAGCTGGACGGTCTCGCCGCCCGTCTGGACAAGTGGTTCCACGGCCGGCTGCCGCGCTTCACCTCGCCCTTCTTCCAGCGCATCGCCGCGGTGCTGATCATCGGGCTGACGGTGACCATCCCCCCGCTGGAGCTGCTGCCGCTCGCCACCACGGCGCCGATGGCCGCCATCGCGGCCTTCGGCCTTGCCATGCTGGTGCGCGACGGTCTGCTGATGGTCGCCGCCGGGGTGATCAGCCTGGGTGCCCTGGCCTTTGCGGCCACCATGGTGGGATCGGGCGCGATCGGCGGCGGTGGTGGCAGCTAGCGCTACTGCCAGCTGAGCAGCAGCGTCACGGTGAACAGCGACAGCACGGTGGAGGCAAGCACCACTTGCGCAGTCACCTGCGCCTCCCGCCCGTAGAACTCGGCCGCCATGAACGGGCCGGTGCCGCTGGGCAGCGCGGCCACCAGCACGGCCAGGTTGGTTGCCGGTGCATCCAGCCGGAAGACGAACACCGCCAGCAGCCACGTCGCCAGCGGATGCACCACCAGCTTCAGCGCAGTAAGCGCCGCGACCGGGCCCACCGGGACGCTAGCTGGCCTGTCCGCCGGGCTGGCACGCTTGTCCGCCAGGAACGTCCCGAGCGCCACCAGCGCGCAGGGCGATGCGGCCCCGCCCAGCAGGTCCAGGAACCGGTCCAGCGGCTCTGCCAGGCCCACGCCGGCGGCGAGCACGATCCCACCCAGCGCCGGCGCCACGATCAGCGGGTTGCACGCCAGCGACTTCGCCACCCGACCTGCCACTGCCACCCCGCCGCCGCTGCGGTTCAGGTCGAGCTCGATCAGCAGCAGCGCCGAACCGAACAGCAGGCACATGGTCAGGATGGTGGCGACCAGCACGCCGGGCTGCGCCTGCGGGCCGATCGCCGCCAGTGCCAGCGGCAGGCCGATATAGGCGGTGTTGGAATAGCCGCCGTTCAGCCCGTCTATGGCGGCGTCTGCCAGCGGGCGGCCCATGCGCCACGCGACCAACGCGGTGGGCACGAACACCGCCATCATGCCCAGGCCGAAAACCGCGATGAAGGCCGGTTGCCAGATGTCGCCCCAGCGGGCGCCGGCGACGATGTGGAACAGCAGTGCCGGCAGGGCCAGCCACACCACGAACCGGTTCAGTTCCCGCGTCGATTCCGCCCCCAAGACACCGGCGGTGCGCATCACCCAGCCCGCCAGGATCAGGCCGAAGATCGGCAGGGCAAGAAGCAGGATGGCCAGCATGCACCTGCCCCTACGCACCCCCGGCGGCTACGCAAAGCGCCGGGGGGCGTCGGCGAAACACAGTTTACCTTATGTCCGCACAATGAACCCTATGACCCTTCGTGCGCCCCCCGATGACCCGCCAGGCGCTGCCCGGCGCGGCCAGAGCTACTTTGCCGTGATGGAGTTCGAACGCTTCATCCCGGCCCGCCATACCGTGGGGTTCGAGATCGCCAACCGGATCCTGGCACGCGCCGCCGACCGGATCGTCGCAGCGACGCAGGGCGCCTCCATCGGCCGGATCGGGCACGATTCGGTCGAGTTCACCTTTCGCGCCGACGACGACGCCGCAGCCGAACGGGAACTGGGCAAGTGCCTGGCGCTGCTGGAACGGCGGATCGAGATCGCGGGCGTCGCCTTCCACCTGAAGGGCACGGTGGCGTTCGGCGCGACCGGCAATCAGGCCTGCGTCGGCGATGCGTTGTTCGACAGCGTGCTGGCGGCGTTGGGGGCGGATGGCGGCGGGCGCATCCGGAAGGTCGATGCGACAGGTGCCGGACCCGAGCAGCTCGACGATCTGGCCATCCTGCGGGCGCTGCCGGGTGCCATTGCCAAGGGTGAACTGGCGCTTGTCTATCAGCCCAAGCTCGATTGCCGGTCCAACCTGTTCCTCTCCGCAGAGGCGCTGTTGCGCTGGAATTCGGCCAGCCTGGGTCCCGTCTCCACCGACCGCATGATCACGCTGGCAGAACGAACCGGTGCTATCCGCGACCTGACCCTGTGGGTGCTGCGCCAGACGTTGCGCGACCAGGCCGTCCTGCGCGCCGCCGGGCACGAGCTGACGATCTTCGTCAACATGTCGGGCCCGCTGATCGCCGACCGCCCGTTCATCGCGGAAGTGCTCGCCCTGATCTCTGGCGGCTCCGGCCGGCTGGGCATCGAGATCACCGAGACCAGCGTGATCGGCGATCCGGAAGGGGCCATCGCCAATCTGGCCGAACTCGCAGCGGCAGGCGTGCCGGTGGCGATCGATGATTTCGGTTCCGGCCTTTCTTCCCTGGCCTACCTGAAGCGGCTGCCCGTCGACGAGCTGAAGATCGACCGCCTGTTCATCAGCCAGCTGACCCAGTCCAACCGCGACCCGCTGATCGTGCGCGCCTCCATCGACCTGGCCCACGCGCTGGAGATGACGGTGACGGCAGAAGGGGTCGAGGACGAGATGTGCCTGTCGCTGCTGAGGGTGATGGGCTGCGACACGCTGCAGGGTTACTTCATTTCCCGTCCGATTCCATTGGAGGAGCTGATTGGCTTTCTGAAGAGGGCGCAGGCCGGTTCGCCGGCGAGGGCGGAGGAGAAGCGCCCGGTGCGCCTGGTCCGTTCGGCAGCGAACCCTGAGGTCTAGAGCAACGCTTTCTTAACTCGATTCCTTTGCACGGCCGATACCGGCCTGGCGCCAAGGTCGTGCCTGCAGGGGCCGGCAGATTCGCAGCCCTGCAACAGGGAGGGCGTGATGCACATCAACAGAACAAGGGGTCGCCTGCTCGCCGCCGCCATGAGATGGCCTGCTATCGTGATGGCGCTCGCACCCGTTTGCGCCAATGCGGGAACATTGACCGGCAGCCTGACGCTGAGCGACGTGGTCCTGGGCGTGGCTGTGCCGCAGTCGGGATCGGGCACGATCATTGCCACCCCGGCTGCGGCAGCAATTCCTGCCCCTTCGGCTGCTCCTGCTCCGGCAGTCGCCGCCCCCGCATCGGCCGTGCCCGGCGGGGGGCCGATCACCCCGATGACGGGCATGATCCGTGCCTTCGCCGGCGACATCGACCCGCATACCGGCATGATCCGGGCCTTCGGCAGCATCCAGCCTTACACTGGCATGATCCGCGCCTTCGGCGGCGAGCTGGACCCGCAGACCGGGATGATCCGCGCCTTTTCCGGGGACATCGACCCTTACACCGGCATGATCCGTGCCTTCTGGGGCGACCTGACGCCCGTAGGCGGCGAGCTGAGCCCCCAGACCGGCATGATCCGCGCCTTCAGCGGCGCCTTCGTGCCGCAAAGCCTGACCACCCTGCAGCTTTGGGCTGCGGCCGATCAGTCGGGCGATTACACGGCACTTGCAGCCCAGTTGCAGCAGAACCAGGCCGTTGCCGCCACCCAGTGGGGCCAGGCAGTGACAGCAGCGACCGGCCAGAGCTTCGCCACCGGCTTTGCCAACCCGTTCTATACAGACTGGAACATCGACCCCGCCGACCCCGCGACCCTCGCCCGGCTGGACGCAATCGACCGCCAGCTGATGATGCTGGACTGGTATGACGAGCTGCTGACCTTTTCCGGCCTGGACCGGGTCGACCACTGGATGAACGAGGTCAACTGGTCGCCGGCACTGACGCAGACGCAACAGAGCACCGGAACCGCAGCGACGATCGGCCTGGTCGACTTCTTCGCGGCAGAGGACAGCGATGTCGCATCCAAGGTGGTGTATCAGGGCGGGTACCAGAACATCGCCAATCCGCATGGCGGCGCGGTGGGCAGCCTGATGGTCGCCAGCCATGACGGGCAGGACATCATGGGCATCGCACCCAACGCCCGCATCGCCGCCTACAATCCGTTCGATGCGACCATGACCGCCAATTGGGACGATGTGCGCAGCGGCATCGTCGCAGTCACCGGCGCGGGCGCCAGCGTCGTCAACCTGTCGCTCGGCGTGTCGGGGCAGACGCTGCCGGGCGACTGGCGGGGCGTGTTCAGCTCCCCGGCCGTGAATGCGGTCAAGGACCGGGCCGTCTACGTGATCGCCGCGGGCAATGACGGCGTGGTCCAGCCCGGCAATATCGAGATGAACGGCGCGCTCGGCTCCACCTTCCTGGTGGTCGGCTCGGTCGATCCCAACGGCCGCATCTCCACCTTCTCCAACACGCCCGGCACAGCCTGCATCACCGATGGCGGCAGCTGCACAAATGCGGCGGTGTGGAACGGCACCGGCAAGTTCGCCACGTCCGACTACCTGAAGGAGGGCGGGCTGCTGATGAACCGCTTCCTGGTGGCACCCGGCGAACTGATCCTGGTGTCCGACGGACAGGGCGGCGTGACCCGCATGTCGGGCACCTCCTTCGCTGCGCCGCTGGTATCGGGTGCGATCGCGCTGATGCAGGACCGCTGGCCGTGGCTGAAGAGCTATCCGCGCGAAGTCGCCAGGATCATCCTGGAAAGCGCGCAGGATCTGGGCGATCCCGGCGTCGATGCGACCTATGGCCACGGCCTGCTGGATATCGAGGCGTCGCAGGCGCCGCTCGATTTCAGCAAGCTGCGATATGTCCTGGTGAGCGGCCGCAGCATCTCCGAAGTGTCGGCCACCAGCCTGCGCAACAGCGGCGTGCGCTCGCCCTGGACGGCTGCCAACGCCTATTTCACCGCGTTCGAGACGGTCGGCGGTACACAGCGCGACTTCCTGATCCCGTTGTCCGACCGGCTGTTCAATTCCAGCATCGCCGGCCAGAACTTCCAGACCTTCGTCTATGAGCGGATGATGGACTGGATCGGCGGCATAGACGGTCCGCGCCACCTCGCGTCCTTCACCGACATGCTGCCGGCGGGCCACCTGACCGGCCCCGACGGCTGGAACATCGCCATGCGCGGCCGGTATCACACGGTCGCCGACGGGCAGGGGCAGGACCGCCTGCAGCTGAACGCCAGCGTGGAGCTGCGCGCACCGGACGACCAATTCGCGCTCAGCTTCGGGCGCGGCGACGGCGCGCTCAGCCTGGGTGGCACCGGCGGCCTGCAGATGACGAGCGACTTCAACCCGCAGAACGGCGGCGCCAACCCGCTGCTCGGCTTCGCCTCAGGCGGGGCACATGTGGCCACGGCGCTGCGTGTCGGATCGGGTGTGGAGCTGTCGCTGGGCGTCACCCGGCAGGATCGTCCGGTGGAACAGGACATGGCCGGCGCGTTCTTCGATCCCGTCGACGGCCCCCTGCTGCAGACCCTTGGCGATTACCATGCCGTCGCCACGAATGCCCGGATCAGCTGGCGCGCCAGCGATGCGGTCACGGTATCGACCAGCTTTACGCATCTGCAGGAACGCGGCGCGTTCCTGGGCGTGCGCTCGCTCAACCCCGCCGACTTCGGGGAGGGCACGGCGAGCGACGGCGTGACGATGGCGATGGATGCGCAACTGGCACGCGGGCTCACCCTGTTCGCCAGCGGCACCGCCTCCAACACCGCCTCGCGCGGCACCGCGGCGCTGGCGGTGGACGGCACGCTCAGCACCGCCTTCCAGCTCGGTCTTGCGCGCGAGGCACTGCTCGGGCGGGACGACCGGCTGCGCGTCTCGCTTGCCCAGCCGCTCACGGTGGAGCGCGGCACCATGCGCTACGGCGCGCTGGAGGTGATCGACCGCGAGACAGGCGAAACCGGCATCGTCCAGCACGCCGCCAGCATCGGCGCGCCGGAAGGGCGGCGTCTGGTGGCGGAGGCGATCTACGGCACCGGCCTTCTTGCCGGAAGCGCTGCGCTGAACCTGTTCGGCAGCGCGGAACTGCGCGCGGTCGATCCCGACGTGCCGGGCTGGACCATCGGGAGCAATCTGCGCCTGGGCTTCTGACGGGCCTTTCGCAAAGCCTTAAGCCTTGCGATCCTAGAAGGCGTGCGATGAGAGTCGCGCGCCTTCTTCTGTTCGTATCGGCAGCATCCCTGCCGCTTGCCGCCATCGCGGCTGCACCCGATGCCGCACATGCAGCCTTCGACCAGGCGATCGAGCAGGCCAAGACGGCGATGATGGCCGATCCGCAGGCGGCGCTGGGCAAGAGCGATGCCGCACTCCTGCGGGCCGCGACCCTGCCGGGCAAGGACGCGGCGGTCGGCCGCGCCACTGCCCTGTGGCTGAAGGCGGAGGCGCTGATCGGTCTCAACCGGCTGAGCGACGCGCAGGCACTGGCCGACGAAGCCATCGTGCTGGTCGAACGCAACGCGCCCGACACCAAGCTGCATGGCGACCTGATGCGGTCGCGCGGCTCCATCGCCGGCCTGCGTGGGCGGATGCAGGATTCGCTGCGCGATCTGCTCGCCGCCTATCGCATCTTCCGCGTCGCGGATGTGCCGCGCAGCCAGGCGATCGTGCTGCAGGACATCGGCCAGATGTATTGGGAAGCCGGCGATTACGAGCGCATGCTGCGCTACCACGTGCAGGCGCGTGAGCTGTATGATGACGATCCGGCGCTGGCGCTGGCCGGTCACAACAATACCGGGGAGGCGCTGCGCACGCTCGGCCGCGGGGCGGAGGCGGCGCGCGAGTACGAGGCGGCGCTGGGCAATGCCCGGCAGCTCGGCAGCGTGCTGCTGGAAGCGCGCATCCTGGGCAATCTGGCGCTGGTCGAGATCGACATGGGCCGCCTTGCCGCCGCCTCGCGCAACGCCGCCCGCGCGCTGGAGCTGACCCGGTCAGCGGAGGCGGCGGAGTGGCGCCCGATGATCCTGGGGGTGATGGCCCGTGTTGCAGCGGCCAGAGGCGATGACGCCGTGGCCGCGGCTTACCTGCAACAGGCCTTTGCCGGCATGGACCTGGCGCGCACGGACGCGGCCTTTCGCGAATACCACCAGCTTGCAGCCCAGGTGTTCCAGCGAGTGGGCCAGCCGCAATTGGCTCTGGCGCATCTCACCGCCTATCAGCGGCTCGACAGCGAGGCGCGCAACCTGACCGCCAATGCCAGCTCGCAATTGCTGTCGGCGCAGTTCGACTTCGCCAACCAGAACCTGCGCATTTCCCAGCTGCAGCAAGAACGGCTGCGCAAGGACGTGCAGCTGGAACGTCAGCGTGTGTCGTTCCGCACCACCTTGTTCACCGTGCTGGGCACCGCCGGCGTCACGCTGCTGGCGTTGCTGGTCTGGGCGTTCCTCTCCATCCGCCGCAGCCGCAACGAAGTGCGCGCGGCCAACACCGTGCTGACGCGGGTGAACGGGGAGTTGGAAGGCGCCTTGAAGGCAAAGACCGATTTCCTGGCGATGACCAGCCACGAGATCCGCACCCCGCTGAACGGTATTCTGGGCATGACGCAGGTGATGCTCGCCAGCCCGGCGCTGGCGGGCGAGACGCGCGAACAGGTGCAGCTGGTCCATGGCGCGGGCGAGACGATGAAGGCGCTGGTCGACGACATCCTGGACGTTGCCAAGATGGAGACAAGCGAGGTTTCCGTCACGCTTGTCCCGACCCGCCTGCAGCCGATCCTGGACGATGCCGTGGCGCTGTGGCGCGCCCGGGCGGAGGCGAAGGGGCTGGTGCTGGAAACCGCACTCGACTGCCCGCAGGGACCCATCGCGATGGATGGCGGCAAGCTGCGGCAGATTCTGTTCAACCTGCTGTCCAACGCGATCAAGTTCACGCCCGCCGGCACCGTTCGGGTGGAACTCGCCTGCGGCCCGGGTGACAGCTTCACCCTGGCGGTGGAGGATACCGGCATCGGCATCGCGGTGGCCGACCACGCCCACGTATTCGAGGCGTTCCACCAGGTCGACAGCGCGATGACCCGGCAATTCAGCGGCACGGGCCTGGGCCTCACCATCTGCCGCAACCTCGCCGCCGCGCTGGGCGGCTCGATCGCGCTGACCAGCCAGGTGGGTGAAGGCTCCCGCTTCGTTGTCACCTTGCCCCTGCACCCCATCGACGACCCGGCAGCCTTGCGCCCGCACTCGCTGGCCACCGCGCGCCTCGCCATCGTGGAGGCTGGTGCGGAGCGGCGGGACAAGATCGCCGCCCTGCTGGCGCCCCATTGCGCCGCCGTGCTACCCCTTGCCGACGGCGCCGCAGCGCTGGATGCGATCGCGGCGGGCAGCGTCGACGGGCTGCTGATCGATTCCGCCAGCGCTGGTGCTGCTCTGCCTGCCCTGCTTGCCGCGGATGTTTCGTGCGTCCTGCTGGTGGCCGCCGACGAGGAAGCGCCGGCTGCCTGCGAGGCGGTCGTGCTGCGCAAGCCGGTCAAAGGCGGCGAATTGATGGGCGCACTGCGGGGACTGTTCGCCGCGCCGCTGGCGCAGGCCGCCTGATAAACTAACGCTCTGTTTACCTTGCCGTCCTAGACTTGCGCGGGTCCACGGAGAGAATCGATGCACGTGCTTTTTGTCGAAGACGATCCGATGAACCGGCGGGTGGTGAAGGACATGCTGCGCGTGGTCGGGACCGAGATGGCCGAGGCGCCGGAGGCGGAGACCGGCCTCACCATGCTGCTGGGCACCGCGTACGACCTGGTCCTGATGGATCTGCGGATGCCCGGCATGGACGGGCTGACCGCAATCGAATTGCTGCGCGGGCGACCCGGCCCGAACAGGCAAGTGCCGGTGATCGTCGTCACCGCCGATATGGCGCCCGATCTCAAGGACCGGTGCCTGGCCGTAGGCGCGGACGAGGTGATCGTGAAGCCGGTCGCCATGGCCGCGCTGCTGGATGCGATCGCCCGCCTCGCCTCCCGCGCGGCGGAGGACGAGTTCGTGCTGGACTAGGCCTGGAGGTAGACGGGAGAGTTGGTGAAAGCGTCGGCAGCCAGCGTGTCGCCGAACCGCGTTTCGCCCCACCACTCCGCGTCGGGCAGCGCCGCGCCGCCCTCCACGATGGCGGCGCCGAGGCGGATGGCAACAGCGCAGGTGATCGCCGCGCCATCCTTCTCCCGACGGAATGCCACCACATTGGCGGCCCTGGGTCCGCTGGCCTCGATCGGCTGGTAGCTGCCGCCTGCAAACAGTGACGCATGGTCGCGACGCAATGCCAGCAGGTCGCGCAGCAGGTCGCTCTTCCAGTGACCCGAGCCTTGCCGCACCGCATAATCGACCGGGCGGCGATTGTCGGGATCGACCAGGCTGAAATCCTCCCGCTCCGTTCCCTGATAGGTGTCGGGCATGCCCGGGACCGTCAGCTTGAGCGCGACCTGCGCCCGGGCAGCCGCCTCGAAGGCGGGTTGCAACCGGGCGGCGAATGCCTCCACCGCATTCATCAAGGGATCGAACCGATCCTCCCCGAACATGGCCGTGACGAAGGCGGCGCAAGCCGCCTCGTAAGCTTCGTCCGGCGCCTCCCATGACGATCGCAGCTTCGCCTCACGCAGCGCCTTCTGCTGCCAGGCGGTCAGCCGCTCGGCAAACGCGGCCCTGCCGGCGCCGTCCGCGGCGGTGAGGCCGGCGGGCCAGGCGCCGATGATGGTCTGCCACAGGGCGTAGCGATCAGCCGGATGGATGGCCCCAGCCTCCCCGCCGGAGATCGTCTCTGCCAGCCAGTCCCACCCGGTGACCTCCTGCCGCCACAGATCGGGCACGCTGGCGAGCACGGACAGCCGCGCGCGCACGTCCTCGCCCCGCTTGTGATCGTGCGTGGCCGTGGCCAGCAT
>Ga0210040_10002687_pt1 | contig 24816 bp, 23 predicted proteins | sample CryGeyCG12114_NA_FD_185462 | JGI IMG/M metagenome (GOLD analysis project Ga0210040, IMG submission 185462) | Groundwater microbial communities from aquifer - Crystal Geyser CG19_WC_8/21/14_NA (SPAdes) (version 2) | ecosystem: Environmental > Aquatic > Deep subsurface > Groundwater | place: USA... | reverse complement strand
CGCAATGTTCCGCTGTCACCACCAGGTGGTGCAGTCCGGTGCTGATCTCGCCAACGGTGTGGCTGCCATCCGTGAGAGTCGCCCCCTGCTCTACCTCACGACCCGAGTCGTCGAGCACGGTGATGGTCGCCCGGCGGATCGGGACACCCGACAACGACGTGACGACACCCATGGGCCTGCTGCTGCTGGTCGGCTGCCTCACCCGGCTCCGGGCGCCGCAGACCTGGTTCTTGGTGGTCGACAGGGTCGTTTCCGGCGCCGCAGATCTTCTGATCCTGCTGGCCCACGGGCCGTGGCAGCTCGTCCCAGCCTGACTGTGGGGCGGTCTGGCCGCCGCCGCCGTCCTGCTGGTCATCCGTGCGGTGCTGACGCGGCGTAGCGCAGCGACGCCGACCACCCGCGAAAACGACGGGCCGCCGCGGCCGTTCGGTCGGCTGCGGGCGGGGGCGTCCCTGGGCTCCAACCTGGTGCTGCTGGGCATTGCCCTGTCCACCCTCCGAGCTGGTCGTCGGCCCGCCGAGGGCACGACCTACATCGTGAGCTGAGCCAGACCCTGTCACTGGGCGAACTCCGTACAACGGCCCCGACCGGCGACCGGTAGGCGGCACTCCCCCGGCTAGGCCTGGCCAACCGCCGTGTGACCGTCGCTGACGGTGCCGTGAGACCCGTCCGCGACGCGTTCCGGCTGGGGCCTGACCGGTCCTGCGGCACACACCAGTGATCCTTCAGAAACCATGATCATCCGGCTAGTGACACGTTGTCTGTCGAAGAATCCGTTCGCTGACAAGCTCGCTCGTCACGAAACCAGCTCGAGGCCACACCTGAACTCGTCAGCGTGAGCGGGAGTTCGCCGACAAGTTCCATCGCAACGGACAAGCCGGACGCCCCGCCGCCGCACGCGGCCGCCGCTGCCGTTTTGGTTGGTGTCTGCCCTCGTCGTTGGTTCATCCGCTCAACAAGAGCTCGACGGCTGCTAGCAGGCGAGGTCCGGCTCTTGCCGGTCGTTCAGCTGCGAGCACTTCCATCGGAGCCTGGTTGTCGAGAGAGGGATTGCTCCCCCTCAGGAACGCCACGGCTACCCTGTCGTCGTAGATCAAACTGATCGCTGTTACGAGGTGGTACAGAATCTGAAGCCTGTGCTCGGCGACCTCACGGCGCGAGCACCCACCCTGGCTCCAGCGCAGGAGGGTCCTGGTGTTGTTGATGCCTAGGGCTGCTGAGGCGAGCCGGCTGCCCAGGAGGTTCTGCACGGTAGCGGCTTGCTCGACGACCGGCGTACGCACGGAGAGCTTGTGGGCCTGCTCGAGTGCGTCATGTGCACGCTCCCGCGTCAGTGAGAGGTCCACTGTTCCTACCGTCCGTCGGCTCAGCTGGAGGGCGATGCGGCGGGTGCTGATGTCGGAACCGTGATGCCGCAAGCCTTCAGGGCTGCCTGCACCTTCTTGTCACTGAGGTCGACCCCGAGCCGGCCGCCGCCACCGCCGGGGCCACCACCCGCACCGCGGGAGGGGGCGCCGCTCGGAGCAGCGCCGCTCGGCATGCCGCTCGGAGGTGAGCCACCGCCCGGGCCGCCGCCCGCGCCACCGCTGGGCGCGCCGCTGGGCGTGCTCACCGCAATGCCGGCGGCCTTGAGGCATGCCTGGATCTGCTGCATCTGCTGGCCGCCCTGTCCTCCTCCCGCTGGCGCGCTCGCTGTGGAGGACGAGGCGGGCGTGGCGCTGTCGTTGGAGCCGCCGCAGGCGGCGAGGCTCGCGGCCAGGCCGAGCAGCACGACAGTTCCGGCGACGGCCCGAGGAAAGCGGCCGTGTCTCGTCGAGTTTCGGGTGCCAGTTGTCATGAGGATCCCTTCGGTGGTGCTAGGAGATGGTCAGGCCGGTCGCGTTGACCGACCCGTCAGAGCCAGTGCTGCCGGAGACCGCGACGGTGTCTCCGTTCTTCAGCGCGCTGTGGCCGTACGGGGCGGTCACCGTGGTGGTGCTGCTGATGGTCACGGCGTGCTTGGTGCCGCCGAGATCGGTGACGGTCAGAGACTTCGAGCTGGTTGAGGACACGGTGCCGATCACCGCGGGAGTGGCCGAGGTGCCGGACCCGCTGCCTGACCCCGCCTGCGAGGCGGCGCCGCCGGCCGCGGCCGAGGATGTCCCTCCCGGTACGCCCTGGCCGCCCGCAGCTCCACCGGGCACACCTTGGCCGCCGGACGACCCGCCCGGCACGCCCTGTCCCCCGGGCGCCCCGCCGGGCACGCGTTGGCCGGCCGCAGCCGAGGACTGGCTCGAACCGAACTGCTTCTGGACCCAGACTCCTCCCAGCAGGCCGACGGCCAGCACCAGAGCGGCGACGAGAGCGATGGTCAGGCGGCCCGGTCCGCGACGCTCCTGCGGGAGGTAGTCCTCGTCGTCGAGAAAGCTGTCCCCGGCGTCCGAGCTGCTGTCGCCTTCGTGCCCCGTACCGGACGGCCTCGCCGCCGACGGTTCGCCGGTGTGGTCGACCCGCCAGGTGCGGATCTGCGTCTCCTCGTCGTCCGAGGCCACCTCGGGTATGGGCGTGGTGGCCTCGACGCCCTCGGCGGTGGTTTCCGGCTCCGGATCCATCAGCTCACCCAGGGAGGCGTCGGTGTCGTGTCGCGACCAGCGCATCAGCAGACCTTCTTCATTCGTAGCGGAGGGCGTCGATAGGACGCAGGGATGCGGCGCGGTTGGCCGGGTAGAGGCCGAAGAAGAGCCCGACGGTGACCGCGAACCCGAAGGCGAGCACCACCGAGTACGGCGCCACGACGGGCTGCACGCCGACGATCGTGAACTGGGACCCGACGAGGCCGACGACCACGCCGGCGAGGCCACCGAAGACCGACAGCAGCACGGCTTCGACGATGAACTGCGCCACGATGTCGCCCTTGCCGGCGCCGATGGCCTTCCGGACGCCGATCTCGCGAGTCCGTTCGGTGACGGTGACCAGCATGATGTTCATGACGCCGATGCCGCCGACCAGCAGCGAGATGGCGGCGACCGCGCCCAGCAGGACGGTGAAGGTCTTCGTCGACGAGGTGGCGGCGGAGATGAATGACGACGCGCTGCTGACGGTGTAGTCACGGTTGCTGGACGTGGTGCCGTGCCGGCCGTCCAGGATGGTCTCGACCTCGGTCTCGGCCGTCGTCACCGTGTCGGCCGACGTGGCCTTCACCGAGATCGAGCTGAGCGCGCCGTAGCCGGAGAGGGTGTCCTGCACCGCCGTCAGGGGGGCGATGATCCGGTCGTCCTGGTCCTGCGGGCCGGTGCTGCCCTTCGTGGTCAGGATGCCGACGACGGTGAAGGAGCTGCCGTTGAGCTGCACGACCTGGTCGAGCACGCCGCTCCCGGTCCCACCTGCCAGGTCCTCGGCGACGGTGGTCCCGACCAGCACGACCCGGGCGTGGGTGTTCTCGTCGGAGTCGGTGAACGTCCGCCCGGACGAGACTGTGTCGTTGTTGATCGTGAGGTAGGCGCTCGTGGAGCCCGTGGTCGTCGTCACCGTGTGGGAGGCGCCGGAGTAGGTCGCCACGACAGACGACGCCGAGACCACGGGAGCGACCGCGAGCACGTCGGGAGCGTCAGCCGGGTCGACGAGCGCCTCGGCGTCGGCCACGCTGAGACTGGTCGACTTGGTCTTGGTGCCCGTGTCGGTCGAGGCCGAGCTGGTGCCGCCGGGCATCCCGCCGCCACCACCGAACCCGCCGCCGCCCCCGCCCCCGCCGCGACCACCGGTCCCGCTGGTGCTGCTGCTGATCGTGAGCGTGTTGGCGCCGAGGCTGCTGATCGAGTCGGAGACGCTCTTGCTGGACCCGGTGCCGACGGCGACCAGGATGATCACCGACGCCACGCCGATCAGCACGCCGAGCGTCGTCAGGGCCGACCGGGGCTTGTTCGCCGTGACGCCGCGCCAGGCGAAGCGCATGCTCTGCCCGAGGTTCACGACGCTCTTCTCTCCAGGTCGACCCCGACGGCGCCGTAACGCGGCGGCAGCTCCTGCACGCCGACCTGGCGCTCGTCGGAGGCGACCATCCCGTCCCGCATCCGGAGCACCCTTTTGGCGTGGTGGGCGACCTCGTCCTCGTGCGTGATCACGACGATCGTCCGGCCCGCCGCCGACAGGTCGTCGAACAGAGCCAGGACCTCGACGGTGCTGCGGGAGTCGAGCGCGCCGGTCGGTTCGTCGGCCAGCAGGAGCACCGGCTCGGACACGATGGCCCGGGCCACGGCGACCCGCTGCTGCTGCCCGCCGGAGAGCTGAGCGGGGGTGTGGTCGAGGCGCCCGCCGAGGCCGACCTGCTCCAGCGCGGCCCGGGCGCGGGCCCGGCGGTCCGCCTTGGAGACACCGGCGTACGCGAGCGGCAGCTCCACGTTGCTCATCGCCGACGTGCGTGCGATCAGATTGAAGCTCTGGAAGACGAAGCCGATCTTGCGGTTGCGGATCCGGGACAGCTGCCGGTCGACCAGCCGGCGCACGTCGACGCCGTCCAGGTGGTACGTCCCGCGGGTCGGCATGTCGAGGCAGCCGATGATGTTCATCAGGCTCGACTTGCCCGACCCCGAGGCACCCATGATCGCGACGTAGTCCCCGCGCTCGACGTCGAGCGTCACCCCGGCGACCGCGTGCACCGCGGTCTCGCCTTCGCCGTAGGTCTTCGTCACGTGCTTCAGGGCGATGACCGGCCCGGCCGTACGAGGCGTGGTCATCGGGGACCGCTTCCGCCGCCGACGCCACCCAGGCCCCCGCCGCGGGAGCTGGTGGTGGACGTCGAGGAGGCCGTCGTCGTGGTGGTCGGGAGGACCAGCGTGTCGCCCTCGGTGAGGCCCGAGACGATCTCGGTCCCACTGGTGCCGACCAGGCCGGTCTCGACGACGACTCCCGCGGAGTCGACGCCGTTGACCCGGCGGGTCACAGTCGACCGGTCGCCCACCGTGGTGATCGCGCTGCTCGGCGCCACCAGGACGTCGGTCGCCGTGCCGGTGGTGATGGTCATGCTGGCGCTCTGGCCGATCCGGACCGAAGACGCGTTCCCGTCGAGCGTCACGGTGACGGCGTAGGTGACGACGTTGTTGGTGACGGTGTCCTGGGTGGCGATCGCGGTCACGGTCCCGGCCACCGTGGTGCCCGTCGCAGCGAAGACCACGGCGACCTTCTGGCCGACCTTGACCTTGGTCACGTCCGCCTCGGCCACCGACGCCTCGATCTGCTTCTTGTCGAGGTCGGTCAGCGTGACCAGCCCCGTCGTGCTCGACGAGGACGTCGACGCGGTGGACGCCGTCGACGAGGTGGAGCTGGTCGAGCTGGAGGCGCTGGAGCTCGACGAGCCGGACGACTGGCCCTTCACCGCCGTGATGTCGGCGACCGTGCCCGCCGCCGGTGCGCGCAGCACCGTCTCGTCGAGGGTGTCCTGCGCCTCGTCGACCGCGACCTGGGCGTTGTCGATCTGCACCTGGGCCGACTTGACCGCCCCGGCGCGGGCCGGCTGCGAAGCGACGTTGGCTGCAGCCACCTGCGAGCTCAGGGCCTTCTCCGCGGAGGTGACCTGACCCTCCTGGGTCTGGATGGCCTGCCGGTCCTTGAGCAGCGTGGTCTCGCGCGACTGCTTGGCCTGGGACAGGGAGTTCTTGGCCGACGTCACCGCCGCCTCGGTGCTGGCCGTGCTGGTGGCGGAGGAGCCGCTGGTAGTGGCGGTGCCGGACGCGGCCGCGTCGGCGGCGTCGTCCGCGGCGTCGTTCGCGTCGTCGTCAGCCTTTTTTGCCGCCGAGACGGCGTCCTCGGCGATGTCGACCAGGTTCTCCTGCTGGTCCTTGTCGCGGGAGTAGGAGGCCTTGGCCTGCTTCAGACCCGTCTGGGCGTTCGCCAGCGAGGTGCGGGACGCGGCGATCGAGGCGTTGGTCTGCGCCAGCTCAGCGGCCGACTGGCCCTGCGTGGTGGTCTCGTACGACGCCTCCGCCGACCTGAGACCGTTCTTCGCCGTCTTCAGCGCCTGTTTCGCCGCGGTCTGGTCGACCATGAGCAGCTTCTGGTTCTTGGTGACCTTCTGCCCCTCCTTGACGTAGATCTGGCGGACGACGCCTGCCGATCCTTCGAGCTCGACGCCGATGTTGGTGACCACGTCCGCGTTCCCGGTCGCGGTGACCGTCGAGGTGACGTTGGCCTTGCTGACCACGACCGTGCGGGCGGCCTGCGCCGTCGACTGGCCGGCCGAGCTCACCGACAAGTAGGCCCCGACGCCAACTCCCACGAGGGCGAGCCCGAGCCCGCCGTTGACGAGGGCGCGACGGCGGTTCACGGCCGGCCCTCGCGAGCAGGACGGACAGGGAGCAGGGTCAAGATGGGCACGGCGCAACCATGACCGGCCAACGTGTGTGTCCGGCGTCCGTTCGGTGAGAGATCGGTGAGAGCCCGGTTCTCACCGAACTGTCATCTGCAAGGCGCAGTCTTGGTGACGTGCAGGTGCCCCCAGCCGCCGTCGGCGCAAAGATCCTCGTCGTCGACGACGCCCCGGCGATCACGGAGATGCTTCGGTTGAGCCTGCGGTTCGTCGGATTCGAGGTGGCGACTGCCGGTTCCGGCGCCGAAGCGCGGGCGATCGCGTCGAGCTTCCAGCCGGATCTCGTTCTGCTCGACGTGATGCTGCCCGACACCGACGGCTTCACCCTGCTCCGCGAGCTGCGGCGGGACCGCGACCTCCCCGTGCTGTTCCTGACGGCCCGCGACGCGGTCGAGGACCGTGTGCACGGCCTCACGCTCGGTGCCGACGACTACGTGACGAAGCCGTTCAGCCTCGAGGAGGTCGTCGCCCGGGTGGGCACGATCCTGCGTCGCTCCCGAAGCACGGGCGAGCTCGACCCGGCAGGCACCCGCTTGACCTACGCGGACCTGGTGATGGACGAGGACGGCCACCAGGTCTGGCGCCACGACGAGCTGGTGAACCTCTCACCGACCGAGTTCGCGCTGCTGAGGTTCCTGCTGCGGAACCCGGGCCGGGTGCTGTCACGGGCCCAGATCCTGGAGCACGTCTGGCACTACGACTTCAACGGCGACGGCTCCGTGGTCGACTCCTACATCCGCTACCTGCGCCGCAAGATCGACGTCTTCGAACCGCCGCTGGTGCAGACGGTGCGCGGCGTCGGCTACACGCTGCGTCTGCTGCGCAGCACACCGTGAACCTCTCGCTGCGGACGCGGCTGATCCTCGCCATCGCCGCGTTGCTCACCTGCGGGCTGCTCGTCGCCGACGTGTCCGGGGTGGTGCTGCTGCGCTCGTACCTGCTCCAGCGCCTCGACCAACAGCTCGAGTCGCCGGGCGGGCGGCCGCCGGGCGACGGTGACTCAGACCCCTGCGTCGCACCGCCGGACGACCGGGGTGGGGGCCAGCAGCTGCCGACGAGCTTCGTGATCACCGCTGTGGACGCTTCCGGCGCCGTCCGCTGCCGGTTGCCCCGCGACCTCGCTACCACCGCCGACGTGCCCGACCTCGCCGCACTCGGGCCCACGGGCTTGGACACGGCCCGGACTGATGGCGTGATCCGGACCGTCCCGGGCAGCCAGGGAAGCGCGGGCTGGCGGGTGCGGGTCGTGGCAACGGGAGACGGCTCCACCGTGGTCGGGGTCTCGCTCTCCGACGTGCAGGCCACCGTCGGTCGCCTGGAGGCGGTCACTGCGGCATCGTCACTGGTGATCCTCGCGCTCGCGCTCAGCGGCGGCTTCCTGCTGGTCCGGCTGGGCCTGCGGCCGTTGACGGCCATCGAGGACACCGCCGACGCGATCGCCGGAGGCGACCTCTCGCGACGAATCGACCCGGCTCCGCTGCGGACCGAGGTCGGTCGGCTGGCCGCGGCACTGAACGCCATGCTCGCCCAGATCGAGCAGGCATTTCACGACCGGGCCGACAGCGAGGAGCGGCTACGCCGGTTCGTCGCCGACGCCAGCCACGAGCTACGGACCCCCATCGCCACCATCCGCGGACACGCCGAGCTGTACCGGCAGGGCGTCGCGACCGAGCCCGCAGACGTCACCATGCTGCTTGGCCGGGTCGAGGCGGAAGCCGTGCGCATGGGCTCGCTCGTCGAGGACCTGCTCCTGCTGGCTCGCCTCGACGCGGCTCCTCAGCTGGCACGCGGTCCGGTCGACGTGCTGTCGCTTGCCGCTGACGCCGTCCTCGACGCCCGGGCGCGCGATCCCGGCCGCCCCATCACGCTGCAACGGCCTGGCGCTGAGCCGTGGAGCGACGAGCCTCCTGTGGTGGACGGCGACGAGCCCCGGTTGCGCCAGGTGCTGGCCAACCTGCTGAGCAACAGCCTGCGGCACACGCCACCCGGCTCACCGATCGAAGTGCGGGTCGGTGTCCGTGAGTCCGCCGTGATGTGCCGGGTCGTCGACCATGGCCCCGGGCTCACGCCCGAGGCCGCAGAGCGGGTGTTCGAGCGGTTCTACCGAGGAGACCCCGCCCGAGGTCGGTCAGGTGGCAGCGGGCTGGGTCTCAGCATCGTGGCCGGCCTGGTCACCGCACATGGTGGTCGCGTCTGGTACGAAGCCACGGCCGGCGGTGGAAGCACCTTCGTCGTCAGTCTGCCCAGGACAGAGGAGACCCGACCCCACAAGTCGTAGCGCGTGGCCCGGCCTTGCTTGCCCTCCAGGTGCTGGCGTGTCGAGCGCCAGTTCACCGCCGAGGCGCCCAATCGGGTTGGTTCACCGACGTCACTCATCATCGCGCCGCCGACGCCTTGCCATGGCCGGCTGGCAACGCCGTCCACAGCCCGGCACGATCGTGCACGCAGACAGGGGCACCCAGGACACGTCGTGGCTGTTCGGCCACCGGCTCCGCGCTCGGGGCTGCTCGGCTCGATGGACCGGGTCGCCTCCTCGGTCGCCAGGTCGTGCATGAAGGAGCAGATGATCATGAACCAAGTCGCACGCCGGACCTTCCTGACGGTCCCCGTCGGTCTCGCTGGCCTCGCCTCGCCGCGCCGCCGGGCTGCGGCGCGAGTGCCACGAGCCCGACCGACCAGTCACCCGCCAGCGCCCCCAGCCCCTCGGCCGCCGGCTCCACCCGGCCACGACGGGACCACGTACGCCGACGGCAACTACCAGGCGCGGGGCACCTACGGCGGGGGTCCTTCCTACATCGGCGTCGACCTGACCCTGCAGGACAGCCGCATCACGGCCGTCGAGGTCATTCCCCTAGCTGAGAACAGCTCCTCGCTCGGCTACCAGCGAGACTGCGCCGGCGCCGGCGCCGTCCCGGACGCGGTCAAGGTTCCGGACCGACTCGCTCGTGGCGCAGATCGCGTGCAGCCCGACCGGTGGTCGGTGGCAGCTGCCGCCGTCCGCTCGTGCGCTCGTCGACCTCTACGGCCGACTCGCGGCTGCGGCCGGCGGGCGATGGCCTGAGCGCTGGAACCGGTGCCGATCAGGACGACGACTTCACTCACGGGGTGCTCCTTGCGGGGGTGGGGCCGCGACCGGGCTGCCGCTTCGAGATCCATCTCACCCGCAGTCACCCGCACAGCTCCTCCGGTCCCGTGCCCCGTCTTCAGCCGGATCGGCTCTGAACATATCCAGCGCTGGGACGCACGCCCGTGAAGGTGATCGGATGCCGTCCGGCCGCGAACCACGGAGCCGAGCCCGCCCGACGCCGCGGTACGTCACGTCCTCAGCAGGTCCGCCCCGACGTGCAGCAGCTCATCGACGCGATGACCGACGTACCGGTGTTCGTCCAGAACGGTCGTCTCGACGCGGTGGCCACCAACCGGCTCGGGGCGGCGTTGTTCTCCGAGATGTTCGTCATGCCAGCGACCGATGAATGCGGCGCGATTCGCGTTCCTCGATAACCGCGCCCAGGTCTTCTACCGCGACTGGGCGGGCAACGCCCGCCAGATCGTCGCGCTGCTGCGGGCCGAGGCCGGCCGGTCGCCGTACGACCGGATCCTCACCGACCTCGTCGGTGAGCTCGTCACCCGCAGCGACGTCTTCCGCACGATGTGGGCGGCGCACGGCGTCCGCGCGCACCGTGCCGGCTCGAAGAACCTGCCCACCCCGTCGTCGGGGACCTCGACCTGACCTTCCAGGCGATGGACCTCGCGTCCGAGCCCGGCGTGCAGCTGCTGGCCTTCTCCGCGGCACCCGGCTCGGCCAGCCACGACAGCCTCCACCTCCTCACCGCCTGGGCCGCCACCGCCCAGCTCCACACGCTCAGATAGACGTACCGACGGCGGTGGAGCCGACCAGCCAGGAGCGTCAGGTCCACCAGGCACGTCGGGTGGGCAGCGCGACGGTCAGGTCCGCAGGGCGGCCTCGCGCAGCCAGGTCTGCACGTCGTCCGGTGGTCCGCGACCTCTTCGCCATGGACAGCCAGGCCCGACGCAGGTGAGTACCGGGACAGTCGTCGGCTCAAGTCTGCTGGGCCTGGCCCAAACCGCTGACGACGTAGGGTGACGAAGGGATCACCTTCGTGCCGGTGAAGTCCGGGCTGCTGCAGAGGGTCGACATGATCACCGGCGTCCGCGAGCCCCAGACCGGGCTGCCCAGCAGCACCGTGTCGTACCGCTCGATCGGGTCAGGCAGATTCGCGACCTCTGGTCGGGCGTCCTCGTCCTGCTCACCGTAGTTGTGGTTCGGCGGTGGCGTCGTAGCCCAAGGGGTACCGGTCCGCAGCCGTGATCCGGTGCACGTCGCAGTCAACGAACTCTGCGATCACGCGGGCCAGGACCTCGGTGCTGCCTGTCTCAAGGTTCCGGCAGCCGCCCCCGTAGTAGTTCTCGCCGGACGCGAAAAGTAGGCGAGCAGGAAAGCGGGTTCCATCGAAACAGGTCGGACCCGCGACTCCCCCAGCGCGGCAGCCGCGCTCGAGGTGTAAGCACCAAGATCGTCCGGATGCACACAGGTTGACTGTCACAGAAGCCGGCCACTGACGCGTTGCATGTCAGACGGCGGCCCCGCCGGGGTAGAGCTGATAAGTACGCAGGCGAGGCACCGCTGACAACGGACACCGAGAGGCCCCCGTGGCCGTTCGTGGTCTTCTTCATGTCTTTTGTCGTCTTCTTTTCTCCGCCTCTTTCTTTGTTTACTTTCCTGTTCCTTTTGGTTCTTGTCTTCTTGCCCTCGGCGCGCTCGTCGTGCTTGATCCGCAACCTCGACCTGGTCCATCTGGCCGGTCACGCAGCCAGCCGGTGGACCGACGATCGGGCGACGCTGGGCTTCGGAGCACCCGAGCGGCGCAGCTGGAGCAGTGCGACGACCCAGAGTGCGACGACGGCCGGTACGGACACAGTGCCGAGCTGGTCGGCGAGGTCGGCCACGGGGTTCGCCGCACCAAGCCGTGCGGCGACCCAGCCCACCGCTGCAACCCCGGTGAGGGTGGCCGCGACGATGCGTAACGCTCGGTAGCGTCCGGCGCGGGCGAGCAGGACCAGCGGCGGCAGGACCAGCGCGACGACGGCGAGCTGCATGAGCTCGATGCCGAGGTTGAAGCCGAGCAGCGAGAGCACCAGACGTCCGCCGGAGAGGTCGAGAGCCTGGAGGGTCTCGGAGAACGCCAGGCCGTGGACCAGGCCGAAGCACCCGGCGACCAGCGCCTCGCGACCGGGGAACAGCGGCCTGACTGCGTGCACGGCCGCGACGAGGATGCTGAGTGCGATCAGGGTCTCGACGGCCTGCTGCGGCACCGGGACGCCCAGCGCCCCGAGGGCCAAGGTGACGGAGTGACCGAGGGTGAAGGCGAGGGTGATCGTGGCGATCCGGCGGACGGCTCGTCGGGCCGGGACGGCGCCGGACCAGCGTCTGGCGCCGTCGCGCTGGAGGACGAGCAGCGGCGCGGGCAGCAGCAGCGTGAGCAGGAACAGCTGGTGGTCGGTGCCCCCGGCGATGTGCTGGACCCCGAGGCGGACCATGCTCGTGAAGCCGCGGAGGTCGCTGCCGGCGCCGAGGTCGACGTGGAGCGGCTCGACGGTGTTCGTCACGGTGTCGCGCACGACGGTCCCGACCTCGTAGGGGGAGGACACGTGCCCGCTCGACCAGTCGGAGCCGACGGTCACGATCACGGTGTGCGTAGCGACCTGGTCGACCACGGCGTCGTAGCCGAGGTTGAACGAGCGCACGTCCGCTCCGCCCGGCGGGGTCAGAGTCAGCTGGACGTGCACCTCTCGGTAGAGCCCGGTCGTGGTCGCGTCGCCGGCCCCGGTGACGCTCGGCGCGGCCGCGCTGACCGACCACGCCCGGCCGTCGTCGCTGGTCGGGCGGACGTGCGCAAGCAGGTACGACTCGATCGCCGTGGCCTGCGCGGTCACGGCCGCATCGGACTCGTCGCCGAGGTCGAGCCTGCTGGCCGCTTCGAGGTCGCTGGCGGGGATGGAGACGGCGGCCTCGACGGAAGCGGCGCCGACCGTGAGCTGAATCGAGGAGGTGGGGAGCACGTGGGCTGACGCCGCAGCGCCTCCCGTCAGCAGCAGGCCGAGCGCGGCGGCCACCGCCGCCAGGGCCAGCACCCAGGCGCGGAGCGGCCCAGGGCGCGTGCCGCGGGCGGTGGTGGCCTTCATCAGCTCTTGGTCCCGCCGTAGTCGGTGTTCCGGTCGCGCCACACCGAGTGCGGGTGGTTCCCGGACAGCACGATCCCGTGCTGCATCGAGAACTCGATCCACACCGACGGCCCGTCGATGCGGACGTAGTCGTTCTGCTCGGTGAGGGCCGTCGTGCCCGCGTACGCGACGTAGGTCTCGCTCAGCTCGTCGGAGTACGTGGCGAGGATCGTCTTGGCGTCGGTGTCGGCGATGTCGTCGACGTAGGACGCGATCGCTGCGAGCACGAGCTTCTGCTGGGCCGCCGACAGCTCGGAGACCTTGACCCCGTCCTTCGTGGTGGGGAACGCCCAGTCCTTGCCGGGGGTGAGGACCAGGTCGGTGAAGGTGTCGCTCAGCTTCGCCTTGGTCAGCTGCGCGGCGCTCATACCGGCCAGCAGGGCCTTGAACGCGGTCTCCTTGACCTTCATCGGCTCGTTGCTGGTGCCGTCCTGGGTGAAAGAGCCGTTCGGCTCGATCCCGCGGAAGGAGGGCGTGGCGCCGACGAGCTTGCCGTCGGTGTAGGTGTTGGCGACGGCGAGGTGGTGGCCGCCGAACTGGAGCTCCCAGGTCCCGGTGTCCTGCGGGCTTCCGAGCAGGGCGATGTAGAAGTTCTTGCGCCCGTAGGTGTCACCGCCGCCGTTGGCACCGAGGTAGTCGTCGGCGTTCAGGTGCTGGGTGATCTCGTCGTAGCCGGTGCCCGCGCCGCTACCCGTGGCCGCCTTCAGCACTGTGGTGAACGCAGCGAGCTGGTCCTCGTCGAGGTCGCCGAGGCTGAGGCCGACGCGAGACTGGCTGCTCCCGCCACCTCCACCTGCACCACCGGACGGACGTCCACCCGGCTTCCCCGACCCGTCACCGCCAGGGCCGCCGCTGGGCATGCCGGACGGCATGTTGCCGCCCGTGCCGCCACCAAGGAGACCTTGGGGCAGGTTCGACCAGCGTTCGGCGGTCGCGAGGGAGTAGTCCAGCAGCACGGTCGGCTGCTGCTCCGCGGTCAAGGTCTTGTAGAACGCCTGCGCGAGGGCCGCAACGCTGCCTGTAGCTGCGGCGCCGGTCGCGACGGCGGTCGAAGACGCCGAGGCCGACGAAGACGAAGCGGTGCTGCTCGACCCGCTCGACGAGGACGAGCCGCACCCAGCGGCGGCAAGCAGTGCTGCCGACAGCCCGCCCAGCACGAGGCGGCGAGAGACAGGTCTGCCGGGCAAGGTGGTCCCACGGGTGATCGGGAGGATGTTCATGTGTGTCGAGCTCTCTTCCATCTTGATCGGGGTTGTTGACCTTTTTTTGCTTCTGGGTCCTGGAACCTTCGCGAGGGGCTGACGGCACCGGCTGGCGTGGGCCAGCGAAGCCTCCAAGGTCGGGTCGTCAGCGGAATCCGCCGCTGACCCGCTTGCGCGTGACACCCGGTGCACGTGGCCACTTCGCGCCTTGAGGCGACGAGCTCGCTCTGCCCTTCCAGCAGGCTGGTGACGCCGGGGCCGACTGCCACCGGACCGCATCGCTGCCCCACCGGACAGGGCGTTGGCGACGCGGGTCCTGCTCGGCAGACGTTTCGTGAGTGATCGGCTGACGGAACGGGTCGACTACAGGAGCCCTGTTCGTCGTCGTCGACACCAGTGTCAACATCCGACCTGCTGGAGGACTTGGGTCCGGCTGCGAGGCGTCTGTAGACCTCGCGCTGCGGATGGGTGGGTTGCAGCACGCCTTCCGCGGCCCATGTCGCCGTGGTGCCACCCGCCCTCGGTCGTTCCGAACCTCATCGCCACAGGCTGAGGGCGTCGGACGGCACACCTTCAGCTCGCTCGTGCAGCGAGAGGGCGGCATTCGGTTCGGTCAGCACCTGAGAGGTCAGGTTCGGATGGCGCCGCGACGGCGCAGCGCCGCGAGCGATACGGAGGCCGGTGAGGGCGAGCGAGAAGGCGCCGAGCCCGGCAGCGAGCGATACGGGGTGTTCGACCAACAGGTTCCCGACGGGTTCGAGCGGGTTCGTCGCGAGGAGGCCGACCCGGTTCGCGAGCCAGCCGGCGGCGAGGACGGCGCCGAGTCCGGCCGCGCTCACCCGCAGGACGGGGTAGGCGGACGTGCGGCTCAGCAGCAGCAACGACGGCATGACGAGGGCGACGACGGTGAGCTGCGCGACCTCGATGCCCAGGTTGAAGCCCAGCAGGGTCGTGAGCAGGCTCGTCCGGCTGAGTTCGAGGCTGCCGAGGATGGCGGCGAAGGCCAGTCCGTGCAGCAGCCCGAAGCCGCCGGCGATGAGAACTTCGCCCCGGCGGACGAGCGGGCGGATGGCGTGGACGGCGGACACGAGCACCGAGAGCGCGATGCCGGCCTCGACGATCCCCGACGGCAGGGCCACCCAGCCGAGAGCACCGAGGACCAGGGTGCACGAGTGCCCGACGGCGAAGGCCGTCACGACGTGGACCACCTTGGCGCTCGAGCGTCGGGCGCCGGCCAGGCCAGCGTCCGGTTGCGGACACCAGCGTCGGCCTGCGGCCACCAGCGGCGCGGGTAGCAGCAGCATGATCAGGAACAGCAGGTGGTCGCTGCCAGTGGCGATGTGGTGCAGCCCGAGCCGGACAGCCGGGACGAAGCCCTGTTCCACCGCCGTCGTGGGTGCTGCCGAGGCCACGGGCACCGACTGGCTCTGCCACGACAGCATCGCCAGCGTCGTGTACGAGCCGGTGTGCCCGTAGCGGCCCGACACGAACACCCGGTGCGAGACGAGCTGGTCGATGACGGCGTCGTAGTGCAGGACGAAGTCGCCCACCGAGCCGGCGGCCGGCGTCAGGGTCGCGTCGAGCACGAGGTTGTCGACCCCGTCGACCTTGGCGACGCGCCCGCCGGTGACCGCCGTCGCCCACGCCTGCCCGGTGACGTCGGAGACGGACATGTCGGCCTGCACGTAGGTCCGCACACCGGTCAGGGTGTCGGGGGCCAGGACCGTGGTGGCGTCGAGCGTCTGTTGGCGCGCGATGCTCAGCTCGTCGAGCGGCAGCTCGACGGTCGCGTGCACCACCGTGCTCTCGACGTCGAGCAGCACGGCGCTGGTGCTGAGCGGGTGCGCCGCCGCTGGCGCGGCGAGGCCCAGCAGGACGAACGCCGTGCCGGCGAGCAGCGCCAGCAGCCGTGGGAGGAGGGCCTGCGACCGGCTCACGAGCTGGGGTTGGTGCTGCCGTAGTCGTCGGTCTTGTCGCGCCACACACCGTGGTAGTGGACGTCGGGCGTGCTCCGGCTACGGGTGTTGACGAGCTCGATCCACACCCGGGGGCCGTCGATGCGGAGGTAGGTGCTCTCACCGTCGACGGTCTTGCTGTTGGCGTAGGCGACGCGGGTCTGGTCGAGCTGGGACTCGTAGGTCTTGAGCAGCGACGCGGCTTCACCGGGCGCGGCGTCGTTCACCCAGGCCGCGATCGCGGCGAGCACGAGCTTCTTCTGGTCGGTTGAGAGGGTGCTGACCTGCACCCCTTCCGACGTGGGGAACTTGCCGTTGTCGACGCTGGGCCCCATCAGGATGTCGTCGATGGTGGCCGTGAGCTTGGCCTGGGCGTCCTGCTCGGTGCTGAGGGAGTCGAAGGCGGCGAACAGCGTGCCCGCCTTCTCCTTCAGGGGTTCGACGGTGCTGTTGGAGATGGTGAAGCTCTTGGGCTCTGTGCCGGTGAAGTCGGGAGTGATGCTCGCCGTGGTCCCCTTGTACGTGTAGTTCCGGGCCAGGTGGTGGCCGCCGAACTGGACCATGAAGGGGTCGGTCGTCGACGGCGTGCCGTAGACGGCGATGTAGTAGTCGGTGTCGGAGCCGAACGCGTCGTTGCCGTCGGCGCTGTTGGCGTTCAGCCAGTCGTCGGCCTGCTGGATGGTCTGCACCTGGCTGTAGCCCTGCTCGCTGAGCATCGTCTTGACCACCTCCAGCGCGGCGGCCTTGGCGGTGTCGCTCAGCGCAGAGAGCGCGATGCCCTTGCGGGGCACCTGTGCGGCCGGGTAGTTCGACCAGGTCTGGCGCGACTGGCTGTCGGTGAAGTCGTAGACGACCTTGGCCTTGGTGTCGGCGTCGAGCGTGGCGAGGAATGCGGTCGTCGCCGCCACCACCTCGGCCGTGTTGGCGTTCTCGGCGTTCTCTCCGTCGGTGTCCAGATCGACGGCCGTGAAAGTCTGCATGGCGCCGCCCCCGCCGCCACCGCCACCCGGAGGGCCTCCGCGCGTCGACGAGGCGGACGAGGCCGACGAGGCGGACGACGAGCCGGACGTGGAGGTGTCGGAGCTGCAGGCGCTCACCGAGACGAGCGCGGCCGCGGCCACAGAGGCCGCGAGGCTGCGGCGAAGTGCGGTGGTCATGGAGAGGCGATCCTTCGGCTGGGGAGCTGGGCCCGTGGAGGCGGCGCCTCCCCGTTCGAGACGTACTGCACCAAAGGTTTCTTAGCCCCAGATCAGACCGAGCGGGTCGCGCCGTCCTGCGCTCCGGACCTGCTGCTAGGGCTTCGCCGACCGTCGTCGCCCCACCGTGCCGCCGGGGACGGTGAGCCTCACCAAGGCTCCGACCTGGGGTGGGCGCCGGTTCTCGGCGGTCACGGTTCCCCCGTGACGGGTGGCGATCTCGCTGACCAGGGCGAGTCCGAGCCCAAAATGCCGACGGCCGTCCGGCGCAGCGCTGGGACGGCGGTCGCTGGCGAAGCGGTCGAACATCCGCGGCAGCGTGTCCGCAGGAATTCCGGGCCCGTCGTCGAGGACCTCGATGACGACCGCGCGGCCGGAGCGCGAGAGGCGGACCACGACCTCGCTGCCTGCGTGGTCCAACGCGTTGTCGACCAGCGCGGCGACTGCGCGCGCGAGGGCGGTTGCCGCACCGAGCACGGTCGTGGTCCCGCTGCTGTCGACCTCCGTCCGTAGGGTCACGCCGTTCTCCTGCGCCGCGGCCTCGGCGGAGGCGACGACCGACCGGCACACCTCCGCGAGGTCCACCGGCTCCAAGGGCACGTGGGTGCGGGCGTCGGCCTGGGTCAACAGGTCCTCGAGGATGGCGACGAGTGCGGTGGTGTCGGCGACGATGCCCGTGGCGTCACGCCCGACGAGCTGGTCGCGCTGCTCGCTCGGCGTGCTGCGGTCCCGCACTCGACGCGCGAGGAGCTGGCTGCGGGTGCTCAGCAGGGTCAGCGGGGTTCGGAGCTCGTGGCCGGCGTCGGCGACGAAGCGGCGCTGCTGTTCGAGCGCCTGGGCCATCGGCCGCACAGCTCGCCGGGCCAGGACGGCGGCGGCCAGCGAGGCGAGGACGAGGCCGGCACCGCCGGCGAGACCCAGCGCGCTGAGGATCTGCTCGCGCTCCTGGTGCTGCTCGTAGGTGCTGGCGATGACCTGGACGGTGTCGTCTCCACGTTGCGCGGTCAGGACCTCGAAGCCTCCGGTCCTCAGGTTCAGGGTGCGGCGGTCCGGCACGTGCGTCGACGCGACCGCCCGCATCACGTCGAGGTCGGGCAGGCCCGGAGGGACGTCGGTGGAGGTCCGCAGGCCGCGCCCGTCCAGGACCGCGTACTGGATCCCGCCGCGCGGGTTGGACAGGTTGCGGTCCCGGGCGCGGTCGGAGTCGCGACCCATGCCCACCGTGGACACCGCGTCGGTCAGCGAGCTCGTCAGCTGCGCGTCCTGGCTACGAACCACCGCTGCGTACAGGACGGCGCCGACGACGACCAGGCAGGCCATCAGCAGCCCGGCCGTCTGCAGACCGATCCGTCGCGCCGTCCGACGCAGCTCGGCGTCAGAACCCAGAGCACGCCGGCTCACCTGCGTTCCGCACCGAGCTGGTAGCCGAGCCCGCGGACCGTACGGACAGCGTCGCGGCCGAGCTTCCGCCGTAGGTAGTGCACGTAGGTGTCGACCACGCCATCGTCCTCGGCGTCGGGGAACACCTCCGCCATCAGCTCGTCGCGGGTGAAGACCCGGGTGGGACGCCGGGCCAGCACGGCCAGCAGCGCGCACTCCCGCTCCGACACGAAGAGGGTCTCGCCCGCGACAGCGACCACGGTCCGGGCGGACACCACCAGCCGGCCGCCGGGGACGGCGACGGTGTCGGCCACGTCCTCGTGTCGCCGCATCAGCGCCCGGATACGTGCAAGCAGCTCGTCGATGTCGAACGGCTTGGTCAGGTAGTCCTCCGCGCCCGCGTCCAGACCGTCCACCCGGTCGCGCGCGAGGCCGAGCGCCGAGAGCACCAGCACCGGGGTCACGACGCCGCGGGCCCGGAGCCGGCCGAGCAGGTCGAGTCCCTCGATCGCCGGAAGCCCGCGGTCGAGCACGATCGCGTCGTAGGAGCGGCTGAGCCCCAGGTGCAGCCCGGCCTGCCCGTCGCGGGCCAGGTCCACGAGGTAGCCGGCGGAGACGAAGATCTCCTCGAGCATCGCAGCCAGCGAGCGGTCGTCCTCGACCAGCAGCAACCGGCGCGCGTCCGACCCGACCTGCTGCTCCGACCCCGCCACCTTCCCGACCCCCTCCATGCGCTCAGGATGCCCTGCCCGTCGCGTCGCCACCCAGGACGAGCCGTGCGCTCGCGTTGCTGGTTCCGAGACAGGATCGGCACAGTCGATCAGAGGTTTCTTAGAGCACCCTGCGAGGACACGACTGCCGGGAGTGGACTCACGTCCGTCTAAGAAAGGCCTGGTGCAGTGCTCCTCAGAGGACGTGCAGCAGAGAGGCAGGGCACCACGGTGCAGAACAACTGGTCGAGCCCCAGCGGGTCACGCTGGGAGCCGACGCCGCAGGCGGACGGGCCCGACCCGTCCGACGGCTCAGTCACGGACCCCGCGACCGAGCCGCGAGCGACCACGGCCGGACTCCGCCGCCGCCGGCGTCCCGTCGCTGCCGTGCTGCTGACGCTGGTGGGCTTCGGCGCCGCGACCGGTGGAGCGGTGTACCTGCACGACGGCACTGCGCAGGCCGGGCCCGCTGCTCAGAGCCCGCAGGTGGCGGGGGGTGACGCGCACCGTGGCAAGCCTGGCGGCGAGGACGGGGACCGCGAGCACCGGCACGGTCCGCGCGGCGGGGACGAGCAGCCCCCGGTCTCGTCGGGAGCCTCCTCGTGACCGCCCTGCTGCACCGACCCACCACCGAGCCCGTCCCGAAGTCGGCGCGTCTGGAGTCCTCGGCCGCCCTCGACCGTGGGGTGCGCACCGGCGCCGCGCTGCTGCTGTGGGCCGGGCTGCTGCTCGTCACGTACTGGTGGGTCGTGGACGGCGGAATCGTCGACCTCACTGGCTGGGCCGACGGGCTGACCTCGGTCGGCCGCCTCACCGGGCTCTGGTCCGCCGACCTGCTGCTGGTCCAGGTCCTGCTGATGTCGCGGCTGCCACCCCTGGAGCACGCTTTCGGTCGGGACCGGTTGGCGCGCATCCACCGGGTCGTCGGCCTCACCTCGTTCGACCTGATGTGCGTCCACGTCCTCACGATCGTGCTCGGCTACGCGGGCGCCTCCTGGCTGCAGGTCCCGGCCACCACCTGGGACCTGGTCACCACGTACGGCGGGGTGCTGCTGTCCGTGGCCGGGAGCGTCTGCCTGGTCATGGTCGTCATCACCAGCGTCAAGAAAGCCCGGCGGCGGCTCCGCTACGAGTCCTGGCACCTGCTGCACCTCTACGCCTACCTCGGCGTCGGCCTCGCCCTGCCGCACCAGCTGTGGACGGGCCAGGAGTTCCTGCAGTCCCCCGCCCGGACCCTCTACTGGTGGGGCCTGTGGACCGCCGCCGCCGCAACCGTCGTCGTGTGGCGGCTACTGCTCCCGCTCGCGCGGACCCTGCGGCACGGGCTACGCGTCACGTCGGTCGTCCGCGAGTCCTCCGACGTCGTCTCGGTCTACCTCACCGGGCGACACCTCGACCGCCTCCCGCTGCGCGCCGGGCAGTTCCTCAACGTCCGCTTCCTCGACGAGGCCGGCTGGACTCGGTCCAACCCGTTCTCGCTGTCCGCCGCCCCGGACGGGCGCAGCGCCAGGATCACCGCGAAGGCACTCGGGGACGGCAGCAGCCGGCTCGCCCGGCTGCGCCCCGGCACCCGGGTCCTGTTCGAGGGCCCGTACGGCCGGCTCACCAGCCGAGCCCGGACCCGGTCGCGGGTGCTGCTGATCGGCGCCGGCGTCGGGATCACCCCGATCCGCGCGCTCGCCGAAGGCCTCGACTACGCGCCGGGCGACGCAGTGCTGTTGCAGCGCTGCACCGCCGAGCCGCTCTTCCTCGTCGAGCTAGCCGTCCTGGCCCGCGAACGAGGCCTGCAGAACCTCCTCCTGCCCGGCCCCCGCACCCACCCCGGCTCCGTCTTCGGACCGGCTGCCGGTCCCGACGAGCTGGCCGCCCTGCGCCGATGGGTGCCCGACGTCGCCGACCGCGACGTCTTCCTCTGCGGACCGACCGCCTGGACCAACGGGGTTCAACGACTCCTCACCACGGCGGGCGTCCCCTCTGACCAGATCCACACCGAGAGCTTTGGATGGTGAACTCGTGCGCCGCATCGTGATCTGGCTCGCCTCGACCGTGACGGTCGTCGTGCTCCTATTCGGCTACCACACCTCGACCAACACGGCCGCGACGGCAGCGAGCAGCCCGTCGGCGAGCGCTCCCGCCACACCGTCAACCACGCCGTCGGCGAGCGCCCCGCCTGACCCGTCGGCATCGGCATCGGCATCGGCATCGGCGTCCTCGTCGAGCTCGGGGTCCTCGTCGGCCACGAAGACGTACACCGGCGAGTCCGCATCAACGCGCTGGGGCCCGGTGCAGGTGGAGATCACCGTGACCGACGGCAAGGTCACCAAGGTGAGCGTGCCGGTGTCCCCGAGCGGCAACGGCCGCGACATCGAGATCAACGACGAGGCCCTGCCCGTGCTGATCCAGGAGACGATCGACGCGCAGAGCGCGGACATCGACATGGTCAGCGGCGCGACCGTGACCAGTGACGGCTACCTGACGTCCCTGCAGTCCGCTCTCGACCAGGCCGGGATCTGACCGTGCCCACCACTCCCCCGGCCGAGCCCGAGACCGTCCCTGGTGTCCACCGCTACGTCGAGCATGTGATGGGGATGCCGATCAGCCTCGCACTACGCGGCCGGCACGCCACCACCGCGGCCGGAAGGGCGGCCTGGTCGGCGGTCATGACCGAGCTCACCGCCGTCGACCTGGCGTTCAGCACCTACCGGGCCGACTCGGTGATCAGCCGGCTCGCCCGTGGGGAGGTCACGCTCGAGCAGTGCCCGCCCGAGGTCCGCGAGGTCGTCGCACTCGGGGAGGAAGCAGCCGAGGCCTCGGGCGGAGCGTTCTCGATCTTCCTACCGGACCCTGCTGCGTCGGGTGGTCCTCGTCGGCTCGACCCCAGCGGCGTCGTCAAGGGCTGGGCCGCGGAACGCGCCGCCCGCCATCTGGCGCTGCTCCACGACACCGACTTCTGCCTGTCTGCTGGTGGGGACATCACCTGTCGCGCAGCGTCGGGCTCAGCGCCGTGGCGGATCGGCATCGAGGACCCGCACGACCCGGCCCGCGTCCTCGCCGTCGTCCCTCTGCGGACCGGTGCGGTCGCGACCTCGGGCACGGCGCACCGCGGGGCACACCTGGTGGACGCCCGCACCGGACGCCCACCCGAGGGCATCGCCTCGGTCACCGTCGTCGGGACCTCACTCACCTGGGCCGACATCGACGCCACCGCGGCCTACGCGCTGAGCGAGCAGGCCGTCGCTTGGCTGCACACTCGACCGATCCACAGCGCCCTCGTCGTCACCGCCGAACGGAAGATTCTGCGAGTCGACCCACGTTCAACGATCGCTCTCGCCGGTCATACCTAAGGGGCAGAACATGGAGGACGCCGAGCTGCAGCTACGCACCTGACTCGTAGCCGCACCTCCTGCGCGAACCCTCCCGGGCGGGCTATACGACACTCGAGATCGGGCAGGCAGAACACTGATCCCGCGAAAGGTACCTCGAAGCGCGGACCGATTCGACGGCCTCATCTTGGTCGCTGCGCCCAGACGAGGTGGTCCCAGCGTCCGGAGTCACCACAACGGTGCAGGAACCCGAGATCGGTGAGCGCAACCTTCTCGCGCGTCTTGCCCGCGGACCAGGATCATCCGGCGACTGCCCACTTGGGTGACACAGAATCCGGCTACTACCCACATCAGTGACACAGATCGCGCGCTTCTCGTCGCACACAAGTTGTCGTCGGAGCGGGGAGCCGCTGACAAGTCGAGTGGCACCGGACACGTGCTGCTGCTGGTGGTGTCCTTTGCCGAGAGTGTTGTCGGATTCGCCAAACATGTTGTCAGTACTCCGGACCTCGCCATTCTTGCCAGACATCCTGTCGGCGGGCCTCTGTCGAGCCGGCAGCCGGCAGGCGGCAGCCGGCACCGTCAGCTGGTTGGGTTGGCGAGCGGCAGACTTCGTGCGTGCTGGTGACGACGGACAGGCTGTCCTGGTCCCGGTCGGGCCTGAGCATGCCGACGACCTGGTCGTGCTCCACGCGGACCCCGACGTGGCCTTCTGGTACGCGGGAACCTGGATGCGCTCCGAAGCCCTCGACTGGGCACGGCAGATGCGCCGGCGATGGCGCCAAGAGGGCGTCGGGAAGTGGATCGCCTACCGCCGAAGGCGACGGCGAGCTCGTCGGGCGCGGCGGTCTGACTCGGACCACCATCGATCACGAGTCGTACCTCGAGGTCGGTTGGCTGGTGCGTGAGGAGCACCGCGGCGTCGGGTACGCGACCGAGATCGGCCGGGCTGGTCTGGGCTTCGCCTTCGACGAGCTCGACGCCGCTGAGGTCGTCGCTTTCACGAGGTGCACAACCACGCCTCGAGGGCCGTCATGACCCGGCTCGGCATGACGGAGTCCGGTCTGATCTACCGGCCAGGCCTCGTCGAAGGCCAACCGGCTGTGCAGCCCTTCGCACCGTTCGCCCTCTACCGCTCACAACGACCAGACGCTCGCAGCGAGCAGTCCGACCAGGGCTCCTGAGCCGGCCCACTGATCGACGAACGGTGACTTGGGTGGGCCCACTTCGGGGACGGCGGGTGGACGACCGGTATCGGCATCGGCCCACCGAGCGCCGGGGCGCTAGCTCGGTGACGACGCGAGCAAGACCGACCGACACCTCCACGCCGTGAAGCTCAGCCTCCTCGAGGAGCAGACCCATCAAGACCTCGAAGCTCGCCGACAGCTGATCGGACTCGATACTGGCAGGGAGAGTGCCGGCCAGCCCGGCCAGCAACTCCGCCGGCAGCCTGTCGACACCGCGCCCCTCACCCGCCGGCAGACCGAGGCGACGGCAGTACATGCCCACACGACGTCGCGGATCGAATCGAGCATCCACCAGGCCTGCCAGACGCGACCACGACCGAGTGCCGAGCGGGCGTGCAGCGCATCAAGCCACCCCATCCGTACGGCGGTCGGCGACTCTTCGCCTGCCTCGGCCGTCACTGCCGGGGCGACCGGTACGTCGCCGAACAGCACCTTCACTGGCGCTCCCCCAGCCAACGGCTGATCGTGCGGCCAGAACGACAGATCGACTTGCAGGGACGCCCAGCAGCAGCACCCGGTACAACGCGCCCGACGCATGTATGTCGAGGTGGTCGACAACCTGCTCGGTCTCAGCAACTCGTGCGGTCACTCCTCGACGACGACCGGGATCACCAGGGGTGTCCGACGGAACCGCTTGTTGATCCAGCGGGACACGGTGTCGCGGACGACGGCTTCTGCGTCTTCCTGAGTCAGCGTCCCGGCCTTGCGGAGGGCGGTGCGCACGGCCGGGGTGACGTCGTTGAAGTCGGACGGGTCCTGGGTGAAGCCGTGGACGATGAAGTCCAGGTCCTCGGCGAGTCGGCCGGTCCGCAACTCGACGATCCCGACGACCGTCACGGCTCCCTCTTCCGCAAGAGTCCGTCGGTCGGCCAGGGAGGCCTCGGTGGCGCCGCCGACGGTCTGACCGTCGACATAGATGTGCTGGGCAGGGACTGTGCCGACGATCGAGGCGCGCCCGGCGACGAGGTCGACAACCATGCCGTCCTCGCCCACCAGAATCCGGTCGTGCGGGACCCCGGTGCGCTCAGCCAGAGCGGCGTTGGCCTGCAGGTGGCGCCACTCGCCGTGCACGGGCATCACGTTGGCCGGCTTCACGATGTTGTAGCAGTAGACGAGCTCGCCGGCGCTGGCGTGCCCGGACACGTGGACCTTGGCGTTCCCGGTGTGGACGACGTTCGCGCCGAGCCGCGCCAGCCCGTTGATCAGGCGGTAGATGGCCG
>Ga0210040_10002686_pt1 | contig 24820 bp, 16 predicted proteins | sample CryGeyCG12114_NA_FD_185462 | JGI IMG/M metagenome (GOLD analysis project Ga0210040, IMG submission 185462) | Groundwater microbial communities from aquifer - Crystal Geyser CG19_WC_8/21/14_NA (SPAdes) (version 2) | ecosystem: Environmental > Aquatic > Deep subsurface > Groundwater | place: USA... | reverse complement strand
TCTACTTATTCTTTTAAATAATAGAGGTATTTAATAATCTAGTAAGTATAGTTCTTATTCTTATAATTCTTAGGTTATTATTAAAAAGCCTAGTTAGCTTTCTCTCTACTTACTCTCTAATATCGTTAATATAGGTTATAATAGTAAATATAGTAGTATAGTATTCTTTTAAGTATATATATATTTTATCTTAAATATACGTATTCTTCTTAAAGATATCCTTCTCGAATAGTTTCGTTAATATAAGGTATAGGAATACCTCGTTCCTTATATTATACCTTAACTAAGTATACTACTTCGTTATTTAAGTAGACTACCTATATAATAATAGCGTTAATATTATTAATATACTCCTAGTTCTCTTCCTTAAACTTAGGAACTTAATTAATCGTAAGGAGTTAAAATTTATTAACGTCCTTATTAGATTCGTAGAGAATATCGAACGTAATTATTCGATAATCGATCCTCTTTAGATCGCTTTATTAGTATATATATTCTTCTTCTTCCTCTTCCTCTATCTTTACGAAGTAGGTCGAGTCCTTATAAAATCTAAGTCTTAATCTTATTAGATTATATTTTATTTCGATCTCTAAGTCGTATACGAAATAATAGTATATCGCTAGTTAGTCGTACTTTAAGTTTAAGTATACGGCCTATCGCTAATATCGAGTAGTAATATATAAGTAAGTAGAGGTAACGGCTATAATCTATACCTTTTCGTTATTTAAGTAATAGTTAGGTTCTCTTAGAGCTTTTCTTAGTTTCTAACTTTCTTATTCGATATCTATTATAAGGTCGTAGGCCTCTTTATAAGTAAATTCTTCCTTAACTAAGGTAGCTATTATTAGCGTTTATTCTAGAGGTAAGCTCCTCTTCGCTTTTTAACGCTCTTCCCTAGGTTTAGCGTTATTAAGCTAGGCTTTAGTATAGTATTCCTTTATAATATACTTAAGCTTCTTATAGTAGAGATAGAGTCTATTTTTAATCCTCTTATCTCGTTCTTTTTACGTAATTTTTCCTTATTTCTAGAATTTTCCTTTATTTAGATAGTTCCGTTTTCTCTAAGTAGCGTTAAGGTCTATAAGTATAGGCCTATAATAGTTCTTTAAGTATTACTTAAGTTTACTTATATTAGGTTTATTTAATACCCTAAACGTAGAATTATCTTTCTCTTACTTCTTAAGCCTTCGCTTATAGATTCGTCCGTTAATCGTTTATAATTAAGTAATTATAGCCGCTAGAGTATTAGGTTTTTCGACCCTAGATAGTTCGTCCTTAATTTCTTCCTTTAGTCCTACGTAGAACGCGGCTATAAGAGCCGAATCGTTTTAAGTAATATAGGACTTTAGTTACTAGAATTAAAACGTATAGTAGAAGACTAAGCTATATTAGCGTAATACTCGGATTTTTAGCTCGGCTTCTCGTTTTTTATTAACATCCCCGTAGATATTATCGATAATAACTTTAAAGTTTAAATAAAGAGAGAAGATTTATATAGTCTCTTCTTTTATCCCCTATAGTTCGGGGTTTATAAAATCCCTAAGGTAGGGTTTAAACTAGTCTACCGCGTTACCTCTTAAGTAGGTAGATATATATACTATCTTCTACTCCTCTAATTAAAAGTTCTTTATATAGAAAAGAAGATTAAGGTTAATCTAATTTAAGAATTATCGGAGTTTCTTTTTATCCTTATAAAAAAGGTCTAGCGCGGCTACTTTAAACCTAGAAGATATAAAGAAGATCGCTAATAGTAGAGCTTCTATTATTACTTCTAATAAGAAAGTACCTTCCTTAGCTATACTAGCTTAGCTTAGTACTCTTAAACTTATTATAAGATTAGTAAGTTAGTTAGTTAATTCTTAAGTAGAGGTTTATCGTAACTAGAGTCTACTTATACGGACTTATACTTACTAGAAGCGGTAGTTAAAGTATTAAAGATACTCCTTAAGACTAACTATATAAGAATAGTTAGAGCCTTAGAGGTACTTTAAGTAGGTATTAGCTATTATAAGGTATAGGGTAGTATATAGTAGATAGAAGAATAGGTAAAAGCCTATTAGAAATCCTAGTATAGCGAGGTATACTAGTAGTAAATCTAGATAAAGGTATAATTAAGTATATAATATAAGTTAACTACGAAGAGTCTATCTAAATAAGTAACTATAATTAAAATAGTATATATTCTTTATATACTTTATATACTCCGTCTACTCTACTACTAGAGTAAGTAGATCTAATAGAGTAGTCCTACCTTATTAGGCTTAGTTTAGGGAATATTCCTTCTAATTAGTTTATTAATTATACTAGCCGCTTAGCGACTATATTTATTAAGTTTATCTATTTATAATTAGGCTAGCGTATAATATAGTAGTATTACTATTATTAACGTAATAATATACTAAGTAGTAGTTATAAACGAAGTTAAGTATCTTTTTCTTATATATAAGTAGTTCGCCTATATTCTAGTTAATATTAAAGTATTACTTTTAAGTAATAGGCGCTATAAGTATAGTTATAGTATATAGCGTATATACTTTATTAATTAAATTATAGTAGTTTTATAAAAGTTATTAGGTATTTTATATATATATAGTAACTTAAGAGATTAAAGATTATTCTTTTTAATACTTCTTTATACTCTTTAATAATACTTTAATAGTAGAAAGCTATTTCTATAAAGACTTATAATAGCTAGTACTAGCTTAAGATTATAAGTTCTATATTAATTAATAGAACGGCTTAAGGGCTATATATATACTCTTAAAGTTATCCTAGTCGCTTTCGTTAAGTAAATTATAACTAAGATTCGTTTAAAAGGTCTTATAGAATATCTAAATACGTCTTTTAAGCTTAATAGCTTAGTAAATAGATATATAATACGAATTCTAACGAGTTACGTTATCTTAGATAATAAAAAGACCTAAGAAAGCGTAGTAGTTAGTAGAAGTATCTTATAATAAATTTACGATTTTAGTTAATTATAGAGTAAGGTTATTTATATAAGAGAGTAAGTAATTCGATTAAGTTAAATATTAGTTAACTACGACGATTTAGGTATTATCTTTATCGTATAAACTCGCTAATTATAACGCTACTAATCTTATATAGATTATTCGTAGTATTATAATATAAGTTCTTAAGATAATAATTATACTTTTTATAACTTTAAGTTAAGATATAAAGGTAAGTAAGAGGTATATATTTAATATAACTTCGAAGGTTATTTAATAATTCTTAGCGTAGCTCGAATAGGTTTAGTATTTAAAACTAGCTAATTAGAGTCTTAGAATTACGGCGAAAAATAGCTTAGTATTAAACTATAATTACCTTCGTATACGTTAAGTCTTATCGCTCGTAATAATAATAGAGCTAATATACCTACTATTAATAATATAATTACCTATTTTAACTCTTCTAAAGGCCTCTTAACGTAGAGGATTACTCTTAAGGTAGCGAACGATATTATATAGCTTTTCGATCGCTTCTTAACTACGCTAAAGCTCTATAGCGTACTTATTAGTAGCTTAGTTAGTACTCTTCTTCTCTAAGCCGATAATATTAAATTAGAAGATAAAGATATCTTTACTAAAGAGATATCGTTTAGTAATAAGGTTAATAATATAGCTAATATACTTAACTTAATACTCTTACTAATTATAAGTAGTTAAAGGTTTAAGTTATTAAAGAATAAGTCTAATTATCTTATTATTAGTTATCGCGTTATCGCTAATAAATACACCTAGCTTATTTAAAGATACGAATTCTTTAATAACTACTATTAAGACCTCTATAATTACTTAGTTAATATATTAATCGCGTATTCTACGTATTACTAATAGTAAAGCTTAGTTATAAAGGCCGTTATTATCTTTTATAATAAAATACGCGATAACTATATAGATTATATAGCTATTTAGTAAAGTCTAAAGGTTAAAGCTAATATAAATCTTAAACTTAGACCTTACTAGTAAGTTAATAACTCTTCGCTTTTCTTATTTATACTTATCTCGAGCTTACCTTCTAAGAGTAACTACTAAGGGTAAGTAGGATATAATTATCGAGCTTACTATCTTAAATAGCTAGCGAAAGCTATTAGATTATACCTTCTAAAACGAGATATACTCTCGAATATATAGCTTAACTAAACTATATTGAAATACTCTAAGATTAATAGAGTAATATAGCGCTTTTATCTCTCTTAGCTCGTTATCTTAACGAGATTAGCTAATAACTATCGCTATCGTTAACGAGCTAGCTTCTAGTATTAGCGATAAATCTATAGCTAACTTAGCGCTATTACTATCGCTTAAGGTAGCCTAGCTATTATTTTTAAACGTTCTAATATAGTATCTTACTATAAGGTACCTTATTACTAGTAAAGACGCTCCTTTAGTAGTTAGTATAAAGATCTTATATATAGTATACCTCTAGCTAGCTACTCTAGTAGAGTTAAGTTTAACCTCTCGAAATAGTATACTATATAACTAACTTAAAGAGCTAACTATATTATAATAGTTAGTAGAGCTATTAGTCTCGATAAAGTAACGGCTTTTATATCGTATTATTATAAGCTATAGAAAACTCGTAATAGTAGTAGAGCTTAAAGGTAGTAAAGGTAAGTAATTAAACGATATTAGTAATAATATATTAACTATAACTGTAGTTATTAATAAGGATAAAGAAGATATTATTAAGAAGAGGTATTTACTTACTAATTATACGCGAAATAGCTTATAATAATAATATTAGTAGTACTCTTAACCTTCTTAACGTTACTATACTAACTAAGTAGTAACGTATTATTAAGGGTAATTATTAGCTTTACCCCTCTATTAATCTCGGTTCTATTACTAGCCGACGCCTATTAGTACTTATCTCGACGCTAGTAGCCTTATCTTAGCAACTATACCCTATTAGGGCTGTCTCGAGACCGTCTTAAGAGAGATAGCTTGCTATATAAGTCTTATAAGACCGCGAGGTAACGACAAGACAGTATCGAGAGTGAGCAACACTGCTCACGGTCTCTTACATAAGAGGACTTTGAATAACTAGAGTAAGGGTACCATCGCCTAGAGTGGTTAGTGGGCGGGAATTAAGAAGACATAGGGGTATTTACCTATCATATCCACCAAATGCTGTGCGCCGCGACTTGATAGCTTCAGGGCAGCTACTGGGTCAAGTCTGGAGATGTCAATCGTCTCTGGTGTCAGTTGACCTATAAATGGTATAACTCTTCGACTTAATGTGACTTGATACTAGGTACGGTCCTTTCGTCTGCTGCTGAAATACTCCTCTCCTGTGGCACGTCGCCGATTCTCTTCGTATTGAGCTTGTGATATTGTGTAATTTCCTTGTGTTTCGAGGACAGAATCGATGAACGGGTTGCCAGTGGCAGCGAGGATGTCTGAATTTCTGAATGGCCTTGGCGGAGGAGGAGGAGCCTTGCTTGAGTCATTGGAATAACCTCTCTTTTGTGATTGCTTTTGTTCTTTTTCTGGATGAGGAGCCTCCCCAGTTGCAGCCTCATGTGCACTTTCGAAAGGTAGCGTGTGTGAAGGTGGCAGCTCTGTACTATGTAACGCTTTCGGAGACCAAGTTGGAGGCATTGACCTCGATAGTGCCTTTCTTTGACGCTCGCTAGCTTCATCGGTAATATGCAGGTTTCCGCTCTGGTCAGAACGATCCGCAAGCCACGCGGATGGTTGGTTTGACTTCCTAGGCTCATGGGACAGTTTGGGGTTATCACGTTTAGCTGGACGTGGCTCAATTGTAGATTGAGTAAGTGCTCTGGCAACTGGATGAGGGTTTGCTGGATTCGGTGATCGCAGGTTGTCAGCATATTCTCCACGCATACTTGGGTCCGGAAGCAGCTGAAACACCATCCGCAACCTCTCAGTAGCAGCTTTGTATATTTCAGAAAAGTCGTACTTGTAGCGGAACCTCCCGGCTAACATAAAGCCCGGTTGCTTCTCCTGGTAAGCCCACAACATTTTGGCGAAGCTCATTTTGGCGTGTACACTGGTGAGGAGCTCCCCAGCTTTCCCATCAATATCGTTTGCCTTTAAGAGAAGATCATCTTCTATCTGTCGCATGAGCTTTTCATAAATTTCGGGGAGGCCACGCTTGGTCCAATGCATGAGCTTCTTATAGGGGTCCGGGACATCACCTCCAATCCGTCGCATGAGCCTCTCATGAATATTGGGGTGTTCGTGGTCGTCGAATCCATGCACAACAAATTCCGAAGCCAGCTGGCAAGCGAGTGCGAACATGCGTGACGCCTCCCATACGAAACCCTCGGTGATCAGAAAATCGCAATATAAACTGATGGTATATATTATCACTTCTGACCGTCTTATGTCTCTAAGCTTCAGATCATTCCGTACTATTATAGTCATCTGGATCTGGTAATTTTGCATCTTTTACGAGTCAGTTCTCATCTTTGTTACGATAGGACGTGAATCGACAAACACACCTGTACCGGAGATAGACTTTCGCTTCCACCAGGACGCAGGAGGTGTGGGATGGCCAGGGGCGCTCCGAAAACTGTGGACTGATACCTTGCGACGAAAGTTTTCACAAAATCCTCTTCCTCAGTTTTGGCGAAGACCAGATGCTCCTCGCTGATTTTGGCGAAGACCAGATTCTCTTCGCCAACTTTGGTCTTTAGCCGGGAGAACCTCTCGTTGTCCTCCCGCTCGACAAGGTAGACCGCGATCTCAGCGAAGACTGGAAAGAAGTTGAGGTGGCGCCACAACGCTTTGTCTAGAATTTCGTTCGCCTCGTCCCAGAGACCTAACCTAGAGCGCAGGATGAAAGCCTCGAGTTCCGCAGCGACGTCTTCCTGGACATTCATTTCAAAGCTAGAAGAGTCGGCGGCCGGCTTGCTTTGGCTCATTGTTGGTTTCAGGGTAGGACTTCATGACAAAGCTGTGGGTCGACAGTAGAGTTCGGGTGGTAGGCGCATACCTAAGGAGAGGTCAGGTCGACTATCATTTGGTCGGCTTCGCGATGCCACAGTGTCACTTTCGAGATTCACTTCCGTGGAGCGCGATCGTTGTTCGACAGCAAGTGTTCGATTGCCGTAGTGATCAGAGCATTCCAGGCTCAGGATAACGCGCGGTTGTCTAGAAATGGAGCACTCGCTAAAAGCAGGAGCGGGGAAGAGCAGCGAATAGGTAGAGTACATAGATCCCAGCGAATCATGACAGGTCCCAACGCGAGACTGCTTCAACCTCTCAACCTGACCTTGGATCTGCTTTCTCCTCCGTTATTCGAGAGTGATGACGGTGATACGTCTGGCAATCTCAAATTTGAGCAAAGATGCCAGTTTTGGGCTTGCATTCTGCTCAATACAAAGATCTGATAGCTCCCATCCCCAAGCATGGTCGAGATGACACGATAGGGCCGGCGACGCAGCATAGAGACATCACAAATGCCACTTTTCGACATCCAATGTACTTGGGTCAGGCAACATTCAACCTCTACCCGAAATTTGGACTAAGCAGCGAGAACTGGGGCACAGTCGCTGGTTGCGACGCTGTCATTATGCCTTTCGAAATGGTAGTGATGCAGCAAGGCTTAATGAGCATAACCCAGATCGAGCTGGACCTGCTTCTGACGACTTCCGACCCAAATACTTCCGAAGAGGCACAGGGCGCCGCTGAGACAAGTGACATGCGACCACAAGGTAAAGCTTATTTCCTGCGCATACCGGCTCCTAGAGAACTCGCCTCCTGTCCCAGGACCTGTTACCGTCGTCAGGAAGCGAGACACCGGCCGTCACTGATCCGTGGCACTACTGTCACCGATCCCGACTCATTGCTATCCTACGAGGCCAAGTGGATGTGGACAGCAAACGGCCATGAGCCGCAAAGTTTTTATGGAGCTGTCGTGCTGTGCTATCCGGCTCAAAGATTCTGGATCACATGTCGCATTCGGGGGCAAGCAGCCTGCTTTCCATTCTGGTACACTTTCAGTGACGAAAGCTTCGAGAGACGCCGATTCGCGCTCGAGCAGCCGCCTGCTGCGCACGCCGTGGGGATGAATGATATCGAGGACCAGATGAATCGGCTGGATGCGAAGATGGCTATGCTTAATACAGGTGACGATCGAGGTGGGTGCTAGACCATGCTAGGTTCCGCTTCGATTGCTGCAACATGCTGACGCGATATGTAGATTGGCCACAATCAGTGCCTATTCAACAAGAGCCGGACCCTGCCACCGTCAGTGAGCGCAATTTTGCTGGAGATTACCGGAGCCATAACGATCTGTTCGCGGGCAACTCGTTCCACGGAACTGTCAATTTTATGGCACCGACCCCGTCCAGCACGAGCAGTCTCCGAGCAAGTTGATAGGCTTGTTAGGTCCGTCTTCCATTGTTTGATGTCACTCTCTAGAGAGACTTCTTTCGTGGGGATTAACATCACGATTTTTCCAATCCATATCAAACGCGACACGACCCAAGCTATGAGGATGGTGCGACTCCTGCCATCGTGTACGATGTCGACGTGACGGCATGCGAGAAGCAAACACCCTCCTAGCCAAGGGACAAGATCAGCGCAGCGCAGAGACGACGAGGTTGGACCGCCAGTGTGCTGCGCTGCGCAGGTTTAGATTAATATGTCGATGCCTGACCCTAAGCTCTACAAGACCTGGAGCAAGACGCTGACAGGCTAGTCATGATATTGGTTGTATTGGTATGCTGTAAGTGGTGTGTAGGTTGGTAAGATGTGGTGGACCAAGTGGAAGTAGTTGTAATGACTGGGCTGCACTTGCCCACCTGCAACAACGCTGTTGGCTAGCCTAGCCTACTACTAGCGCCAACATGAACTAGGCTAAAAGCAGATGATCACTATGTACCTAAGGTAGGTACTGACTGCTAGCTGCGACAGCGCAGTGCAGCGACAACGAGGTCAAACTGCATTGCTGTCAGGCGCACAGGCTCTGACCCCTGTTGGGTACATATATGTTCCGTTCCCCTTCACTTCACATAGCCTCTTTAGCTTCAGTATCTCATACCTTTGACCCCTACCTCATCTAGCACTCACGCAGTTCACAATTGCCGCGCTGCGCTGCGGAGTCGGCAAAGCTTCCCTATTTTCCTTGCCGATGCAGCAAAGTGCTGTTTCGATGTAGCTTCAATCACAGTACCGCCAGTGCCAGTTCTATGCGCGTTTTCTCGCTAGCTGTCAGCCGACACGGCACATCCGATGCTTCTCCAGTAGACCAAGTATGTATTGGCAACCCATACATCCTTGGACTGGCCGCCAGCGAGTCATCTACTCCCCTTCGGCGAATGCATTGTGCTGTCTCATGTCAAGTAACAGTTCTACGCTTCGCAGTGCCAGTGCCGATGCTCCCGACCGAGCAAGCAGGAGCAGGAGCCGCAACGTGTGATAGCCACACAAGACGGAGAGGCCCACAGACACGTGTCTGCTTCCATAGTATTGCAATCACTATTATCGTCCGCGGCTATGGAACGACTATCCCTCGTATCTCAATTATCTAACCTATCATGCCGGCTGCTATCTATAAGCCAATGGCGCTCTGCAGCTTCCCCATCACCCAACCCGATAGTCGTCGTCCTGACATCATTCCTGACCAGCACCTGCGTCGCGGAGCTAAGATTGTCTACCTCCACGGCCACACTCTTCCCATCATCCCGTGTATTCCTGCACTTCACTTCCACTCCTGGTAACAGTAAATTGCCCGTTTTCTGCGCTATCAATACGATCGTCCCCTCGGATACCTTCTGCGATGAGCTAAACGTGACTTTGCGCTGGCCACCAATTAGCCACGACTCATTCTGACCAGTAACCTCGACCGTGACTTCCGCATCAACATCCGCGCGGACATCGATTTCAGTGCGCAGTTTCGCCAGTAGGGGTTGCCCAACGACACAGTGAACGTTATCATGCTCAATCTTGATCTGCGTCATCACAACCATGTCCGTTCTTGGCGGGTTGACAAGCAATCTCAGTGTGCGCGTGGGGGCAGTGTCATACTCCATCTTGATTGGATCGTGGACTCGCCGCTCATGCCATCCCCTTAACCATTTCCGTAGGAGCTCTCGACTGGGTTTCTCGAATATCAGAAGCAAAGGCTCCCAATCCATTTCTTCATAAACCCACATCGGGATTTCTCCGGTCAAAGCCGCGAGTTCAATGTCCTGCTCTGACCAGAGAGATTGTACCTTTTGTCGAAGGTGTGCCGTGAACGGTCTAATTGCATGACCGAGGGGACTCCTCTGCTCTCTAGCGTATTCGGATTGGGTTGCTTCGTGACGAAACGCATCAAGGATTGTGTTGAGGATCGCCTCGTCTATGCACTTGTACTCGATGGTGAGGACAAGTTTCTCCTTCCCTTCTAGATTCCGCAGGGTCTTGGTCTTCGGCTTTGTCTGTACCACCCAGCTGACTGGTTGTTTTGGGAATGCGTCGACCGGTTCAGGCCAGGGCCCAGGCGCAAGTACATCGCAATCTGCTGTACCTTCTAGCGCGCATTTCAACACTTGTAACGGCACCAGTCTGGATGGGGCAAAAGTGAACCGACTGAACGATGCCTCGCGTTGGAAGATATCCTGGACGTTCACACTGACCGGCAGTAGCGTCGTGCACGACAGCGTGTCATGGTACTCGCAATGCCCAGCGCTTAACTCGTACTGCATCTCTGCTCGGACCGACATTGACATCGTGCTTGCATCATCGAGGCTGTACGGTATCTCAAATACGCTCTCTTCATTGGCTTCGATGTTCTCAAAAGCTAGTACGTGATAACCATCGAGCCGCTGGACCTCCAGCTGCTTGCCGGTAATGTGTTGTGCGGATTGTACATCAAGGCGAGCACCTGCTGTGGCCGGCCTCAGTCGTACGTGTGCTTTGGTGACGTCGTTTGAAGGCCACTCAAGGCGAATCGAGACACTTCGTTTCTGTGAGAGGTCGACTAGAGGCGCGTGTGAAGCTAAAAGCGAGGGTGAGCCGTCTCTTGGGTAGATGTAGATTGAGGGTACCACAACTGGCGTTGGATGGATAGTTTGGTCGTCTACTTCTGCTGCCTGATGCCGCAGAAAGTCATGCTTGAGGATAACATTTCCAATGGATATGGTCAACAAGCTAGCATCGTACCAGCCCTCGCTTTGAACAGTGCTCTTTAGGATCAAATGTATTCTAGAGCCTTCCATGGGCTCAGTAATTCCACACACAAAGTTCAGCTCAGTAGGCAGATGTTGACCTGTACTTTGACATTCGAGGCGAGCAGTTGCCTTGTTCATGGTCTCGATGGGGACTATGGCTCGCAAAGTGACAGTGATCGAATATTGATCGTGGCTAGCATCGTGCGAAATGTGGTTATTGATGTCCTCAACAGTGAAGACAGCGTCCAAGGATAACTCAATGGGTACCGTGTTTCTGGAAACCTCTACTATCTCTGTCCATAACTGTTGTACGCTCGGATGATACTTGGCTGGAGTAGCGTGTGATTGCATGTCGAGGAACAGGCTTGAGATGAGCTCCTCTCGTCGACCAGTTTTGCGTAACCAATCAGCATACAAGCCAAGCATGGATCGCTCGACCGAGGTCCTAGGTGGTACGTCGAGGAAACCAGGAATTGCAACTAGCCAGCTAGCTGCTGCTTCGAGATTGTCATTGTGGGCTTCCAGATTGGCTAGGTCGAACAACAGTTGACGTGAAGCTCGCGGCTTCCCTGCTGTGGTGTAGCACTGACATGCGCATACAGTCAGCAGCTTGTAAGCTCCGCCAACAGACTCCTTGCTATGTAACAAGGCGCGCAAAGACGGTGCGAGGATGCCAGTCCAAGCGACAGAGGGGTCGATATCGGCAAGAGCGCTGCCGTCTGAGCCTTTGAGTGGATGGGGTAGCCAACTGCATTGACGGCAGAGCTGCTCAAAGATCGTCCGCAGCATTGTGAAGAGCTCTGCAGCCCAAAAGGTCAATTCAGTCTTGCTGCCTTTCACGATGCGCAGAGCGGCAAACATGTCTCTGGCAGCAGATGTATCTGTACCGTTCACGCTTGTTCCAACGGGGTTGGATGAAACAGTGCTAGTAGAGGAAGTATGAGCGTGACTGCTGGCAATGTCCGTTGGGCTGAAGAGCTCTCCACTGCCATCCTCACCGTGGCGTCGTGCCGATAAACTGGAGACGGCAGTGACGATCTGGCATTCAGAAAGGGTCTGTAACAGACATGACCACTTCCAGCTAGCCACAATATTGCTTATAGCCAGTTGCTGCACCTTAAGCTCCTCGTCTGGAAGACCTTCGCGACCGCCCCAGGCGGCGAACAAGTCCTGTCGTAGATTCCGTGCTGCTAGATTCATGAATTTGATGCTTCTCTCACATATTTCGGAAAGCACATTTGCGTCCCAGCGTACGCCACTTTGTCGATTTGACGACTTCGATCGTGGCGGAGGGGCGGACATACTCGCTCGGCGAAGCAGAATCTGCAACTGGCGGATAAAGATGTAGATACGAAAATCCAGAGCGCTGACCTGGTTTGTCAAGATCATTTGCTGGTAGTTCCGCCGTTCCAGCCTCCAAGGGAACCTCTTCGACTCGGCATGCGTCCATGCTTGCAGACTCAAGGGCAGGTTAGTATCAACAACTGGCTCGTCCTTGTCCTTGCCGTCGAGTACGGTCCGTATAGTATCCTTCAGATCGTTGGCGTAAGGTAATAGTGCGTTGGCTGCATCAGAGTAGTCTTCCTTGAACTGATCTTGTATGACGGCATCGAGGCCAGCGTCTAGCTCTTCGTAAATGTGTAGAGCATCCTCCAGAAGGCCGACATTCTCAAAACCTCTGGCGAGACCTTCCTTCAGGATGAAAAAGGTGCAGAAATTCCAGCCTGGAAGACTTCTCTGCTGCTCTCGCTCTCTGATATCCTCCTCGTACTGAGCGACCCGAGCGTCGAATGACTGTAGGATGGCAGTCTTCAACTTCTCTATCAGATCGAGCCACTGGGCTTCAATGTCCAGCGGACTCAAGGCTGTATTTGGCTTTGCTGGGTCGCTCAACCTGATCTGGGCGACTCTCTCGTAGGGTGCTTTTGAGGAACTGGAAAAGTCTGCCTTCAACTTGTCCAGGATGGTAGAGGTGCTCTTCCCCGTCCACTTTGACTTGCTGTTAACACTATCCGTGCTATCGGCCATCTCGACTGAGATGTGCTTCGAAGACTTTGGCTGAGCAGCAGCGGTGGTACCAGGCAGCACGACATGTAGGATGATATACTCGTAGGCATCGTGTCTCTCTTGGCCTTTTGTTGTGGCCTTGCCGGAAGTCGAGAAGCCCAAGCTCTTAACCCAGTCCTTGACTTCCTTCCGCATCGACTCTTTGTACTTGTCCTTGTCGTCGCATCGCAGAAGCAGGACTTTCACAAACGGTGTTTGCCGCAGACCTGGGATCTGGTGCCGTCTAGTACTCGCAGGGCCGTCCTGTGGTGCAGATTGTTCTCGATCAAGAGATATATCGAGCTCTTCGATTGATCGCAATGGTCGAGTGGGAGACTTCCAGTGGAGGTTGCCTAGTGGCAGCCTGTTTTGTAGGAGAGGAGCGACATCGTTGAAGAGTCCGCTCGGATCGGTGAATTGTACTATAACTTTCGAATTGGTTGAGCCATCTGCTGCTGCTGCTTCCATTCTGCAGCTTGAGCCAAGGGAGGGTAGTCGAGGCGTTCCAGGCGGCGATACATCGTGGCCAACATGCAAGTCGGCTGGTCGAGGGCCAGTACTCACTGCCACTGCCAGTCCTGGTATTGGCACTGCAAAGGGTCGGTATCGTTAGACAGGTGAATACCTCTCTATACAGATGCGTTCGAGTGTTTCTAGTGGTCGAAGAATGCACGGGTTAATGCCTTAACGTTGATGCCTTATTATCGCGACGTCAGCAGTCCTCCCCCAAAGACCGTTGTACCACAAACCGACTTCCATCAATCATTCCGGGAATGAACGGTGTGGAAATCTACAACCATATCTTATCAACAGAATCTGCGCAGACAGGGGCTCTGCTTGAGCAGGATGCCAGGAACATCTGGACAGGGGACAAACTAAACGCAGGGAGGCACAATGAGCACGACCTCAAGGCACTTCTTGACTACTATCTTGCAACAACTCGGGTCTATCGTAGTCGACGCAAGCACGATCTCCAGTCACGCACTACCAACTTCCGACCATGCATCACTACTGACAAGCCTCCAAGGACGAGCTGCCGAGCAGGCTAGATCCACACTGCTCACACTTCACTTCCTGTTCCCTCATGAGCTTCTTCCAGCGCTAGACCTCCTTGATCGCAGACTTGTCAACAAATTCCAATGCCCATATGGCGACGACCAAACCAACGCTCTTGGCGTCTTCTATGTTCAATCAGCTTCCGCAGTGACGGAACCAGTTAATCGCAGGTCCGCCAACTCGAGATTCCGAAATGCATGGTCTGCCACTAAGGTCCATTATGAAGTCAGGCTAGACGGCTGGAACTGTACATGTGCTGCTTTTGCACACTCTCAGCTGGAGTTGCTTCTGCGAGAACATGGAGACGGGGACAAGACGAGCGTGGCACGCCCAGATGGTGAGACGGCACACTTCGGAGGCTGGTTTGGCGGCCTTACCACCAAATCGGACAGTGTGGTGCCAGTCTGCAAGCACATCCTTGCCGTCGTCATGGCCGAAGCGGCACCAAGGCTGTTAGGAGATGCAATGCAAACCAGAGACGTCTCGCTCCAAGAAATGGCAGCATGGAGCGCAGGCTGGGGAGAAGGTTGACATTATGCTTCGTTTCTCATGCAACGCTAATGCAGATTCATCCACGCAATTCACTTAAGGCTTCTTCTTCGACTTGTCTTTGTCTTTCGATTCATCACTCGACTTCTTCTCGGCATCGCCATTGACCGCACCATTGGTCTTCTTTTCATCCTTCTCGCCTTCTGTCTTCTCACCCTCCTCCTTTTTGTTGTCCTTTTCTTCTTGCTGCTGTCTGTTCTGTATCTTGTTGTCAATCAGATCGTGGAAAGCGGTGATGGCTCGCACGAGGGAGCTGAGGTATATGGTCATAAGCTGATCATTTGTCTTGACGGTCATGGATCGTGCCAGGTCGCTGTTCTGTACTTGATTCGTGCCCATGGATTTCGAGGCTGGCGCTGTGGTGATGTTTGGAAGGAGGTTGAAGATGTCCTGAAGGTTTCCAAGGATGGCGTGGTTAATGGGCAATTCACCATCGAGTACTTTCTGTAAGTATGCGCCGATATCCCGCAACCGGAGGTGCAGGCCCTGTAGTGATTGTAATTGGGCAGTGATTCTTGCTGAAAGAGTGCCGACCGCCACATCCCGGATATCCCTTAACAGGTGCTCGACACCAATCTCCTCGGCTTCCTCGGCTTCGATAGTTGATGGTGTATGTACGAAGGTCTTCGCCGTTGTGGTTCCGTCATCCTTAATCTCCTCGATGGCAAAGTATGCATCTGTAGGCACTCCGACTTCTTTTGGCTGTACGTCAATGATGACAAGAAGAGGGTTGGGCGTGTATCGTTTGAAGAGCTCGTTGATCTGCAGGTCTGATGCCCTGAGTTTTGGACCAGAATGGTACCACCCGATGAGCTTTTCTCGAGCGTTGACCTTCTTGAACATTTCCCGCATGCCCTCAACGTAGTTGTGATCGAGGAACCATACCGAGGGGTCTTTCTCATCTTCTTCGAACGGTACTACAACAAGTCAGCGTCGGCCGTGTTTAGGTTCTCGGAATGCTGCTCACCTGCAAAACTGTTTGACACCCTTACACTCTTGCCATCATTTTGTCCCAACAGCACACCAACCACTCTTTTCCTCGTGCCTTTGGCCGATCGTCCGTAGTGATCTGCTGCAGACAGCAACACCATAGGTGCCACTGACACCTGTCTGTTGACAAGAGACAGTGTCTCTGCTGTGGTTGCAGGCATGGCGGCGGTGGATATGTTATCGTCAAGAGTGGGATCGCAGTGGCTTTGACAGAAGGTGTGCGACAAGATCGATAGCCTTTCTCGATTGCGCAACGAGAACAGTGGCTGAGAGACTCTTAAGGAGGCAAATTGACTAATTACAATGTCGAGAGGGAAGCATCAACCACATTGACGAAGCACATTACCGCATATGCAGCAGGCACGACGCTAACGCGTCCGCATCTCGATTCGGGGTATACAAATCACGTGAACCTGTTTTGAGTCTCTCGTTCTCCGTGATGTAGCATTCGACTACGGAGCACTCGCATGTCCAGCTCCCAGACATCAACCCTCTAGGATTTCTTAGTACATCCATGAGTTTCAGGCAAATCAAGAGGAAGCTGTGCACGTGGTACCTTGGCTACGTTGGCTGGCCTTGCTGAATTTCAGTGGACACAATAGTTATTCATATCTGGTGTTTAGGAGTAGTCGGCACCTTCCAAACGCCTTGTCCCAACGATGCAGCAATGCTATGCGTACGTGACGACGGACTTCGAACTTGTAAGTCACCACGTTTGTGCCTAGTACACATCACCGCATGCACAGAAAGGGGCCACGGAAAAACTTGTAGGATGAGCTGGCCTGCGATCGGGAGTAAAACGCACGGTGGGTTTGTGAAACCATCGCCGACTCAGCTGTGCCTGAGCTGGCCTTCAATATTAGATAGTGCGACCACACGGATGCACCAATTGTCAAAGCAAGCCGCCGTTGTACTGCAGATCAAGGTATGCCTTATGCAAGGCGATCCTCACCTGCCAAATTTTGCCCTTAGCGCACCCTTGTAGAGGTTGCCACCTGCACCTTCTGACATGCCGCACTACCACTTGGCCCTTCGTGTTTGCCTCTCTGCCAAAGAGTCCCTTCGCCAGTTTTTCTCGTGTTGACACCTCAATCATGAGTTCCGCTCTATACTCGACTCTTCCATCACTGCAGCGCATCAGGCGGCTGACCATGAGATCTTGCCGGAGGATGACTTTTTGGATGTCTTGAGGTTTATCGCTGAGCCAGTGTCCCGTTTCGTGGTTCTCTCATACACCAGGGAAGACCAACCTGCCCGGAAGACCTTCTTGGCCCCAGGTACACTACCAAGGTTTGACCTAATCTGGGAAAAGCCTTGCAACGATTTCTCTGTAAAGGACTGCAGCAACCGATTTGGACCGATGCCGTATGCATCAATCAGGATGATGAAGGCGAGGAGAATCATCAGGTACCGTTAATGCGTGAAACCTACGGACAAGCAGAATTGTTTACGCCTAGCTCGGCAGCGCCTCTGAAGTAGATCTCAACTGCTGTCTTCGGTCCCAGCTGTGGTTGAAGGCTTTAGGCAATGAAGGACATGAGCTATTGGGATTGATGTCGCAACAGGAGGCTGCCGTTTTGGACGCTTGGAAGATCGCGCTTTGAACTCGTGGAGAAAGGAATTTGAGGGGCTAACCAAGAGGTCTTGCTTTACGTTCAGCACGACCTTGATTGCAGATAGGAAGGACACCCGGGGCCTTTGCGTACCTTTTGAAGATGACGGTGTCGACAAGTACTGTGCCACAAGAAACATCTAAGGCGGATGATTGAGACAGGCAAATTCGACGGTGAGCTGGCGCCTTCGTAATTGGAGGCGTGGGGACCGAGCATTCATCGGCACAAGTCAAGGTCGGCTGGAGTACGCAAGTCCAGAGATCGAGCTTGGAGACATTGTCTGTGTCTTCCAAAATGGAGTTGTACCTTTTATTGTGCAACGGGACGTCCAAACGATGCCTACGTCTTGGTAGCCGAGTCATATGTCAGTGGCCTCATGCATTGCGAAGTCTTGGATATGGAGCAGCGTAACGGCTCAAACCAGATAGACATTTCTGTAGCCCGGATTGATGAAAACACGGAGATCCTGATGTAGCTCTGGCAGCATCGCCTGGGAAGGACTGCTTGCTGGTGTTTGGTAGCGAAGCATCCTTTCCGCCGGCGGCTAAATTCCGACAAGCTCTCAACAGGGCCGGTTAGGAGCTTTATGGTAGATCATGATTTAGCATCGTTTGGGGCACATCGTGCTTGCATAGATTGGTCTGCTGCGATGGCCCTCTTGCCTGTTGACAGCATAGAACGAGATAAATCGTGTAGATGTAGCAGCACGCCGGATGTTGAATGACTCGTTGCGGCGGAAATTCATGTCCTGCAAGTTCGCGTCCGTGCTTGGCACTAATCAACTTGACTTAGCCGTGTTGAGCTCGGTAATTCGGGGAAACAGCAGAGCTAAGTTACTCCGTACCAAGGTCGAGTGAGTTCAAGTTTCGTGTCTGTAACTGCTGCTGGCCTCGTTCCTTGCGAACCTTTTCTTTACCCTCGATCTTCACTACCAGCCTTCCCCACAACCTCAAGCGTATTAATACCGCCTTGGTCAGGCTAGCTCCCACCTCCGATAACAAGCATGTCGGACAGACAGGTCGAGGACCTGAGAACACAGGTCGCGAACCTCACGGCTCGCTTAGAAAAGCTAGAGGGCGAGAGATCAGGATCAGCAGCCTCGAAAACTTCTGCGGAAGCTATGCGCATGATTTTGATCGGTCCCCCCGGAGCTGGTATGTCCGCTACCTGGAACAGGAGAGACCAAACAATGCTAACACGTGCGCAGGCAAAGGAACACAAGCTCCCAAGATCAAGGACAAGTATTGCGTCTGCCATCTGGTATGGAACTGTACAGGCATTTGACCGAAAACATCTGACCCTTTCCAGGCCACTGGCGACATGCTGCGAGCTCAAGTTTCAAAGAAGACTGCTCTTGGTAAAGAAGCAAAAAAGATCATGGATCAAGGTGGCCTCGTCAGCGACGATATCATGATTAACATGATCAAGCAAGAGCTGGACACCAACAAGGAGTGTCAAAACGGGTACGTTTTTCAACACTATCACTTTATTGAGCTTACATGACTAGGTTCATCTTGGACGGCTTCCCACGAACTGTCGCACAAGCCAATGGCCTCGATGACATGCTGAAAGCTAACAACAAGCCTCTCAAACACGCCGTCGAGCTCCAGATAGATGACCAACTTCTCGTTGACCGAATCACTGGCCGTCTGATTCACCAGGGCTCCGGTCGATCTTACCACAAGATCTTCAACCCACCCAAAGAGTCGATGAAGGACGATCTGACCGGCGAGCCTCTCATTCAAAGATCCGATGACAATGCAGAAGCTCTTAAAAAGAGACTAGGCACGTACCACGACCAGACGGTGCCCGTCGTGGCATATTACAAGAAGACCGGCATCTGGTCAGGAATCGACGCCAGCAAAGATCCTGGCACAGTCTGGAAGAGTCTGCTTGGTATCTTCGAATCGAAGCCCCAATCAAGCACCATCCTCTCCAAGATCGGCCTGCAATAGGCGGCGCCATAACCACGCTGCAAGACTATCGCAACAGCATCGTGGTGGAACAATGCAGATACCTCGTTGTCAAGTTAGATGTTTACTAAATATCGTTGCTATTTCCGATCGTGTGGAAAGGAGTTGGACGGGAATTGGAAGCACTCCAACTGTGATAGTAAGTGCATATCACGATGTAGTATGTGACGACTTGCAGGATATGCTCCTGACCACTCGATTCAATCTGCTCAACTAATGTCCCTGTTTTTGTTCGATGGCGAAGCTGGGATACGTACTTGTTCACATCTCGGAACGACCTACGAATCTGTGAAATTGCTGCTTAGTTATAGAAGACCAAATCGGGATAGCTTAGCACAATGACGCCAACGTGCCTGGTGTACAGTATCAGAGCAGGCTACGTATGCGATGGAGCACTACCCAATTCAGACTGCTTGAAGCTCAATAATAACAGCACTTTGAACAGTGCTCGCTGATAAATTCGCTGCTTCTGCCCCACTAACTTGATATGACGTTTGGAGCTCGGAACGTCACGGGAATATTCACCGGTGATGTTTCCAAGGACACAACAGACAACCGAGCATACAAATTCGAGCACTCTCACATACACACACCAGGCAGAGCAGCTCCCCAGTCAGAACCATGGCTCCCAAAACAGTAAGATGGGGCATGATGGGTAAGCTCCACCACTGCCACTAGAAGCATAACACTAATAGCATACAGCCACGGGCGGTATCGTCCAGACCTTCACAAAGGATATCCTCGTTGACCCCGAGACCAGGGGCGTTGATGATATTAAGCATGTTGTGACCGCAGTAGCATCATCCTCGTCAAAGGACTCAGCCGAGAAGTTCATCAAGAACTTTGTCGAAGGCAAGCAAGGAGACACACAGTGCACTGCCTATGGCTCGTACAAAGAGCTTGTCCAGGACTCGAATGTTGATATTGTATACATTGGCACTCCTCACAGTCATCATTATCAGAATTGCCGCCTGGCGATGGAGCACGATAAGCCAATTCTGTGCGAAAAGGCCTTGACGGTCAATGCTGAACAAGCCAAGATTCTATTTGACGAGGCAAAGAAGCGGAATTTGTTCTTCATGGAAGCTGTCTGGACACGATACTTCCCACTGAGTATAGAAGTTCGGAGACTCATCCAAGACGGCAAGATCGGAGAGGTCATCCGTGTGCAGTCAGATCTATCAATAGGCGCGATACCAGAAGAAGCTTTTGATCTGTCTCACCGGATGGTGAATAAAGATCTGGCAGGCGGCGCGTTGTTGGATCTGGGCATCTACGCCTTGACTTGGCAGTTCCAAACCCTCTATCATACCCTGCCCAAAGAAAAGCGAAAGGCGCCAAGAGTGGTGGGTGTTGTAGTGACGCCCGAGCCACGAACAGGCGCAGACGAAGCAACCTCAATGCTTCTTGAATTCCCTGTCAGCACACCTTCAGGCAAGCGAAATGCTCATGGAATCGCCACAACAGCATTCCGAGCGCACTTCGACAACGAAGTAGATCAAGTGTCAGCCACACCCGCTGTTCGCATCTTTGGTGAGGAAGGAGAAATTCAAGTCTTTGGACCAATTTACCGGCCAAGTAGATACAGAATCACCTTCCGCGACCCAGAGGAGCGTATTCAAGATTTCTCGTTCGATTATCCGGGTGATATCCACGGCATGGCATGGGAAGGAGACGAGGCAGCTAGATGCTGGATGGAGGGCAAGCTCGAGAGTGAGAGTATGGGTTGGGAAGAGTCGCTAGCAATTATGCAGACTATGGATGAGGTGAGGAAGCAAGGAGGCTTGACGTACCCGGAGAACATTGAGTCAACCGAATATCCAATTGACTTAGCGGCGAGGGGGTAAACGAGCATGCACAGACTGTGAACAGAGATTGAAACTCTTACTAAGCAATATACAGCCGTGTGGCATACCTACCTATGACAGCATAGGACTCGGATGTCAAACCATGAATTGCTGCAGTACGAGAGATCTGCTTGGGCTCTCACAGGCGATATGGGAAGGCAGCGACAGAAGCTGCATGCCTTGAGAAAGCACAAGCAAGGAAGCCCTTGCTTCTAGCATCCCTTATAATTTAAAAGCTGCGGACGTGAACCCATTGCAGTCTACACGTCGCCCTTCCTTGCTCGCCTCAATTCACTTGACTGTGTTGATATATCTTACATCTACACCGTTCCAGAACTTTTCCTAATTCAGCACCAATTTAGCTCCGCTTCTTAATCTGGGGATTTCTTGGCAATATTTTTTTTCCTTCACCGATCACCGACAATTCAAACTTCGGTCTCGTGACAGCCTGGGTTCTTTCACACTGCTGCTTGTTCCTTGTCTCTCACCTCCTTGTCACTGTAGGGCAGGCAGATCAAATCTCGAATCATGGCAGACCAAGAACAATTCCAGGAAGGGCAAGGCGACGAACGACCACGTCGTGCATTCCAACAGCTTCCACAACGCTCAAACGCGTCAGCAAACTGGCGTATGAAGGATGAAAGCCCTCGAGCAAGCCCTCAACCGCGACCGAACCGTCAAAGTGGCACTTTTGGCGCACTTCGAAGCTTTAATCAGGGTCAACAACGAGAGACTAGTGAGACGAGACTCTACGTTGGCAACCTCCTTTACTCAGCCCAAAAGGACGACATCCTACAGTTCTTTAACGAAAATGGCTTCAACGTTGCTAATATCAGCATGTCAATTGATCCAGAGACTGGACGTAACCCATCATATTGTTTCGTGGACTTTGAGAATCCTGAAGACGCGTCACGTGCTATGGGCGAGCTGAACGGTCGGGATGTTCTCGGACGAACAGTGCGAATCAGCCCTGGTGTTGCACGGCGACAGCAGAACTTCGAGGGCGGTGAAGGAGCAAGACAGTATTCCAGCCCAAGGGGATACGGTGAAAGACAGCAAGGTAAGCGTGCCACCCGTATCCCGCCACCCGAAGACTAACCGTCGCACAGAAGGTGGTAGACCGGCGCCCGAGCGAACAGGGTGGAGCAGAGATGGCCAGTCGCGCCCCGCCTTCCAAGACCGCAACAGCAACCAAGAAACCCAAGGACCGGTCAAACGACTCTACTTTGGCAACCTCCCCGCCATTGACTCCCCCTCCGACGTCGAACAAGCAATCCACACACTGATCGACCCGCTCGGCATCGAGATCACAAATGTCAGTAATCTGCGCGCACCGCATGAGTCTAAGGCTGCCGAACCAGGCGATCACCACTACTGCTTCGTTGACATAGCACGACCTGAGGACGTTGACGCTGTCATCGAGGCACTGGATGGCAAGCCGGCACCCTGGTCTCAGGACGGTAGCAGTACACTCAAAGTCAACAGAGCGAGGGAGCAAGCCAACAGGCGGTTCGGCGATCGAGGACAGGGCCAGCCACAGGGACAGGGACAGGGATTTGGATCTCAGGGTGGGTACCAGAGCAGGAGAACAGAAGGGCAGAGAGACTGGAGAACAGCTGCGCAGAGGCAGGAGGCTCCCCAGTAGTTGAGATGAGAGCATACTCGATTGGTGCACGCAAGGGCCGGGATTCAGTATGATTTGTTGGGTCGTGGTCATTGTGGCTGCTCTGCACTGTGTGGTTTTTCCCGCAGTAGTAGGACGTGCTTGATGAGTCCGAGCTGAGACCGTATACATGCGACCCGGTCATCTCTGAGATCCTCGATGGTAGAATGAGCTACGAAACAAAAGTCTGGAGATAACGAGAAATGCCGAAGTTACGATCTTTTTTGGAGAGGCTACCATGCATGCATACATTGTATACGAGATCCAGATTCCAGAGACTATTCTTACCTCTTATTACCTGCGACGCCTCATCTACCACATGTGAAAGCCGTGCTGTGCTGCGCTGCGCTGATTCCACGCTCCCTTCGCATTGTAATTTGTATTCACAGAATCAACATCCCTTGCCCCTCTCGTAGTTAGTCAATCGACGTGCTGTCTCGACTACTCCAGGCGGATAGGGTCGACTGTTGGTCACGAGTGTAGACTCGGGGCTCAAACTTGGTCAGAGTTGCTCTGAGTACGCGCAGCGACTTGCAATCTCAGCTGGCATTGTCACGGCACCGGTTAATGGGAGGAACTCATATGGTGCTCGTGGGATGAAGTTCATGCTCATATATCTGGTACTTGCTCGTGAGCTTTGTGAAGTATTGGTCTACTGAAGGATGCACAGCATGTGTATTTGTAATTTGCAGGCCAGTATCACCGTGCTTCGTTCTAGCTGATCTATGCTTTGGATGCCCGTCATCAACCTCTTTGCCTCGTCTGACACAAGATCGTAACCTTGCTCACTCATACATCTGATCTTCGCTGGTATTCGACCTCACGCTAATCGTATCTGATAACCATTTGATACCTGAGCCTTTTGAGTGTGGTTTTGGGTATGATGCCCGAACGTGCATGGCTCCGCTTGAGCAGCGATTCTTCCTGCACGCACACCACACCAGAAGCATGTTCCTTGCTGGGATATAATTTTGACCAGCCTTTGAATCCGTGCTTTGACCTCTTGTTCGACAAGTTCGCGGCTCATGCAGAGTCGGGCTCATTACCGATCATTCTTCATCGGTTGGGTCTTCGTCTTCGCTGGCAGGACCGCTATCCTCCGTATCGCCGGCTTCACCGCACGAGCATACGTCGTCCTTCTTGTGGCAAACGTAGCACATTGACAGACCGCAGCCACAGGCCATGATGGTGGAACCGGCGGATACCGCCGATGCTCGATCAGACGCCCTAAAGACGTAGCCGCAGACACAGCGCACGCAGCATTGGGAAACGTAATGATATCTTCCGCCTTGCTCTAGGCAATGTAAGCAGGTGATCTCTTCGCATACATCGCAATGGTTGAAATGATAGCCCCGATTGAAGAGACGGCGCATACGATCTTTGGGAATCATAGAGCTGCAATGTGCACAGGCAATGCTCGCTTCAGACGGAGATACCGATGTCCATTGACGGTAGAAGGTTTTGATGATCCGAGAGACTCTGGATTGGCCGAGAATGACTCCGAAGGTGCGCAGGAGGATTGGCACGTTGCAATGACAACGGAGTGGAGAGATTTGTTGACCTCTGTAGGCGTCCGAGAAGAGGTTCTTCAGGCAGTCGTAGTGGTAGTGGCAGTTGCTACAGACGTGACTGTAACAGCGGTCGTCCTCGTCCGGACGGATCTTGTTTGGACAGCCAGCACAGTCCTCTAACAAGAGTTAGCAGACGGTCCTACAATGAGTGTTCGTTACTTACTTGTGCCTCTGATCGGTTGCATTGTCGTTGCTCTGACAGATGCGGACGAATTCTATTTGTATGTGTGCATTGGTTGAGATCCAGCAGTATCCGTTGCGTCGTTTTGATTGTGCTGCGATCCTGCGTCGGTCCCTGACAATGACCATATAGGTCGGAAAGAAATGCCAAGCCCCACTTCTCCAGACCAGGCAGGGCGGAATAATGATGCACGTTACCCT
>Ga0210040_10002685_pt1 | contig 24825 bp, 26 predicted proteins | sample CryGeyCG12114_NA_FD_185462 | JGI IMG/M metagenome (GOLD analysis project Ga0210040, IMG submission 185462) | Groundwater microbial communities from aquifer - Crystal Geyser CG19_WC_8/21/14_NA (SPAdes) (version 2) | ecosystem: Environmental > Aquatic > Deep subsurface > Groundwater | place: USA... | reverse complement strand
GTCAGCGTGGCGGTTCGCAATGCCGATCTATCCGGCAATGCGCGGATCGCGCGCAGCCGAGAACGGCTGTTCGAAGCCTATTTCCACATGCCGCATATTCCGGACTTCGTTGATCGGCTGGAGATCGCCGGCGCCAGCATGGATGGCATCTGGGCGCTGTCTTATGGTCGCCACGGCACGATCACTGACGGCTACCGCATGGAAGCTACCGCAAGCGCGATAGACTACCTCCGGCGCTTCTTGCCCGAGTTCCTGCCGCGCAAGGCGCTGACGCAGAAAGCGCTCGATTGCCTGTATATTCCGCTCGAACAGATGGCGAGCAACCCGTTCGCGGCCGACGACGAAGGCTGAGATCTGCTCCCGCCTAGTTTATCCCGTCAGGGGAAAGTGACACGCAGCTTTCGTACCGCCTGTCTTCCATTCCAGCGATGGCTCACGCTCAGCGCAGATGGCTTGCGCGCGCGGGCAGCGCGTCCGGAAGCGGCAGCCTGAGGGCGGATTGCTGGGGCTCGGCGCATCGCCCTGCAGCACGACGCGACGCCGCGCCCGCTCCTTCTTCGGATCAGCCAATGGGACCGCCGAAAGCAGAGCCTGCGTATAAGGGTGGCTCGGCGCGGTGTAGAGACGATCGCGGTCACCGATTTCAACGATCTTGCCGAGATACATCACGGCGATGCGGTCGCACAGGTGATGAACCACAGGAAGATCATGCGCGATGAAGAGGTAGGACAGCTGGAACTGGTCCTGCAGGTCTTTCAGCAGCGGTGAAGTGCGTCAGCAGGAATGCGACGGTGATGACGCCCAGGAGAAGAAAGGGCATCGCGACGATTCGTTTGGCGACATAAGCGAACATCGGGATGCCTTTGGCGACGTGGCGCTGTTATTTCCTGCCGAGTTCCGCGAGCGGGAGGTTGCAGCAGGCGCTGTAGCGAACACCGCTGACGTCGTTGCGGTAGGCAAGAACCAGGTTCGGGCTCACGATCGACACGATGATGTGGTCGTTGATCATCTCGAGCGCAATCTGGCGGTAAAGACGAGCGACGTCGTCACCCGAAGCTGCAAGCGCTTGCTGCAGCAGGTCGACTTCCTTCTGATTCACGAGATCGACCTTGCCCTGGCCGCTCGCATTGCGCTCCCACCAGGAACCCGGAACCATGCCGAAGAACTGAACATACTGCGCCGAGCCGTAGTAATCCGGGGCATAGAAGCGCGCGCTGAACGGAATGCCCGGATTGACGATCTGCTGGCGCCAGACGGCGGACGCCACCGGCTGGATGTTGAGCTTGACGTTAACGCGAGCCAGATCCTGCTGGACCTTCTGCATCAACAGGCTGAGATCGACGCCATAGACATTCATCGCCGCAACAGTGGCATCAACGGTGAAGCCGTCGCTAAGGCCCCTGGACGCCAGGATTTCCTTGGCCTTTTCGAGGTTCTCTTCCGGCATCGGCAGATCTTCCGTTCCGGGGAAGCCGTTAGGGATTGGCGACGCCTGGAGCGCACCCTTGCCGCCAACCGTGAACGCAACCGCGCCCTCGTAGTCGATCGCATAGGCCAGTGCCTGACGAACCTCCTTGTCGAGCGGCGTCTGATTCCCGGCAGCGCCGGGCGAGAACACGACGTAGATGAAGTTGTACGAAGGCACCGTTTCGATCGCCAGATCCGGTGAGCTCACCGTCTCGGCCGTGTCGGGATCGACCTGCATCGCGATATCGGCCGCGCCGCTCTGCAGCATCTGGGCCTGCGAAACCGCATCGGCCGATTGATCGATCACGATGTCCTTGATCGCAGGCGCCGTGCCCCAGAACTTGTCGTTTGCACGGAAGCGAAGCTCGTCATCGGGGCGGTAGGTGTCAAGGACATAAGGTCCGCTGCCAGCCGAGTTCGCAAGGAACCAGGTCTCGGCGCTGTCTGCGGTGGTCGCATCCGTGCCGGCCGTAGCACCGTTGGCGGAAGCGACGTCGCTGTTGATGATGCCCGTGTAGGGTGCGGTCAGGATCCCGATGAACTCGGAATTCGGGCTGTCCATCTTCACCACGACCGTCTTGTCATCCGGTGTGTCGATGGCAATCACCGCCTTCATCATGAAGGACGGATCGGCCTGCAGGTTCTTCAGGCGTTCGAACGTCCATTTGACGTCCTTGGCTTCAACGGGGCTGCCATCGGAGAAGACGGCTTTCGGGTCCAGCTTGAAGGTAAACTCCGTCTGGTTGTCGTTGGCGCTCCACTCGGTTGCCAGCGATGGCTCCACCGAACGATCATCGGCCGCGAGCTTTACCAGGCCCTGGTAGGTCGAACTCAGATAGATCTGGCATGTGTCGCAAAAAGGCGCGGTGTGGATCGAGTGAGTTGATTTCGAGATTGCGCGCAATCACGAGCGGCCGATCCTGCGCCGAGGCCGGCAAGATCATTCCAAACGTTGTTAAAGCGGCACAGGCGGCGGCTGCTTTAGCGACGTTCCTTAAGATGCGTTCCATGGCGGTCTCCCATTGCAAAGTTGAAGTGAAACAGTCCGCCGCTTTCCCGCCGGGCCCTTCTGTGGAGCCTTCGTCGGGGCTTAATCGGCGATCTTCAAAAGCTCCTTGGCCACCGCGGTCACACCATCGGCATCGAGGCGGTAGTGTGCATACAAGGCGGCCGGCGGTCCAATCAGCGAGAACTCGTCCAGGATGCCGTGGCGGCGGAAAGGCAGCCGGTCTTCGTCGACCAGGACCTCTGCCACCGCAGACCCCAAACCGCCCACGACGTTGTGCTCTTCAACCGCCAGGATCGCGCCGGTCTCGCGCGCGGCAGCGCGGATGGCGGCTTCATCCAGCGGCTTGATCGTATGCATGTCGAGGACGCGCACTGTCACACCTGTCTCGGCAACACGCCCAGCTGCGACAACTGCCGCGTGAACCTGCGAGCCTGTGGCGATGATGGTCAAATCCGTTCCGTCACGCAACATCGTTGCCTTGCCGAACGCAAAATCCTGCGGCACCTCGGAATAGACCTCCGCATCACGGCCGCGACCGAGCCGGATATACATGGCGCCCGGATGGTCGACGGACGCGCGCAGGATGGCCCGCAGCTGGTTGGCATCGGCTGCGCACACCACCGTCAGGTCCGCGATCGTGCGCATCATGCCGAGATCCTCGGTGGCATGATGGCTCGTGCCGTAGAAGCCCATCGAAATGCCCGAGTGATGCGCAATGATGCGTACCGGCATGCGCGGATATGCGCAGTCGGTCTTGATCGCTTCCGCTGCCAGGATGCCGGCAAAGGACGCGAAGGTCGCGACGTATGGAACGAGGCCGCACGACGCCATGCCGGCTGCGGCCGTGATCATGTTGCGCTCGGCAATCCCGAAGTCGATGAACCGCTCCGGATGGCTATTGGCGAAATCTCTGGTCCGGCTGGAATTGGCGAGATCGGCCGTCGCCACTACGATGCGCGGGTCGGCTTCTGCCAGGTCGGCCAGTTCTTCGCCGAGAATGAAGGCCGGCATGGCCTTTGCCGGCGTGCCGCGAACGGATTTGGCATCCTTGAGCCGCAGCTCGCCTTCGTCGCCGCGAAACAACGTGCTTTGATCTTGTCCTGCAGCGCTCATCAGGCGTCCTCCCTCACGAACGGCTGTAGCCCGCCCTCGATTTCGGCCCAGGCGTCGTCATAGTCAGCCCCGACAAGGTTGCCGACATGCCAGTCGAGCGACAGCTCCATATACTTGACGCCGCGCCCTTTCACCGTGTCCGCGATGATCATCTGCGGCTTGCCGACACCAGCAGGCTTGAGCGCCGACAGGGTTGCCATCACTGCCGATAGATCATGGCCATCGATCCGATGGACCTCCCAGCCGAAGGCGGTGAAGCGATCGGCCAGCGGCTCTACCGACATCACCTTTTCCGTCGGCCCGTCGATCGAAAGCTGATTGCGATCCACGATGCCGACAAGCCCCTGCAACTGGAAATGCCCTGCCGCCATCGCCGCTTCCCAGATCTGGCCTTCGTTGAGTTCGCCATCTCCAAGCATGCAGTAGGCGCGATAGTCGCGACCGGTCAGGCGCCCGGCCAGAGCCATGCCCAAAGCGATCGACAGGCCATGTCCAAGGGAGCCGGACGAGAAATCGATGCCAGGAATCTTCTTCATGTCCGGGTGATCGCCAAACGCGCTGCCGAGCCGGGTGAAGTCGTCCAGTTTGGATGGCGGATAAAAGCCGAGATCGGCGAGGATGGGATAAAGCCCGATCGCCGCATGCCCCTTGCTGAGAACGAACCTGTCGCGGTCTTCCCAGTTGGGGTTCTTGGGATCGAGACGAAGATGCCCGTAATACAGCGCCGCAAAAAGCTCGGCTGCCGAAAACGTGCTGGAATAATGCCCTGCCCCCGCAATGCGGGTCAGCCGCAGCGTCTCGAGGCGAATGAACTTCGCACGCTCGGCAAGATAGGCCTCTGACAGGTTGCGACGGTCAAACTGTTCCGGTTCGGCCATGGATGTCTTCTCCTCCCGTTGCGCAAAGCTTCCCCGACCCTTCGGTCAGGCGTCAGGCCATGACCTTGAAGACCTCGTCGGTGATCTGCAGCGTCTCGTCGATCACGGCGTCCGTGTGCGCAACCGACAGGAACATCGTGTGGGTCGGGTGGAAATACACACCGCGCGACAGCGCCTCGAGGCAGAAGCGATTGCCAATGCTGCGATCCTGGTCGCCCTCGAACAGGAACACGGGCATCTGCGTCGGTCCGCTTTGTCTGAGCGGGAATCCATGCTTGTCGGCTTGGGCCTGCAGCCCGTCACGCAGCCGCTGTCCAGCCGCCCGCATGCGCCCGACGCCGTCGAGATCGCGCAGCTTCGTGATCGTGGCGATCGATGCCGCCATCGCAACGCCGGCGGTCCAGAAGGAGCCGGTCGTATAGATCTTGGTTGCAGCTTCCCGGAAGCGATCATTGCCCGTCATCATGCCGAGAGCCCGGCCATTGGCGATGGCCTTGCTCCAGGCCGAGAGATCGGGCTTCACGCCAACCAGTTCCCAGCTTCCGCCGAGATCGAGCCGCAAACCGGCGCGAACATCATCCACGATCAGCGCTGCATCCGCCTCGTCGGCCAGACGCCTTGCAGCCTGCGCGAACTCGCGCGTCGGAAGGATGTGCTCCTTGCCGAGATCGTGCTTGAAAGCCGTTCCAAGAATGGCAGCGACATCGCCCTTCACCGAAGCCACAGCCTCTTCGAGGCTTGCGGCATCGTTATAGTCGTAAGGAACGAGATGCGCACGATCCTCTTCCGTGACACCCGCAACAGAGGGCGAGCACCACGGAATGGCGCCATGGTAAGCGCCGCGTGCGACAAGAACCTTGCGCCGATCGGTGCCGGCACGCGCCGTGGTCACGCAGGCCGTGGTGGCGTCCGTGCCGTTCTTGGAAAACATCGCCCAGTCGGCATGGGCGACCGTATCGACAACAAGCTCCGCAAGTTCCACCAGCCGTGGCGTAGGCCCGTTCAGCCCGTCGCCTTCGGCGCGCTGGCGCGCTGCCGCGGCTTCCACGTCCGGATCCGAATAGCCAAGGATCATGGGACCCCAAGCGCACATGTAGTCGATATAGGACCGACCGTTGGCGTCCCATGTCCGGGAGCCCTCGCCCCGGGTGAAATACTGCGGATAGCCTAGCGGAAGGCGGGTACTGTTCTGGTGTCCCCACATGCCGCCCGGTATCACCCTGGCGGCGCGAGCTTTCAAAGCGTCATCGGTGTCGAAAGACTGACGATCCATCTTTTCCACCCTAAAAATTCCCCATTTTGATATATCATGTATCGGAGTGCTTCAAGAGCTTTCTGGAGGCGTGACATCTGGGAAACTGCTGCAAGGCAGGAATGACCGGATGGATGAACCGGCCTATTTCGATGGAGAAACCACAGTGCAGGCTTTCACCGATATCCAGTCGAAGAGTCTGTCGTCGCAGATCTATGGCCAGTTGCGCTATCAGCTCATGGCCGCACGCCTGCAGCCGGGCGCGCGCTTGAAGATCCGCGAACTCGCGCAGTCTCTCGGCACCAGCGAAACGCCGGTCCGCGAAGCGTTGCTGCAGCTTGTGCGCGATGGTGCTCTCGAGATGAAGCCTGGATACTACATTCGCGTTCGGCGCCTGACCCTGCGCGAATATATGGAACTACGCGAAATCCGCCTCATGTTGGAACCGCATGCAGCGGTCAGAGCCCTGCCCAACATCGATGACGCCTTCGTGGATCATCTGGAAACCGTCCACGAAACCCTGGTCCGCGCCGAAATTGAAAAGGATTATCCCGCAGCGCTTCTCGCCAATTACAAGTTCCACTTCTCCGTCTACCGACGCTCCGAAATGCCCCAGCTTATTGAGATCCTCGAGCGGCTGTGGATCCAGATTGGACCGCTCCTGAACTTCCTCTATCCCTTCGGCCATCCAAGCTACGATGGCCCGCATCAGCACCTCAACGTGCTGGAAGCTCTGCGAAACCGGGACGCGGAAGCGCTCGCTTCGGCATTCCGCTCAGACCTGACCGAAGGCGGCCGGTCGTTCGTGCGCTATCTCGAGGATATGGACACCCAATCGTGAATGAATTTGCCACCAACAGCGAGACAATTAAGCTGCTTAACCCACAGGCTCAAAGCTGCGGTCGGCCGAACGAGCTGGCGGTCCGACAGGCGCTTCTTTGCTCAAAAAAGCTCCATTGTCCCAACAGTTGCAGACCTCGCTAAACGCAGATGAATTTATGGTTACTGCCTTCTCCTTCCGGCACTGGCCAGCTCGTTAGGTCCGATGTCGGTTACTCGCGTCAGGCGGTGTTCGGCACGAAAGAACGGCCGCTTTCAGGATCGACAATGCGGTCGAGGAATGTCCGATGTGGGGCGCAAAGCCGACGTACAGGCATATTCAACGCGTTGATGCTCGTCAGGGTATACGCTGCTGTGGCGGCACAAGCTCAACGCGACCGTGGTTACATCAAGTTTGAAATCCTTGTTTCGTTATAGGCAGCGCAAGAGCTAAAAGCCTGATGTGACACTACGAGGTATCACCGCTTTGCGCACAAAACTGAAAGTAGCCGCACGGCATGCCTCTGTCTGGAAGCGGAAGGTGCGGCAGGCAAATTTCCAGCACAGTTTCGCGCGTTCATCGGAGGCTGAAGTCGATCATGCGACGCTCTCCAGCCGACACGCCTGTCTGGCGCACTACCCCTACTTTGAGTCCTGAAACAGCACTGTTTTTGGGCTTGGCTTCAAGCGCCAATAAGATCCTTCCTTTCGACCAATGTGTCCTTCAAGCAACCTTACGCCGGCGTCTACATCCCCCGCACGAACAGCTTCGGCGATGGCTTGATGCTCCCGGAAGCTCTTGGCCATGTGTTCAGGTTCCGTACCCAAATGGGTGCGCAGGGCGGCCATTCGTCCTGAGATCAACTTGTAGCTTTCAGCCAAGTAGCGATTGTCGCACAAGGCAAAAAGAGCTTCATGAAATGCACTGTCCTGTTGCAGGTACTCAGGCGTTCGGCTTGCTTCTCGCGCTAGAGCCATCGCTTTGCAGATCTCTTCCAACCGGTCGCTTAAAGCAGCCCGGGCACGCATCATCGCGAACCGGAAGGCGGCCGTTTCCAGGACGGTCCTGCAGTCACAGATGTCGGCGAATTCATCCTCCGTCAGCTGAAAAACAAAGGTGCCGCGTTGAGGCCTGACGATTACCAACCCTTCTTGCTGCAAGCGCGCCAAGGCTTCCCGCACCGGCGTCCGGCTTATGCCGAGATCTTCCGCAAGTGCGATTTCTGACAAGGCGGTCCCAAAACCATATCGGCCTTCCACAATTTCCCTGCGAACAACCTCGAGAGCTCGCTCAGTGAGTGATTTCGATCGTTCAATCAGTGTCATGTGCGCACATCCATTTTGAAATCAAACCATCCCCTTGCGTAAACGTCTGCAACTTGTATGTTACATGCCAGTGGTGGAATTGGGAGTGAGTTTTGCCCGCAGCAACAATTGGGAGGCGGTCAGCCCTCGACAGGCTTGATCAAGCTTTTATCCGCATGAACGGGTTTGCCGTCGGCTTCTTGCTGCTCGCAATGCTCGTCCTGGTCTTCGCCAACGTTGTGCTTCGCTACATCTTCGCCAACTCCTTTGGCTGGGTGGAGGAGGTCTCGCGCTACCTCATGATTTGGATCGTGTTTCTTGGCGCCGGCTTGGCTTCGCGCGAAGGCATGCATGTTGCGGTTACCCTGTTTTCCGACATCGCCGGCCCGCTGCGACCGGGCTTCAAGTGGGCGGCCTGGGCAGGCACATTCGCATTCTTTGCGGCACTCGCCTGGTTCGGATACGAGTACGCGATGTTTGCGGCGCGTCAGCGCTCGACCATGCTTCAACTGCCGATGTGGACGATCTATCTCGCAGTCCCCATCGGATCGGCTTTGACCTTGGTTCACATGCTGTTTGACCTGCGCGTGCATCCCGAGCCAGAGCCGCAAACGCAGACCGGAGTCGCCACGTGAGCGCGGTTCTTTTCGGCGCCTTCGTGGTGCTGCTGATCCTTGGTGTCCCGGTGGCCGTCGTCATGGGAGGCGCTTCGCTTCTCGCGATCCTGGTTGAAGGACGCTATCCCGGTCTGATCATCGCGCAGCGGATGTTTTCCGGCATCGATTCCTTTCCGCTGATGGCGATTCCGTTCTTCGTTCTGGCAGCCGAACTTATGACTGGCGGCAAGATCACGGACTCGCTGCTGGCATTGGCCAGCCAGATCATCGGCCGACTTCGAGGCGGTCTCGGCCATGCCAACGTGCTTATGTCGATTTTTTTCTCAGGCATCTCAGGCTCCGCGCTCGCAGATGCCGCCGGGCCGGGCGCCGTCACGATCCAAATGATGCGCGACGGCGGTTATAAGCCCGAATATGCAGCTGCGCTGACCGCTTCGTCTGCCATCATCGCGTCCATTATCCCGCCGTCAATTATTATGGTGATTTACGCGCTGACGGACAATGCCGTCAGTGTTTCCGCCTTGTTCGTGGCCGGTATCGTTCCAGGCATTCTGATTGGATTAGCGCTGATCGCGACCAACGGCTTTCTCGCGTGGAAGCGCGGATTTGCCCTAGGTGAGGCGCGTCGGCCTTGGCGGCAGTTCATCAGCGAGTCCGGCGTAGTATTTTCCGCCGTGCCGCTGCCAATCATTATCATCGGCGGAATCCATTCGGGGGCGTTTACGCCCACCGAAGCATCGGCTGTGGCCGCCGCTTACGCTTTGATCGTCACGAAGTTCATTCTTCGTAGCCTCACCTGGGCGCAGTTGCCGCGCTTGTTCGTGCGCGCCGGCTTGATGACCTCGGCCGTACTCCTGATCGTGTCCACCGCGTCAGCCTTTGCATGGCTTCTCACCGTATTGCAGGTTCCACAGGTCATCACCAATGCGATCACGTCATGGGGCCTGCCCAATGTCGCCTTGCTGCTGGTGATTGCAGTGTTTCTTTTGATCTGCGGCTTGTTTATCGACACGCTTCCCGGCGTTCTTCTGTTTGTGCCGATCGTCGCGCCAGTAGCGGATGCGGCAGGCATTCATCCGATCCAGACGGCATTGGTTGTGATCCTGTCGCTGACGATCGGGATGATCACGCCCCCCGTGGGAGGCGTGCTGTTCGTGGTATCGGTGGTCAGCCGTGTGCCGCTAACCCGCATTGTGGCGGCGATCATTCCGTTTCTTTTGGCTGAACTTTTCGTTCTGTTGCTGCTGGTCTTGGTGCCGGCGGCGTCGCTTTGGCTGCCCAGCCTGTTCGGCTACGTGCATTAACGTGTTGAAATTCCAAGGGAGGTAAAACATGCGTCTACTTAAAACAATCGCCACAACGCTCGGCATCGCGGCTGTATCGCTGACGGCACTACCCGCTTTTGCGCAAACCACAATCAAGTACGGCCATTTTCAACCCGGTCGCATGGATCAGCCGAAACATGCTGCCGCCATGGCCTTCAAGGCTTATGTCGAGGGCGCCACAGGAGGCGACATCAAGGTCGAGATCTATCCGGCGGGCCAGCTCGGCAACGAGTCCACCGTGATGGAAGGCTTGCAACTCGGCACAATCGAAATGGCTGTTGTGCATGATGGCGGTATCGCCGGCACCTACGCGCCGATCGAAGTCTTCTCGCTGCCTTATGCATTCCCGAACCAGCAGGTTGCCTGGAAAGTATTCGACGGACCTTTCAGGGACAAGTTTGCCGAAACCATGCTTGGCGAAACGCAGATCCGGTTGTTGGGTTTCGCCGATAATGGTCTTCGCCATTTCACGAACTCCAAGAAGGCCATCAAGACTCCGGCTGATCTGCAGGGCCTGCGCATGCGCGTGCAACCGAGCCAGGTTTACGTGCGGCTAATGGAGTCGCTGGGCGCGAACCCTACCGCGATCGCCTGGGGCGAACTGCCGACTGCTCTAGCGCAGGGTACGGTTGACGGACAGGAAAACGGCGTCACCAACATTCTCGCAGCGAGCCTGTACGAGAACCAGAACAACGTGACGCTCGATGGTCACGTTTACAGTGTCCATGCCTACATGATCAGCGATATGTTCTGGCAACAGCTCACGCCCGAGCAGCAGGAAATCGTGAAAACCGGCACGGACATCGCGATCGGCATTCACCGCGGCATGACGGCTGCGCAGGACATGAATGCCGGCTCGATCCTGGCCGACAAGGGCATGACGGTCACCACGCTCACACCGCAGGAAGTGGCTGCGTTCCGCGAAGTGGCCCAGCCCGCTGTGCGCACCTATCTCGAAGAGCAGCTGGGCGCAGAGCTGGTAGCCGACCTTCTGAGCGCCATCGAAGAGGCTGCTAAGTGAGCCTATCCGACAACAACAAGAACAACAACGGCGGCCGGTCTCCGGTCGCCGTTGTGATCGACGCCGGCTACGACCAGCACACGATCGAAGAAGACATTCTGCGTCCCTTTGGCTTCCAAGTGATCGAGCGTGCTTGTCACGGCGCCGCCCAAGCCGTGGTCAAGGCTGTTGAAGGGGCGGATGCCGTTCTCGTGCGCGAAAGCCCCATCACGGCCGAAGCGTTTGCCGCCATGCCGAACTGCCGTGTGATCGTCCGCTACGGCGTCGGTGTGGACAATATCGACCGTGACGAGGCCGCGCGCCGCCAGATCTATGTCGCCAATGTCCCCGACTACGGCGTGGAAGAGGTCAGCATGCACACGCTGGCCTTGCTTATGGGCGTAGTACGCCGCGTTGCCAGCCGCGACAAAGCCGTGCGCGAGGGCGCTTGGAACGTTTCGCGTGCCGAGCCGATGCAGCCGATCGCAGGCCGTACGCTGGGAATCATTGGCTATGGCCGCATCGGCGCGGCGTTTCACCGCAAATGCGCGATGCTCGGTTTCGCCGAAACGCTCGTTCACGACAGCCATGCGCAGGACCTGCCGTTCGAGGCGCGGGCCGTCGGTCTCGATGAGTTGATCGAGCGCGCCAACGTTATTTCACTTCATGTTCCACTGCGTCCCTCCACCGGAGGAATGATTTCGCGTGAGCGGATCGCCCGCATGCGGCCGGGGACGGTAATCCTGAATACTTCGCGCGGCGGCCTGATTGATGAAGCGGCCCTCGCGGATGCCTTGCACACCGGACATATTGGGGGCGCGGGCATCGATGTTTTCGCCAAGGAACCGGTGCAACGCGATAACCCGTTGCTTGCGACGCCCAACACGGTGCTTTCCGACCATACCGCCTGGTATTCCGAAGCGAGCGTCACCGAGCTCCAAACCAAGGCAGCGCAAGAGATCGCGCGCGTTTTTGCCGGCGGTGAGCCGGCTAGCTGGGTCAACCGCTGGGCCTGACCACCGCGGTTACCTTTCTTCCGATCTTCCAGAAAACAAGGATTGACGAACACATGGACAAGAACCTCATCGAAGCCTTTCGTCGCGTTGCAACCGCCTCCGTCGCCGACGCTGTCGACAAGATCTGCGGCAAGAAGGGTTATCTTGATTCCGCCATCGCGCCGCGCACCAGCGAGCGCAAGATCGCAGGTCCGGCCGTGACCGTTCTGGAAGGTCCGACGGAAGAGTTCGTGCCGCCGACGCATGCGCTGGAACTGATCGATGCAGCCGATGAGGGCAGCGTTGTCGTGATTTCCATCGGCGGCGAAGCCGAAGTGGCGATCTGGGGCGGACTGATGACAGCCGGCGCCGTCGCCAATCGGCTGGAAGCTGCCGTTCTTGACGGTGCCGTGCGCGACATCACCGAGATCAAGCGCGATTTCGGCTTTCCCGTTTTCGCCCGCTCGGCTTCGCCCGGCACGACGCTTGGCCGCTTCAAGACCCTGTCTTCAATGGTGCCGGTGGAGATCGGCGATGTGACGATCAACCCGGGCGACATCATCGTCGGCGACGTCGATGGCGTCGTGGTCGTGCCGAAGGACAAGGCGCAGGAAGTGCTCGCCATGGCGCAGGAAATCGACCAGCGCGAACTCGAGCAGGCCAAGCTCATCATCGCCTCCGGCTCCCTCAAGGAGGGTTTGGCAAAGTACGGCCGGATCTGAGCCATGGCTTTGCAGTCGCCGGATATCGTTTGCTTGGGTGAACCCCTGGTCGAGTTCAACCAGGTGGACGATAAAGGACATTATCTTTTCGGGCATGGCGGCGACACGTCGAACTGCGCCATCGCGGCAGCGCGGGCGGGTGCGGCGGTGGGCTATGTCAGCGCGTTGGGCGAAGACGAGTTCGGCGACGACTTCATGCGACTATGGGCGGAAAATGGCGTGGACGCTCGCTTCGTACAGCGCCGCGTCGATGCCCATACCGGTGTTTACTTTGTGACACATGGCCCGGATGGCCATGTGTTTTCCTACCTTCGCGCTGGGTCGGCAGCCAGTCGCATGACACCGGCCGACTTGCCGAAGGACTATATCGCGGGTGCAAAAGTCCTGCATGTGTCCGGCATTTCGATGGCGATCAGCGCCAGCGCGGCGGATATGGTTTTCGCAGCCATCGAGCTCGCCCGCAGCGCCGGCGCGCTTGTGTCGTTCGACACCAATCTGCGTTTGCGCTTGTGGCCGCTAGAGCGGGCTCGCGCCGTCACTGAAGCCGCGATGAGGATGTGCGACATCGCTTTGCCAGGCCTTGAGGATGCACGCCAGCTCACCGGCTTGTCCGAGCCGGATGCGATTGCCGATCATTATCTTGCGGCCGGGGCGCGCGTTGTGGCGCTCACTTTGGGCCAGGACGGATGTCTCGTTGCAACACCAGACCAGCGTCGCCGCGTCGGCGGCATCAAGGTCAAGGCCGTGGATGCGACGGCCGCCGGCGATACGTTCGATGGCAACTTCTTGGCCGAATATCTGCGCGGTGGCGATGCGTTCCAGGCCGCACGCTTTGCCAATGCTGCTGCGGCGCTTTCAACGCAAAGTTATGGCGCGGTTGCCCCGATGCCGCACCATACGGATGTGATGGCTGCACTCGAAGCGGCAGCGGTTTCAAACTGATGCAGGGCCACGTCCTGGTCACCGGTGGCGCGCGGGGCATCGGCAGCGGCATCGCCTCCGCTCTGCTGAAGGCTGGGTTCACCGTGACCGCCACGGGCCTTACCGACGCGGAAATTGCCGCTGTTCTCCCGACCGATGGGCTGACGCTGCGCGTCCTGGATGTCACGGACGAAGGGTCCGTTGCCGCCTGCTTTGCATCGCTGGAGCGGCTCGACGGGCTTGTGAACTGCGCAGGGACGATTCTGCGTAGCGGTGCCGAGTTCGAGATGCCGAACTTCGAAAAAGTCATCTCGGTCAACCTGACCGGAACAATGCGCATGTGCGTTGGTGCAAGGCCGCTATTGGCGCAAACGGGGGGTGCCATTGTTAACACCGCGTCCATGTTGTCCTTCTTCGGGGGACCTCTGGTGCCGGCTTACACCGCCTCAAAGGGTGGCGTTTCGCAGCTCACAAAGTCGCTCGCCGTCGCGTGGGCGGCCGAGGGTATCCGCGTGAATGCAATTGCGCCGGGTTGGGTGGAAACCGACCTGACACGTGCAATCGCGCAGGACCAGGATCGCTCGTCCGGCATTCTGGCGCGTACGCCGATGAAACGCTGGGGCACCCCCGATGATATCGGTGGCGCTGTTGCTTTTCTTTTGTCCCCCGCAGCCGGGTTCGTGACCGGAACGATCCTTCCGGTCGATGGCGGTTACGCAGCAGTTTGATCAGGAGGCGACATCATGAGCGAAGCGAAGCAATTTAGCGCAGCCGAAAGCGAAGCGGATGCGCGCATCCCTTACCGCCATCCGCAGCCCAAGGACTCGCCCCCCGAAATCGTGGTGCCATTTTCCATTGCCGAGGATGAGCGCGTCTGGTTCCCCAAGCACCGAATGTCTGGTTCAGCCCACTCTGCTTGTCGGCGTCGCGGGGGTATTGGGTCAATCTCCTAAGGGTGCGAAAGTCGGGCGTGCTTTCGCGCCATCGACATCCGCAGCCCGTGCATGCCTATGTCATCAAGGGACGCTGGCGTTATCTCGAGCATGATTGGGAAGCCGTTGAAGGCGGCTATGTCTACGAAGCGCCCGGTGAAACACATACGCTGGTGGTCGATCCCCCGGTAGAAGAGATGATCACGCTGTTTCAGGTCAACGGCTGCATGATTTATGTCGACCCGGACGGGCGGCAACTCGGTTATGAAGATGTCTTCACCAAAATCGACCTGTGCCGAAATCATTACGAGCAGATCGGCTTGGGGGCTGATTACGTGGATCAGTACATCCGATAATGGATCACGACTGTCCAGCCGCGCCAAAATAACCCGTAGGCGCTTCTCTGAAGGATGTTTGATCGCCACCGCAAGTTGGTGATGGACGCAGTTTACTCTCTACCTCTGCCTACGCCCTTTGAGCGCCGCAAGCTGCCATTCCGCTCACAGTCCATATCAGACATCGCAATTGGCAAGTGAGTTATCTCGGCCAACACTCGGTAGACCTGCATACGGGAGCAGCCTATCGCCTTCGCGATCGCAGTTGGAGTAGCACCTTCTTTCATCAACGCAGCGACCTTTAGTCGATCAATCCGACGCTTGCCGCCCTTGTATATGCCAGCAGCTTTCGCCCTGACTATACCTTCGCGCTGTCGCTCCTTGATGAATCGCCGCTCCATCTGTGCTACCATGCCGAGCGCAGTAAGCACGAGGTCCCCCATTTCGCCGCGCGTGCTAACATGCGGATCGAGAACAGTTACGAAAGCGCCGCGCTGCTCGCACTCATGGACGATGTTGAGCACGTCGCGGTGTTGCGGCCCAGGCGGTCGAGTCGCGTAACGGTCAACTCGTCGCCTGGTCGAAGAAACTCGATGATCGTTGCGAGTTCGTCGCGCCCTTCACGGCTGCCGCCTAACACCTTTTCTGATCGGATAATTCCGCAGCCTTCCGCCTGTAGCCGTGAAACTTGTATGTCGAGATCTTGGTCAGTCGTGCTGACGCGGGCATAACCGATGCGGGCCATGTATCACCTCAAGGTTTAAGGCTATGGCGTAGCAGGTCACAAATAGTCGGAGTCAACCCAGAAGTGACGGCGGCATGCGTCACGCTGGTACGTCACCGCAGGGCATACCCTGACGAGCATCAACGCGTTGAATATACCTGTATGTCAGCTTTGCGCCCGCACCCCGTTGTTCAGCCTGACGAGCAGCACGCCTGAAAGCAGCCGTTGATAAAGCTAGAGTGACAAGTGGTTAGCGGCCGCTGGCTTGGTAATGCGAGTTATTTCCTAGCGACGAAGACTAGGACAACGATGATCCTGGGTTTTGCCGCGATCCGGCGCCGGTGAATTGAAATCACATATTTCTAGGCCACTGCGAACCGCTGTCCTGTCAGTGCCATTTTCTTATGCTCGTGCGGATAGGCGACTGATGCTAAGGCGCGCAACGTCGATATCGCGCATTTGCTTGAGAATGGCTTTTAAACCGCACAGTCATGGATGCTCTTCGCAAAAGGTGCGCGCTTCCGACGGCTCGAGCGTTAGCAAAATCGTGCAGGCGCTTACCCGAGACGGCGCGCCGGCGACTCGCTTTGTCTGCCGATGAAGGACCTCGGCCTGGGCGTGGACGTAAGGAGATCAAGGTCCAGGAGATCTTCTTCAACGAAGAGTTATTCAGCACCCCTGTGACTAGGGGTTCACGCCCTTCCACACCGAGACACCACGTAGGTTACCTCGTCCTTTTCATTGGGGACGAGCTGGTTTCAACGCGGAAGTCCGGCCAGAGTTCGTAAACCAGCGCGATTGCCCCATCCTCCAGTCCTCGATACTCGTCGATCATTAGGTCAATGCACTGCTTCGGCGTCATCATCATCTTATCCCATGGTGGCTTGGGAGGGCGTTACCGCCCTCCCGCGTTACCTAATGCCGCTCGACGGGCGCAACGTACGAGCTCTTGTTGAGCTCGATTGACCGATCGCAATCTGCTTCGGCCACGTAGGCTTCGCTGGACATCGAGATGATCTTGCCATTGGCGGTGGACTTGAGACGCCAGCGCCAGCCGTCGGTCTTGTACTTCTCGTACTTCAGGTTCGTGATCGACATTTCGTCGCTCCATGATGAGCGGCTTGACGGAGATTGACCGAGAGACGAAGTTGGACTTGTCCATCCTAATCGCGCCGTGGTCCCAAGCCGCGGTTATCGGACCCACGGGCTCGGTGTTGGCGCACCGGGCCCGTTTCGATTCACCTTCCGCGCCACTGGGCTGGAGCCCAGCCGTGCGCGCAGCGGAGACCACTTGGTTGAGCTGGTCGAAAAGCGCACATCGGTGATCACCACCGTGATCCACAAGTTCCGGGCCGCGCTGTCCAAACGTCAACTTTCCGATGCCGGCTCGGACATCTTCGTCTTGGTCGATGAGAGCCACCGTAGCCAGTATGGCGACCTTGAGAGCCTGCACGCCCGGATGCGCGAGGTATTTCCAAACGCCTGTCTGATCGGCTTCACCGGGACGCCGATTGCCAAGAAGGAGCGGAACACCTTTCTCAAGTTCGGCCGGCTGGTTGAGCCGGCGTACCGAATGCGTGACGCCGTCGAAGACGGCGCCGTTGTTCCGCTGCTCTACGAGGGACGCCACGTCGAGGAGGACCTCGACGAAGGCGCCATCGACGCCTGGTTCGAACGAGTCACGCGGGGGCTCTCGGACACCCAGAAGGCTGATCTCAAAAAGAAGATGAGCCGGCCACGGGTGGTGATGGGCGTGTCCGCCCGACTTCGCTGCATCGCCTTCGATGTGACCCGGCACTTCATTGACAACTTCAAGAGCACTGGCCTCAAAGGGCAACTAGTGGCGCCGTCCAAGCGAGACGCGATCGTGCTGAAGACCTTGCTCGACGAGTTCGGCGAGGTGACCTCCGAGGTTATCATCTCAGCTCCAGACGATCGGGAGGGCGAGCGGGCCATCGACGAGGAGAACGACGACGAGGTGGTCCGTTTCTGGCGCAAGATGATGGAGCGCTGGCGGGGGGAGGAGAACTACAACCGGAGCATCGTAGATGCGTTCAAGGCCGGCGGCGATCCCGACATCCTGATCGTGGTGGACAAGCTTCTGACCGGGTTCGATTCGCCGCGGAACACTGTTCTCTACCTCGCACGACCGTTGCGAGAGCATTCGCTGTACAGGCGATCGCGCGTGTAAACCGCGTGTTCGACGACGACGTTGCTCCGCCAAAACCGTTCGGCTACATCATCGACTACAGCGGCGTGCTTCAGGATCTGGGTGAAGCTTTGAGCGCTAATGACGCGCTCCGGGGCTTCGACGAAGCGGACATCAACCAAACCGTCACATCCATCGCCGACGAAGCGCGGAGCCTGCCAGAGAAGCACGCGGCGCTCCTGGACCTGTTCGCCGGGGTCTCAAACCGCTTCGACGAGGAGGCCTACGCGAGGTCCTTAGCCGACGATGCATTGCGCGATGAATTTTACCGCGCGCTATCCGCCTTCTCGCGGACCCTCACGGTCGCTGTCGCTTCACAGGCATTCCTCGACGAGACGCCGCCCGAGCGGCTGGCGCGGTGGCGGTCGGATGAGAAGCGGTTCATCGCCCTGCGAGCGCATGTGAAAGCTCGTTATGCGGAGTCGGTGGACTGGTCGGACTATGAGCGCCGGGTCCGGGATGTTCTTGATCGCCATATCACCGCCCACGAGGTCATCACCATCGTGAAGCCGTTGTCACTCTTCGATGATGCGGCCATTGAAGCTGCTCGCGCGGAGGGACATCGCTCCGACGCCTCGATAGCCGACGAGATCGCTCACCGGACTCTGCGCTCGATTGAGGAAAAGTGGGAAGAAGATCCAGTCTTCTTCGACCGCTTCTCCAAGTTGATTCGTAACGCAATCGAAGCCTTCCGCCAGCGTCGCTTAGACGAGCAGGCCTACCTTGAGCAGGTCCGCACCCTACGAGATCGCATCGAGACGCGAGATGACGACGCTGCGCCCACCCCTACAGCGATCAAAGGCAAGGGGAATGAGACGGCGTTTTGGGGCATTGCCCAGCGAGAGCTAAAAGCTGCAGGCATAGAAGACGGCGACCTCGCTGTTCATGTCTCCCAAGCCGCGGCCGAGATCATCGAGAGCCATCGATCCGTAGGCTGGCAGCATGACCGGGACATTCAGAATCGCATTCGAAACGCCATCGATGATTTCTTCTTCGACGATGCCCACCTGGCCGGGGGAGGCACGCTCAACCCCAAGGTGATCGATGCAATCACGGAAGCGGTGCTCGCGGCTGCGCGCGTCAGAATGGTGGACGATGGCCGTCTCCGCTGATCTCGAAACTACCTGGGGCAGCCGGTCGCTTCCCTTCACCATCGTTCGTGAGGAACGAGCCACCCTGCGGATCACCGTCGTTCCGGAAGGCAAAGTGATCGTCTATGCGCCGACGCAAGCCAGCACGGACGAGGTGAAGGCACGGGTGGCAAGGCGGGGGAGCTGGATCACGCGCCAGCTTGAACACTTCGACCAATGGCGCCCCCGAACCCCGCCTCGGCAATACATCAGCGGGGAAACGCACCTTTACCTTGGCAAGCAGTACCGACTGCTGGTCCGTGAAGCCGAGCGAACCGGAGTTAGCCTCGATGGCGACCGGATGCGCATGTGGACCCGTACCGGCGCCACCTACGCCCACCGTCGGGCGATTCTGCGTCACTGGTACAAGCTTCAAGCCCATCGCGTTTTCCCAGTCCGGGTAGATGCAGCCTGGCCCGCGTTTTCATCCAAGTTCGCTCAACGTCCTGGCTTGATCATCCGCGAGATGACACAACGCTGGGGCAGCTTCACGCCGACTTGGCGACTGGTGCTGAATACAGAGCTCGTCCGGGCCTCACCCGAGTTGATCGACTATGTGGTAACCCACGAGCTGGCCCATGGCGTCCATCCGGACCATGGCGCAGCCTGGCAGGCCGTGATGTTCGAGACGATGCCCAACTGGCGCGAACGGAAAACCGCGCTCGAACGACAACTCCTCTAATTGCGTCAGTACAACTCGCCAGAGCAGCGCGCTCAAGAGCGAACAGGCCGCTTTCGGCCATGAAGAGACGCTGCGACGACAACGCAAGCCTGCGCAATTTGAGCCCGCACTCCTGAGTACCGGAACAACGATGTGCAACAACGTCCAGTACTAACCGCCTAAATTTGTGGGGCGACTGGTGGGGCGATTTACGCCTCCCTATGTAAAGCCATGTAAAAACAGCGACTTAACAAGCTGGTTGGCGGAGAGGGGGGGATTCGAACCCCCGATGGGCTTGCACCCATGCCGCATTTCGAGTGCGGTGCATTCGACCACTCTGCCACCTCTCCGCGGCTGGTCCGCCTGATGACAGGCGCGGCGCACTCCATATAGGCAGTAGCGGTTGGACACAAGGGCTGAAAGCCGTTCGGTGCGAAGTCTGCCCGCGCTGAGCTTGACGCAGCGCAACGCTTGGCCTATGGACGCGCGATCATGCATGGATCCTCGATCCGTGCGTGCCGTGCTTGTTTTGGACGCAAGCACGCGCCCGAGCCGCTGAGGCCGGGGAGTTTCGAGCAACAAGACTGATAAGAAGACGGCCGGGCGGCATTCGTCGTTCAGAGCCGGATGAACACCGAAAGGAAGAAAGATGTTCGCAGTCATCAAGACCGGCGGGAAGCAGTATCGTGTTGCCGCCGACGACGTTTTGACCATCAGCAATCTCGAAGGCAATCCTGGTGATGTCATCGAGTTCGGCGAAGTTCTCGCGCATGGCGATGGCGACAATACCACGCTTGGTGCGCCCTTCGTTGAAGGCGCAAAGGTCACGGCGGAAATCGTGGAACACGGCCGCTCGAAGACTGTTATCGCGTTTAAGAAGCGCCGCCGTCAGAATTCGCGCCGCAAGCGGGGCCAGCGCCAGATGCACACGATTGTGCGCATTACCGGCATTTCGGCAGCTTGATTTGAGGTCCGGGCCCCTCGGCTCGGTTGACGCAAAAACAATTCGGCGCTGCTTGATGCCGCAAGGCGGATCGAGCAAAATGAGCGCCATTCAAGGAGTAGATCCATGGCACATAAGAAAGCTGGCGGTTCTTCACGTAACGGTCGCGATTCAGAGTCCAAGCGCTTGGGCGTAAAGAAGTTCGGTGGCGAGAAGGTCATTCCGGGCAACATCATTATTCGCCAGCGTGGCACCAAGTGGCACCCCGGCACCAATGTTGGAATGGGCAAGGATCACACGCTTTTCGCGTTGATTCCGGGCGCCGTTTCGTTCCGCGCAAGGGCGAACGGCCGCACCTATGTTTCGGTTGATGCAATGGCTGAAGCCGCGGAATAAGGTTTTTTTCACCGCCTCGGATCGCAATGATCCGGTCATCGGTGAGTGAAAACTGATTATGAAGGGGGAGCTGGGCAACCGGCTCCCCCTTTCTTTTTGCAGCGTCAGGCCGACAAATAGCAGCGTGAAACCGGCAAGTGGCAGCGCAAAACCGGTGTTTGGCAGGGCAGGAATCAGCCTTTTGCCGCGATGGGCGCGAGCACGGCTGGTGCGGGTGTGCGGATCAGAAGACCGAGGCCGGCGATCAGAAACAGGATGATGGTTGCCATGCCGAGCGCCGGTGATCCCGACACGGCGGTGACGGTGGCGACCACGAAAGGGGCGACGAAACTGGTGGCGCGGCCGGCCAGCGCGTAAAGGCCGAAATAGCGGCCGGCGTCTTCGGCCGGGATGCTGCGGGCGAGGAACGAGCGCGACGAGGCCTGCACCGGGCCGAAGGCCACGCCGATCAGAAGCCCGTAAAGGATGTAGGCCTTTTCGGCTGATGTGGCGAACAGGCCGCCCGTGTCAGTTGCATCCAACGCCACCCAGCTGAACAAGGTGGAAGTCGGGGTGGTGGACACGATGCCGAGTGTGGCCAGGATGAGCAGCACCAGGGACACGATCACCACCGTCTTGGAGCCGAGCACGGTGTCGAGCCGGCTGGCGACCACGCAGCCGATAATGGCGGCGAGGTTCAGGATGATGCCGAAGATGCCGATCTCGGTAACCGACCAGCCAAACAACAGCGCGGCAAAGGTGCCGCCGAGCGCGATCAGGGCGTTGACGCCGTCCTGATAGATCATGCGGGCGACGAGGAAGCGCAGGATGCCGGGTTGGCCTCGCACTTCGCTGATGGTGGCGCGCAACTCGCTCAGGCCCTGGGTGAGCGCCTGTTTGATCGGGATGCCGGTGGTGGTGTCGGGGGTCCACACCAACATCGGCAGGATGAAGACGAGATACCAGGCGGCTGCGATCGGACCTGTGGCGCGGGCATCTTCGCCGAGGGCGGGATTAAGCCCGAACAACGGCTCGAAGCCGAGCAGCGTAAGCCCCCCTTCCCCGGTGCCGGCGATGAAGCCCACCACGAAGATCAGGACAAGGAGGCCGCCGGCATAGCCCAAACCCCAGGCGAGATTGGAGATGCGGCCGATGTCGCGATTACGGCCGAGGCGCGGCAACATGGAATCGTTGAACACGATGGAAAATTCGGCGGCAACCGACGCCAGAATGAAAACCGCCAAGGTCCAAAGGAGGCTCGATCCCGGTTCTGCCCACCATAGCAAACACAGGCTGACGATCTTCACCGCCGCGAAACTGGCGATCCATCGCTTCTTTCGCCCGGTCTGGTCAGCGATGGAGCCGAGCACGGGCGACAGGACCGCGATCAACAGGCCGGATGCCGCGATGCCGTAGCCCCACGCCGCTTGGCCCACGGCGGGGTCAGCCACCATGCGCGACACGAAATACGGGCCGAAGATGAAGGTCGTGACAACCGTGAAGAAGGGCTGCGCGGCCCAATCAAACAGCATCCAGCCCCAGATGCCGCGCCGGCCTACCCTTGATGTGGAGTCGGCCAGAGCGGGGGAATGCGCTGTGCTCATGCTTGCGCGAGATCAAACAGGATGCCGGCGGCAACCGTGAGCTTGGCGACGCTGAGATCGCCGGACTCGGTCAGCGCTTCCAGCCTCGTGCGGGCGCGCAGAACCCTGTCGCCGCCTTGTGCGGTCCAGCTTTCAACCGCCGCAGCACCGCTCGGCATCATGCTCAACGCCGCAGCGGCGATCTTGCGTCGGGCAGCACCGATCGTGTCTTCCGCCCGCGTCAGCGCCAAGCCCTCGTAATAATCGGCTGGCGTGATGGTGCGGACGGCTTCCTCGATGCGGCCGATCCTGAACAAGGCGGTCACGGCAAAAAAGGCTTGTGCCGCATCCGGCAGGGAGGCACCGGCGCGCTCGGCCACGTCCATGATTTCCGGCACGAGGTGAGCCACGTCGAGCAGAGCGAGCCTGGCGGCCAGATCGGCCGGCACACCCTTGTCCTCGAAAGCACGGCGGCGCCCGTCCAAAGCGTTGCGCATGCCCTCCGACAACAGATCAGGCAAAGCGGGTTCGAGGGTGGCGCGCGTCGATTTCAGCGCGGCAACCTGATCAGCCAAGGGCTTGTCGTGATGGCCGCTGCGTAACTGCCAGGCGGTCGCGTGCCGCGCCAGTTGCGAAACCGCCGCATAAAGATCGAGCTGGACCTGTCCGTCGATTCTGGTGTCGAGCGCATCGAGGGCGGCATACAGGCCGGCAAGCTCGAAGCCGTCGCGCACGAGAATATAGGCATGCACGACTTCGGCAGGCGTGGCGCCGGTCGTATCTTGCTGGCGCGAGATGAAGGCCGGGCCACCGCGATCCACGACGTCATTGGCGACTTCGGTGGCGATGATTTCGCGGCGCAAACGGTGGCCGAGGATTTCGTCGCGATAAGGCTGCGCCATTTCGGGCGGGAAATACGCGATCAGATCGCGCTCAAACACCGGCTCATCCGGCAAACCGCTGCCGACGAGGTCGGTAAACAGCGTCAGCTTGGCGTAGGCCAGGAGAACGCCGAGTTCGGCACGCGTCAAAGGCACGCCCCGCGTTTCACGATCGGCCAAGGCGGCATCGGACGGCAGAACTTCCACCGCCCGGTCAAGCAAGCCACGCTCTTCCAGCTGCGTGACGAAGCGGCGTTGATAAGGCAGATCAAGAATGCCGCGCCGCTCGGCAAGCGAAAGCGCCAGGGTCTGGCGGTAGTTGTTTTCCAGAACCAGACCGGCAACGGAACTGGTCATCTGGGCGAGAAAGACATTGCGATCTTCACGCGTCAGTCTGCCCGAGCGCATGGCCGACGCCAGCGCAATCTTGATGTTGACCTCAAGATCGGACGAGTTCACGCCGCCGGAATTGTCGATCGCGTCGGAATTGGAGCGGCCGCCGCGCAGATCATATTCGATGCGGGCGCGCTGGGTGACGCCGAGATTTGCACCCTCGCCGATGACCTTGGCACGCACTTCCGGTGCGGTGATGCGGATCGCGTCATTGGCGCGGTCGCCGACATCGGCGTTGCTTTCGCTGGTTGCGCGCAGATAGGTGCCGATGCCGCCGAACCACAGGAGATCGACGGGCAGCCGCAGGATCGCCATCATGATCTGGGTGGGCGATACCGAGCCTTCGGCCAAGCCAAGAAGCTGGGCTGCCTGCGGCGTCAAGGTCACCGACTTTTGCGCACGCGGCACGATCATGCCGCCGGGCGACAGGATGTCCTTGTCATAGTCCTGCCAGCTGGAACGCGGCAGATCGAACAAGCGCTTGCGCTCGGCAAAGGACAGCGCGCTGTTTGGCTCGGGATCGATGAAGATGTCGCGATGGTCGAACGCAGCCACGAGCCTGATCTCTTGCGACAACAGCATGCCATTGCCGAACACGTCGCCCGACATGTCGCCGACGCCGCAAACGCTGAAGGGCTCAGATTGGATGTCGCGGTTCATCTCGCGGAAATGCCGCTTCACCGCTTCCCAAGCGCCGCGCGCGGTGATGCCCATCTTCTTGTGGTCATAGCCGGCGGAACCGCCGCTGGCGAAGGCATCGTCGAGCCAGAAGTCATGCGCCTGGCTGATGCCGTTGGCCGTGTCGGAGAATGTCGCGGTGCCCTTGTCGGCGGCAACAACGAAATAAGGATCGTCACCATCGCGGCGCAAAACGCCGGCTGGCGGCACCACGGCGTCACCCTGGATATTGTCGGTGATCGAAAGCAGCGCGGACACGAAGGTGATGTAGGCCTGCGTGCCGGCTTCGAAGACCGCATTGCGCGAGCCGCCCGTCGGCAGCGTCTTGGGGAAAAAGCCGCCCTTGGCACCAACCGGCACGATCACCGCATTCTTGACCTGCTGGGCTTTCACCAGGCCGAGCACTTCCGTGCGGTAATCCTGGGCGCGGTCGGACCAGCGCAAACCGCCCCGCGCCACCGGGCCGAAGCGTAAGTGCACGCCTTCCACATCGGCGCTGTAAACATAGATTTCGCGCCACGGACGCGGGTCCGGCAAGCCGGACACGGCGCGCGCATC
>Ga0210040_10002684_pt1 | contig 24828 bp, 14 predicted proteins | sample CryGeyCG12114_NA_FD_185462 | JGI IMG/M metagenome (GOLD analysis project Ga0210040, IMG submission 185462) | Groundwater microbial communities from aquifer - Crystal Geyser CG19_WC_8/21/14_NA (SPAdes) (version 2) | ecosystem: Environmental > Aquatic > Deep subsurface > Groundwater | place: USA... | reverse complement strand
ACTAGCTGATGAGACTACCGAAAAAGGATAAAAACCCCTAATTATTATTACTGGTTTTTTGTAATATTAATATAAATAATTCCTTATAACCAGGCTTCGTCGGTATACCCTCTTGCTGAGGTTTATTCTGCTGATGAATTATATGTATTCAGTACAAAAATAATTTATTGTGGTAACTATATGATTCCTTCTAGCTGCATATTTTTCGAAGTCTAAAGCTTCAAATTACACTGTGTACATACATGATGTGCCCAATGTGAATATTCGTATTGAGCACTAAGGAATCGTATTGCTAGAAGTCATGTACTCATGCAATTTGATCTCCACAGAATAATAATGGCGGTTTCAAACAATCAGATAGATAATTATTGTAACAAAAAACCAAAAATTATACTTACCACAAGCAGCCCAAACAGAAGAATAGCTGCTAAGATGAAATTGAAAAAATATAGCGCACATAATGTATACGATGGGGCTGGGAGGAACACTGTAAGAGTACGAGACAAATTTAATACTTTTAATTTTGCTAAACCAGTTGCTCGGCAAATGCAGTATGCAGAATTAAATTAACTTCAATATTAATCAAAGTACTCTCTTGGGAAACATTAAATTATTCCTCGATTAGTTTGTGCATGCTTAATACTTACATAGAGATTCGACAATCCACCATAGTTCAATAGCAAAAGCCAAACAGTAAACGACCTGAAAAAACAAGAAAAAGCATCATTTACATTTTATAAATTAAGGACACCAGTTGGTAACCAACACTAACAATACAAAACTCCATTTCAAGGGTTCTCTTCTTTTTAGCTAGCTAACTTCCCATCTCATTGTAAAAGATTTATAAATATCATTGTCAAAAACTTATGCATTCGTACTTTGTCGAAATTGTTACAACAACCACAATCTACATGGCAAGTATCTTATTGTCATGTCTGTGACCGTGATGATTTAATAATGTAATTGACCGGCACAAAAATCCTCTATCTTCTATTTATGTTCACAGGGATATTTGCAACTCGTCTCATACACGCATTCAGTCTTCAACTCTGCATTATAAATGAACAAATAAAAACAGTTACACTCGACGACCAACTGTTTAGGAATTGTTCGAATTATTTACTCTTGTCCATTTTTCAAGCAATGGTCCTTCCCTAGTTCTTGATGGAACGCGTTACGAATTGCAAAGTTATTTTATACCATGAAACTCAGTATATAAGTTAGTTATATAGTTATAGCTACTTTTGTACATGCTTAAGCATTCAAAGAATTGTCCCATTTCATTAAAGCACAGCCATTGTACAATAAAATGTTCATCACTAACTAACTAAATACTCAGATGGCAAATTCGTAAATTTCATTTCACCGCTCCTCTGGTCTGCTGAACTGTATTTTTTACCTCTTTTTATTTTTTTAGTTCCTTAACTCACATGTATAATATTCAAACAATTTACAACGAAAGCAAGGGAAGAAATATTGCACCTTTTTAAAAACGAAGTAGAATACAAAAGGCAATGCTAATAGCTATTTATATGTAGACGCCGGTGAGTAGAATTATGGACTGAAACTCCTGAAGCCATTGCAAACATATGCGACCATGTAAGTCACACATAAGGCTTACGAAATAATTAAATACCCTTTTGTCTCACATCCGCAAAATTTACCTGTATTCTACCAGTTTTAAAAACCACCTGTTTAAACACACAGCAACAGGAGGTGCTCCCACATTAACACAATTGTTTGGAAAAAACAAAGGAGCACAGTTTTCGCTTATATGGCACTAGAATTACTTTCTTCGTTTTAGTAGGGTGAACAAAATGGCAGCACACAGGTTTCCGGTTTCATTTTAATATCCTTTGGAACTATTGTGCACATTACGCATTTAATTACATAACCTGTACTTCAACGTTCAGACAGTCCTTCAGAGAGAAATGTTGAGCACAAGGAGTTGTACAAGAATAATATGAACTGCAAACAATTAGAAACAGTTATTTCCTCATGCCACACAAACGAACTAAACTAAACTAATCCGAAGAAATCATATATATGCACATCCACACTGTGTTGCAGCTAGTAAAATGTGTAAAATTCATAAATTTTTATGTCATAAGCATGAGAAAAAAGTATATGGCGCCGTATTGGAATCATCACTTTTAAATGGTGTTTGCCCGGGAACTTTATGGCAATTGCCGTTACATAAGTTTCGTTTGATGTTATGTATCGAGTAGAAATTTTATTCGTTAAAGTTTTAAATATCAGTTTGCCAACTAATTAAACGCCAAAAGTGTATAGCAAATAGTGATCCCTCTTCAATAACCTGTAGAAGATTGTAAACTGTCCGTCAAACAACGTTTCCAACCCACATGGAACAACAACATAACATATAAGCCATCCTTCTTTCTGAATATTATTATTCACATTCACATTCATAAATCTGATGCCTCTCATTCACAATTAGTAGTGACCTTTTATGCAACTGAAAATCAAGTTTGTACACAACGTGTGCAAAACATTCAGAAATGTCTCCATTAAACTAAAAGTGCCAACTTAATCTACTAATCATTGCAGATGTCTCCCATGTGAGGTAATTACAAGCACCTGTGAGGCTCATTTATGTTTTGAATAAGTATTTAATTATGCATATACTGGTCATGCAATCATAGACACCTGTGCTCATGAAACCATACTTGGAAAAATGTTGAAATCTACACAAAACTGAAAGACCAAGACCAGATTTGGGCATTCTTCTCCTCTTTGCTTCTTGTGAAGGCAATGAAACCAACGGACTATGCGAACTCCACAACATTCCTTCTAATATTCTTTTTGTGTAAGTTACTAACTAACCAACTAACTAAGATATCAAATTACATTTTCTTTCTGCCCATGTCCAATTACGGTGATTTTGATCTGACTGACCACATTTAAGTCATAATATGCCCAACAGGATTTGAGAACTCAACTATACTAATGACACCTGAAGGGTTGGAGGTGGAAACCCAAAAAAACAAAACAATAAGCTCATCATCTGTAATGCTTCGTACTGTGCCCAGTGAATTAAAAAGACGAAATGGAAAAATGGATGTTCTTACATTCCTTTGCAAACCATTTATTGAACAATATGACAATTGTTTTGAAGGATACCTTTTTTTAAATGAGCAAGTCTAAAATTGCTCAGCTATCTATATCATATTTATTATGGAACGTAAAAAAATAAAGATAATTATCAGGTGTGACATGTTTGCCTCTTACGTCCATTTATGAACACTCGCTCTTGTAAAACTTGAGAATGGTATCTTCGTTAGATACAAAGGTGAGGTTACCAAAATGAAGCCAACAGTGTCTTGTGCTAACCGACTAACTTATATGACATTCAGGGAGACGACATAACAAAGTTGTTATGTCGTCTTAATTATTAAAAAAGTCAAGTCATATTTAACAGGTTGGCTGCTGCGCCATTATAATAATGATGGATGGTAAAAAGGGTGACCTTCTTCAACTAATTTAACTGTCACGAGCACGTTTCCCATTTCCCATCGACAAATCTAAAGTTATGGGTGCATCAACGTATTTCCTGTGCCTCTCAAGAAGATGTAATAGATACATGCATAACAGTGGCAAGCATTTGCATTATTTTATTATGCATAAGCCATATGACGAAGCGAATTGGCGTAGACTGAACAAGAGTGTGACCCATTAAATTGTAATGACTGTCAATCTCTGTGCTAATATTTCATGCTTAAAACCATGCTAAGAGGGTTACATAAGAACAGAGACTTACAGGAAAGGAAATTGTAAAAACCATAAGTATTTTGCTTAAAGCCGGATGACTTGTGAGAGTGCAAAAGTTGCCTTGTGCACGGCAATATTTATTGGATGCAAATTTCTCTTTTCGTTAAGGCAAGCAAACTGTGCACTCAATCTGATCAATATTTTGATAGCGTTTTTACTCAAATTTCATGAGGTGCCAAGTTTCCGGGTCAAGTTGAAATAATTTCGCTTTATGACGAGTAGCTAGAATTTGATACTCTTGTCAAAATAGGTCTACGTACTCTGCACTGTTTGAAATTCAAAGCTACTTATTATATTGTAGGCTTTGGCCGCTCAGAGAGGAAATAATAGTCAATCTATATATTCTAATACTGACTGAGTCGCATTTGAAACCAACTATCCCACGCTGTTTTTCTTGCAGAAGATAATAAATCACAGGCTCTGACACTCCGTAAAATGGTTGCCAAAAAACGGCGACAGTAAGTACAAATAGAAAACATCATGGCAAATGATCGTTCAGTAAAACAATATTATTCAATTTGAACAATATGGTTCAAATAATTGCATTCACCATGCAGTTGACTGCACAATCATTTTAGTCTACCAAGAGAGACCAATTATTGAATCCGTCAACTAGCTAAATCCACTCTTGCAAACAATAACATTAAACACAAATTGCCAGTATTATTAATTTCAAATCGTATGAAGCGTGCAAATCCATATGAAAACCGCTTGACACTGACTGGGAGAACATGTGAACTTGAGTTACACATTCTCAAACCTTTTATCCCATTTAGTTTAGGAATCATACAGGCAGGATGTACACTTGCTTACATGTATGAACGTGTGAACTGGTGCGTGATATTCGGATTGAATTTTTAGTAGTTAGTTAGTACGAGAATTAATTCCTTCCATCTAACTTCATACAGCTCACATATATCATCATTCCCCATTGTTTTCCCATGTGGCTCAAGCCTGTTCTGACAAGAACACTGAAAAAAAGAAAGCGTCCCCAACACAACACATGATTGTGAGGTATGTGTGCTTTATTCGGATGTAAACATAATTAACAACAGTATAAGTAGTAGATGAGAAAAAAGAACTGTTATGCATTTGTAATGAAGGTTTGCATTTTACTTGATCGTCCTTTTACTTACTAGCAAACAAGACACATTTCCGACCTAGTGAAATAGAGTGTACAGACGTACAACTTTAGCACTCTCTTGACGAATTAAAAAACAACGAGCCAAAGACAACAGCCAGGGTACAAAGAAAAGCCCCGTTTTATTTCCTCCCATATCTAACTTTACGACTCGTTTCACTATTCTAATCTACTGTACCCTGATCACACTCAAGTCGGTAAAATTATAAGTACTAAATTTGCGTTGCACTTGCTTCGTATGTTATGTACTAACTAACTGACGTACGGAATGCATTACAATGACATTCGGGGATTTCTCTAAACACCAAAATCATGTGGATTACGAAAGACTGTGCAAACTACATGTGATTATCTAGTTTACTAAAAGTTTAGTTAGTATAGATTATGCATGTGCATAAAAAAGAACAGATGGATGAATCGCATGTGTGTTTTATGGGGTAAACAGTGCCTGTTTTTTCAAGCAAAGACAATGACATTGTCAATTTTCCAATTGGATAGGTTAGGACTCACTTGAGAGATCTATAAAACTTTCCGAAATTAGTTGTCAGTTTGCCATTCTCAACTGCGTGGATATACTATTGGCAACCAAAAAGGCATAGTTTCTTTTAATGGGAATCTTGTGCACACGTTTGTTTACAATAGTGATACTGAAGACAATACTTACCAAAGAATAACTTCCAATGATGAAAGAGCCTTGTCGTAGGCTGTAGCAACAGCAGTTCTTGAGGATTGTCATTTTTTCGCTCGTGATTTTGGCTTGATTGATTGATCCGGTGTAGATGTATGACATATAGGAGAGTTGGAACAATTTTTGAAAATATTTGTTGGCTTACATAAATTCACAAACGAACTTCCCTTTGGGTAGGATTATACACATTTTGAATCTGATTTTTTGCTGAGTACAATGATTGAACAGTTTTCATGATTGGCAGATTGGCCAGTATCACTGATGCGTAGTGACAAGCTATCAATTAGGCTGAAAAATGCAAGACTGTAGACGAGCAATTGGTATGCGAATGTTGGGATCAAACAGTTTTCATCACAAAAACGTTCACTACTGGTCCTACTAATGTTGTCATGATTCCATCATCCGAATGTCTTGTCATTACTTATCAATCTTCGTCTTGTGTGTAATAAATTGCTGCAGCAATTTCGCTTTAAACAGTAGCCTGTCATGATTGAGAAAAAAAATAATGGCTGCCATAAAACATCTCAATAAAAATCATCATGCTGCATCTTCCTATTGCTTATATGGGACGTTCAATGCATAAAAGTCACAAACTCACTAAATTCCTGTGATAGTCATCTGTGACTTGTGCAATTCAAGGATTTGTACTGGCAGGCTTGTTAATTTTTGCGTAAATTTTCTGCAAAATAACCAACTAAAAGTGAATGCAATCAAATTGATTCCATCAGCTCATTAAAATTGGAAAAAAAGTCTGACGTTCAGTAAATTTTAAAAATCCATTGCAGAAACAATATTCTATGCGTTTATTGCATTGCAAACAAAATTTAAAATGCAATTCACACAAACAACAAATAAAATTTTACAATGCAGTGCACCGAAAGTTTTTACTCACCATAAGCACTGCCAATTGCCACATTTCCTTTCATCCTGTCTTAGTAAAATGGCACACTAATCATCGATTACAATAATAATGCCTTTAAAAAAACTCACCTTTTTGCACTATTCACCCATGATCTCTACATTTTTTAACATACTTGTGTTAAAATTCTACAGCATATAGTTCACTCACTCAGCCACTATCCTTCCTCTCATGAAATCCGCATAGATATATTCACCACAGCACTCTGAACCAGAACACAAATGGCTTGGAATGACAAATAAACCAAATTTCCATTCACAAGAAATCAATCTCACCTTTGTAATACTCAACTTCACACTTTACTAGCTATAACTAACTGACTGACTGACTGGCACACAGACAGGTGTATGTAACTCACATGCTCTTTTTCCCTCCTGGTTTTCTGATAAATGACATGCACTAATAAGATATGATATAAAATTCACTCTTTTATGTGCAGATCGCAATAGATAAATAAACAAACATTGGAAGCAAGTTGCTATTCCTGCTAGTAGGTAATGACAAGCGAACGAACGTGGTAAAATAGTTAGTTTTGGTTTACTGTGTACACATAGGAGTTGCGATGCACGTCAACAGGTGAGAGAGAACATTGTACACAAGTCTATATGCCTGGGAGAGAGGATTACAACTACCTGACTGGGCTAGTCTCCTTCACTTTAAGATTCCTTTATTATTATGATTACACTTTTTGGCAAACCTGCTTCACCTGCATATAAAACACACAAGACTGACTGCACGCGCTTCTATAGGGAAGGAGTACATAAGTTTGCAAGCAAGCAAGTAAGTTACTGCAAATGGCAGTTTTCAGCCTTACTAGGCAACTAAAATGCGTACCGGATCATTGTTTGTTGGTCATAATGAAATGAGAATCTGTGAGGAGGAAATAAGGAGAGGTTGTATAGACCATCCGGAAAAAGGAGGTAAATTTTTCCTGTCCTGTGTGTGATAAATTTGTGTAGTAGGATAGGATAAAATTTACCTCCTTTTTGCGGACAAGGTATAACTATATAAGAACAAAAATACGCTTGCTCTTTCGTTAGCCGGACTAACAATAAGTGAATAATGACACCCATTCATGACTATGGTTGAGTAATCTATGGAATCTTTACTGTAGCATGCAAGTTATTCTTGCAACTAAAGACGGTAAGGTTCCAATAATTTTTGAAGGACAGCAGAATGGAATGATTTGTATCAATGGTAGCTAAAAAGGGGTGATGTAAAGTTGACACAGTTCTAAATTTTTTTAAAGATATTTTAAGCTAAATAGATTAGACGAGAGGAAGAAAGTGAAGAACATATAGGAAGGACAGAGAGTACATTAAAAAATAGTAGGTTTAGCAAAGTGTTCCTCCGTTGGACAGTAGAACTTTTGATGAGAGTAAATTCAAATTTCGTTGTCGCAATTTCAGTACATTCATGATGTCCACTCACGCAATTCCTATTACAATAAAAACTATGCATATGTACAGCAATTTGAATCTTGTGATACTTTTTCACTTGAGTTTGCAGCAAAAAAATGTTTGCATAAGAAGAGAAGGTTGAACAATTTGTAAAATTCTCCGCATCTTTAATTCATAACTTGGTGAGTAGTTTAGGGCTGGCCACCGGACCTGTCCACACTTTGGAACAGAAACGAGTTAGTAGGTAAAGTTTGTTGAAAAAAAATTAAAGATGGATAATACTGTCAAGATCATAGTAAATCGCGTACACTGCCGGCAGAATTTCGAAGAAATCATTGTTCTCTTTATCTGTTTGTTACTGCCGCACTCTGTACTCCATCTGTTGACCATTTTATGCACTATTTATCAATAGTAACAAACTAACTAACTAAGGTGTAATGTGTTTTGTTAGACTAGAATGCAGTTCTACAACCAGCTAACTGATTTGACTGCAGTGAAACACTTGGAATTCCTCACTGTACGGTAAGATTTAGCTAGTTAGTGGTTGATGGAGGAAAGATAATGCCAAGGAAGAATCCATGCAAATCATTTTATTCTAATTGTATTCCTGCAAGCCTGGATCTGCACGTAGTCTACGTTTCCTGCAGGAGCAATGGCTGTGACAAGAGTAGGAGGAGTGCAGTATACCCATACCCAGAAAATGAGATTGAATGTATTAGCAGAATCTGTAGCTGCAGCAGATTTTAAAATTTCTGGAGGTTTTCCTCCTTTCCTGGATAACTGACTGTCATAAAAATGGATATGGAAAAGAAAAAACATTTGAGGAAATATCAAGCGATTGTGATTCATCTGCTTACGGCGATAATGGTATTTTTCTCTTTCTTTAGGTCTTAAAAACTTTTTAAATGCAATTCACTATTTCCCAAAACCTAACATGTTCAACACAGATCGTCGGAGGATGTATCATAGCGCTTGGATATTTGTTGTATCCCGTTCTCCGTATAACTCACCCTGATTATAAAAAGCCAGTAATACTTTATATATTCTATTAAACTCTATTATTATTTACACTTGTACTTTTTTCAAAACGTAACTTCAAAATCTTTTAATCTTGATTATACATTTTGTGACCAGATGAAACTCTCAATAAATTGGATGACATGTGTTGGTGCAGCAATGCTTGTAATTTCCGCTGCTGCTGGATTTACAGTTGCAACTTTAAAGCAGATGAGAATGTGCCTGGTAAGTGAAATTTTGAGTCGAAAAATTGCCGTAATTTCTTTTCAACCCTATCAGGTGTTTGTGTGCTAACGAGCTCACATGAATTAATCGAGAATTCGTTCTATTGGACTGACTTTAGTGTGTAGGACTGATCGGACTGAGCATGGTGATTGAACTTGGGGCAATCGTCCTCCACGTATACATGTGGCACCAGGCAGATCATGTTTCCACCGAAGATGTACTTTATCAATGGAAAGTTCTGGAATGTCACAAACATTCGACAACATGTCGTGGGGCTTTCAATCGTTATGTGTATGAGATAATGTTACCTCAAGTGGGACTTGTTGTCGGAGCTATTTTGTTACAGGTTTTATTAGTTTCTCATCTTTTTTAACTCTGCTGATACATGACAAACCCTTGGAGCAATGTGCTAAATGATTTTTTGCTTTGCTGGCTTCAGAGTGTCGTGGTAATGATGATTGTCCGAGTTATTCGTATTTTTGGTGCCCAACGCCGTCAAATCAGGAGGCTCATATTTTTACGTCAAGAAGCAGAGAAAATGGCAGAGTGGCAAGAAGAATACAATGCTACGATGAAAGGGGTAGAATCAATTCAAATGGACAACTTGTCTACAGGATTTAAAGATCAGAGATATCATACACCTTCGTCCATAATGAAAGGTATTTATTAATTTCGTTCGTATTACGACTCTTGACTCTAAACGTTGTGGTTGTACTCATAAAGTTGCTTTGTTTTTAGGCGATCATGGTTACGTCCCTGCATCAGGAAGTTCCATAGATTTTCCAGAATCGGTGACTCTAAGGAAAAACTCGGTGGTGAGTAAGTAACGTTTGAAAACAAACTATAGTCAACACTTTATTGGGAACATAAAATCAAGAAAATACGGGAATGCTAAATTGGCTGATAGTAAAATCAAGCAAGATTTGCATGCTTTATTATATAACTACGGCGTATGAGTTTTTCAAGAATTTAACCGTTCGGGTAATGCTAGAGGCAGATGCAGGGATAGATTAGATAATCAACCCGCCGTTAAAATCTCAAAAATTCTTTACAATGAGTTTTCAGAAATATTTTATCTTAAAAAGTGACCAAACGACGGTTGTTCTATGCGAAGCTTAATTAATCTACTCGAGAACTCGAGACTAACTTATTAAGCACGGTTTAAAATAATGAATCCGCCGCACGCATTTGCCTTATTTTTGCATGTAGCAACGCACCCGACAAATCTAAATTACTGTTTTAAATTATGTTTTATATAGAATCACCCATGCCATTCAGCAACGACATCGAGCCTGATTCGCCTCACTCTGGAGGCAGCATCTCCACTCACAATCCCTCGTCATCATCTTCTACTAGGAGGCGAGAAAAGACGAATAAAAGCCAACTCTAAAAGTTCCACATCCCATGGAATTTCCAATCAAATATTCCTCCCTGAAAAATATCCAGAACAGGATAAACACCTTAAAAATGAACAGTTTCACAATCTTCATAGCATCACAAATCCAAAATCCACAGATCAAAGAGTTCCCTTATCAACTAATTTGACGAGGAAACGAACACCACAAAATTTCGATGAATTATTCAATCAACTAGATTACGACTTCTTAAAAGAGCCCTTTCTGAAGAGAAAATCTTCATCAATCCCACACAGTTTAGACTCCCAGAGTATTTCAAATGAACTTATTAACAGGAGCTTTGATAGTTATTCCCAAGAGCGCCTTGCTCGATGTCATTCAATTGCCAGTGGGAGAAGTGTAGATTCACTTTATAGTCATCTCGAGTGCTCCCAATTAGGATGTTCTAACCGAAGAATTAACAATTCTCCTCCTCCTGCACCACCCTGTACCCCTGAAGAAGATTCACCAATCAAAGAATATTTCACTGCAGAGGATCTAATAAATTTTGTACCCAAGTAAATAGAGAAATTATGATTTACAATATTTACAAATATTCCCGTTAACTTAAAAACAGAACGAGTTTGGAGACGTAACACGGAACAAAAAACGATTTAATAATTGATGAAATTGCTATCTAAGCTTTAAACCTAATTTTTGTCATATATATGTGTAAACAGTACTGCAATAGCTCCGATCCTTTAGCTCAATAAAATGTATTTAAAAAAGATAAACATTTATTTTGTATGCTATCGTTTCATTAAATTATAATTTGAAGATCAACTTTTTGAACAAAGTCTCATGCTAGATGCTACAACTACAACAAAAACAAGCTTTTGCATGAAAGGAATGCATGGATTTTTTCAATGAAAAAGTTCAGCCAGTTAGTGCTAAACACTACCTATGAGGCCAGGCCTATGAGGATCTTATTGAAATCCTCACATCGAATCGCACTATGCGTATTAGCCACACACAACGTAGTTTGGGTGGTCCTCTACACTTACATTTGGATAATGGATGCATGATGGATTGGCAAAAACGACGAACGCCATGCAATCGACGAAGTTCCTGGTAGTATCAGTATTTTCGTGACGATTTCGTTTTTACTTCTCTCAGTCAGTTTATACTCTCATTGAGTCGGACAGAGCCATAATCAATTATATCAATAATTTGTAGTGTCTTTGGTCAAGTTCATCGTTAAAATCATTATCATCGTAAAAAACGAATACAGATTTATTAACTGACTAGCCCTGAACCGAGTCTCGTTAGTTAGAACTACGATGTAGAGAAAGTTATTTTCAAGACTGCCCGGTTTTTATGTAAGAAAGAAGTTTTTTTTGAGTGCTGGAATATAAAGTTTTGTGCTGGAAATACGTAACCGACCTTGTTTACTGTGTTTTGCAGGATCTTTCGCTGTAAACACAAGCGTGTGATAACATCCATCATACTCTAATTATGGCACATAATGCCGCCAATGCAGTTTTACTACCTGGTAAGGTGTTAGATATTTTACACTACATATTACTGTTTTATTCCTCACTAGGCACCTATACGCATGCTGCACGATTTTTGGTCCGGTTTTAGAACTTGGGACACCTGAAAAATTTCTAAGTTTTTTCAAACACCATGTTGACCGACATTGCAACCTAACCTAACCTAAACTAAACATAGTGTTTGAAAAAACTTAGAAATTTTTCAGGTGTCCCAAGTTCTAAAACCGAACCCGATTTTTAATATTAGTTCAACTAACTATTAAAATATATCTGATAGTGTGTGGATTTAACACATCCGCAATCCGCAATAATTCCGCATCGCGGAAACTTCACATACATTGTCATTGTCATCAGTTGATGACGGAATACATGAACGTACGGTCTCTCTAATATACTCCAACTTTTTTCTCAAAGATCATGTAGATGGATTCGTTGGTATATCTATATATTCTATGCATTTATTTGGTAAATCCTGAGCTGGAAACTTCAGCTTTTATTACACCTCAAATCGAAACCTTACTGCTAAAACTACTTTGTGATTGACTACGTTCCAAATTTTTTGCTGTAAATAATCCAAAACCGCTATCTTAAGTCAGATTCTACTATTTTGCATATCTTTAATGCAATGAATTTGTACCGACGCTCACACTTTTTACCATGTTCATATTCTCAACCTTTTTATAAGCATAACCAAACCTGTGTGCTGAAAACACTACGAGGGCGCTGCTTTTTGTCTGCACTACCGCTGTTTCCGGTGAATTATTAAAAATTGTAAGCGATCGCATCGCAGTCGAAAAAAAAAACTACCAACAGTAAAATAATATTCTTAGACCTCAAAAAGTGAGAACATTGTTGCTTTTAATTTTGAGCGAGTATAGAAATGCCAATTTCTTATCTGACATTAGTATCTATCAAAATTCCAATATAAACAAACAGGATTTATATAATATTGTACATTTAATTAAAAAGCTTACAACCGTCGGCGCGAGTTAGTCAGCCGGCAGCAGGGCACACATCTGAGCTTCCCAAGTTACAGGCTCGACTATAGCCATATAACTATAACTTCGTAACGCGTAGCAGTATTGCTGCTATACATTTGGGAAATAGGAATGAATCCTCCTGTACGTGGTAAACATCCGCCTCTTCACAAAAATGTAAGTTCTTATGCTGGTAACTCATGGTCCTTCCTTACATATTTGAGTTTGCTGATGAGTGCGTGTATAATGCAATGCACTGACTAAACGTAATGTAAAATCCTCGTACTCTTTCGTGTTCGACCGTTATGTAGGTAGGTATGCCCAAAGTAGGTATACAAAAGGAAAAATATTAGAGGGAGAGATGAGAGAAGTAAATAGTAAAGAACTTTATTATTATTCTTGCTAGGGAGTCAGAGTCAGTCAGTTGCTGGCGCCAGGATTCTGTGAGTCAGTCTTCGTCTCTTCTCTCCGTTGAGACACGAGTGCATTTTATTAGTCTATGAGAACTGTGGGAGTAGGAAACCACATCTTCGAAAATCTTGACCAACTCTCTGTGGTTCGTCGTTCGTTCAAAATAGTTTCCCAAAAACGAGTGGAAAACTGATAATTTTGAAGTTTAAATTGTGTAGCTAACTATAATTAGTTTTTTAATTCGAGGAGTAGGATCCAATTTGGTGTCTTTTTGATCTCACAGAGTTCGGATTACTCTTGAAGGGCGAAAAAATGTCATCTCTCAGCAGTTTGTTGTCGTTCACGAGTCCAGCAGTGAAAAAGTTGTTGGGCTGGAAACAGGGGGATGAGGAGGAGAAATGGGCAGAAAAGGCTGTGGATTCTTTGGTCAAGAAGTTGAAGAAGAAGCAAGGAGCTATGGAAGACCTGGAAAAAGCGCTTAGTAGTCTGGGGACGACGACGACCAAATGTGTTACAATTCCAAGAAGTTTGGATGGCCGACTTCAGGTAAGAAAAGAACAAGGTTTTTTCGTTAGATTGATAATGAGATTAATAAGCGAGGGATTTTGGTCGGTTGGCATATTTGTTTACCCTGAAATGAATGAAAACCAGACTAGACAAATATTGGACGAATGTAGGAAAGAAACAATGGTCAAAAAGTTTGTGTCTGGTTTGAAACGAATACATTTTTATTGAAACAACAAACTAACCAAATGCAGTAGGTATATGTAAATATTGAATTCTGGCCGGCTGGAAACTTTGTTTGCCGTTAAAAGACGAACATTGTAGTGAATAGGAAGAAATGGAAATTAATTTAATCAAACATTTATTAAGTATGTTTTTATGCTGATAGTAAACATCCCTTTTTTCAGCAATCCATGAAAATCTTGGTATTCTTTGTTGCTATACCTTCTTGTCGTACAACGAACACGAGGTTCTGATTAATTCGTACTGTTTGCAACACCTGTGTTTTTATGGAGGTGCTTGCCTCACGTTCAACTCGTTGGTCTAGAATTCTTGTGCTACGGCAGCCATTTAGATAGGAACCTATTGAGCGCTCAATCATTCGATTTCATCCGTTGTGTTTACTTGAAGTTCATCTTAAAAAATGTTGAACTAATGTTCTTTAATTTTTGCATCCAGGTTTCTCATCGTAAAGGACTTCCGCATGTCATCTATTGCCGAGTGTGGAGATGGCCAGATTTGCAATCTCATCATGAACTAAAACCTCTACCTTGCTGTCAGTATCCATTTAATGCGAAACAAAAGGATGTTTGTATTAATCCCTATCATTATACTCGAGTTGAAACGTCCAGTTCTGCAATAATGCCCGCTGTTTTGGAGCCTAGGCACAGTGAATTCCCTCCATCTTCGCCAAATCTTATGAATTATTCTCCTCCCCCAGATCATGGCATGACCCAAAATTTGCCGTACAATTCCAATCCTAATAATGGCTATACTTCAAGGTGAGTGGTAGCAACATATTTTTAATCCAATACTGTAATTGTTGTTTGTAAACATTAGCAAATATTTTTACTTACATCTCATTCATTTTATCTTGTATAAAAAGTCGCCTATGAAAATGCACGAGAAATTTAAAACCATTCTGAGTTTACAGTTTATGATTACAGCCTACACGGACTAAACATGACATCTGACTTTATCACATCCATCCAGTTGTCATATCCCCAACTTGTGCCAAGTTCATGTACATTTTATTGTTTAATGCAGCCTAGTTTGATTCCCATAATCGACATTTTTTACACTTTGCTGCTCTTCCGAGCTATCACATTTCAATTCGTGGAATCATATTTCATCTTACCGCCGTTTTATTGCACTTGTTGCACAGTCTTTCATTTTCGTAATTACTCTGGTATCGTTAACTTATTCATCAGTCTCTGGTATGCTTCGTTTTTTCGGCATGCTGTATCTCTGCTTGATACATAATCCTGTTAAAAATACACTGCATTGCACTCCATATACATGATGTATTATCATAGAAACAAAATGAACAATGAACTTGGAAATTCCCATTTCCCCATTTTGCAGCATGACACAGACTAAACTGTTAATCCGATTTACAGCAATGGTGGACCCAATAGCTTGGGAACCCCATCCCCAATCAGCATTCAAAGCCCTGGTGGAAGTTCTCAACCTAATAGTCCGTACACGGAGACAGGAAGTCCTCCTCCGGCTTATAGTCCCTCGGAAGATGGTCAGGGGAACATGGGCGATAATAGTATGGACACCTCATCGATCCCCATGTCCCCCTCAGAAGTTACCACAGTTCCTTACCAGGTACGTTAGATTCGCTTCAACTTCTCTACTCTTGCATGAAGACATAGGCACAGGTTTATTTACGTATTTATTCTATTCAGTAAATAAAAATAAACGTATGATAATCAGGGACACATGTGTTAATAATAATCAGAAATCAAGAGTTTTTGTCACTATATCTGTAGTATCGGTTTATCTGCATTTTTCATGTTTGGTCTTTCTCATTCAAAGTAAAGGCGAAATGTAAATGTGGTTTGGTTTTCTACTTACTTAGTTAGTTGGGTTGGTTCAAGTTGAAAGCATGAAATGAATTGTAGTAGATAGTGATTTTTAGCTCATCATGATCGCCATGAATCATATGATAATGGGTAGGTTGTAGGAAGGACAACATTATTAAGTACTTGTACTTGTATGATGATTCTACTTGCTAACTATACTGTAACTCATTTTGGGACCATCCATATTACATGCATGAATACGTTTTGTAGAGATCTATCTGTTTGTGATTTACATTATAGTTTTTTAGTGGTTACCTACGATGACGCTCATAGAATACAGATATGGGGATGCTCTCTGGAAGTCGTTAAAAGGTATAATCTCTGTTGAGATCAGCAATGGAACGCATTGGGTTTTTTTTTGGCAATCAGCGCATATTTTTTGGTCCATGAAATAATCTGCATTCGACTTAGTTAGATGAGAAGCAAGTATGAAAGCAAAAGCTAATTTACTTACTTAGTTAGTTATTTAGTTTAACTAACTTGCTCAGCTCACTGTTCAGCTGTTGTTTCACAGACTGCCTGTTTTTTTTTGGTCGTTATCAAAATTGTGAGTGACACTGCATTACAAATTATGATGGTCATCTGAGCAGTCGCTTTATGTCCGTCGTAATCTCAATGCACTGACTGCTGACTGCAGTATCACGTGCACATCATGGAGTCAAGTAATTCCCTGGACTGTACAAACCAGAGATGCAAATGAAACACCGGTAGTTAGTTATAGTTAGTATGCAATAAGAGTCAGGGTGATGGTCATACGTAAAAGTATAGTGCGTGTCTTCTTAACCTGTCCTGTGTATCTATGGGTCACGTCACGTTGCCTTTATTTTTTTAGTGGTCAATGATTTTATCTGATGTTGTTTATTGAACTAAATCCATGGCGTCGTTTAAAACGTTAGTTTATTTACTCACTATTATTGAGTGCATATGATGGATCTGGTGGAGCGTGCTTTTCTTGCACCTGCACTCAGACTCTCTCAGTAGTAGGGAAGCAGTATTTTGCTTGCTATTTTTTCTCACTGACGGAAAGTACTTTGGTGTTCCGTCCGTATTATGCTATCAATGCTTTTTATTGACTAGGGGTTTTCAAACGATTGAGCCCAGTGAGCTATAGTTCTTTATACGTAGTACTAGACAAAGGACTTATTTGGGCTTCAGAGTCAGAGCCATGGAGTCAGTCAGTTAAACCTATTAATGTGGAAACTTAACAATAACTATCTACCTGTTCATGTTCTTACCCAATTTGACTCTTTGACATTGTGCCGTGGCTATTGTCATTCTATTTTGACTTTCCATTCCGTTGTTTTTACCTTGCTTGGACTAGTTTAGGTGCTAAATTTTAGATGTAGCACTGTAATTGTAATTTTAGTTAGCTAGTTAGTTGGTTTGGCTTGTATAAAACATCTGTGTGAATATAAAAATAGCATGTGGTTTTCTTCATGTCAAGTAAAAGTTTTTTAGATTTGTAGTCAGCCAACTATCAATTAGGCAATTTTTTATTGGTATTGATTGACTGCTGCTGCTACCAGAGTTTTAGAATTTGGATTAACACTTTTAAATGGTACCCATTCACCGTCTGTCCATCAAGGTGTGTAATGAAAGGGAACTGTGGCGCCGGATTGGAGCGTTTCACTTTACATGTAATTTTGGTATGTAGTAGTGTGTGATAGGGTTTCAAATGAGGAGGAGTTATGTTAGCTTGATAAATATATACCTTTAAAGCACTTGTTTCATTCTAAAAGTTTTGTTTTTACTATTCCATGGCATGATTGAGCACTTGTTGCTGAGTTTAAATGGTTACTACCTGTTACCTTATCACGTAATCTACATGTGTATGAAGAGGAGCCCTTAAAAAGTGGATTTAAAATACACGTGATTGTGGTATATTCCTGTCGTTTTGTAAAGTTGAAATGGCTGGGAAGCAAAAAAATATTTCTTTGCTAACAATTATTCCCATAGGTTGAATGAGTTGAGCTTTGATTACATATTGAAAGCGTCATTTCACAGTGATTCGTAAATATATAAAAGCTGAGATGCGCAGGATTTTGGACAGGATACTATTAGAAGTTCAATGTGCATATAAGATGTCTATGTATGTTTTCATGCGAATATCTAAGTGGGAACTATGCCAATTCAATTGGTTTTGATTGTTTGTTCTGCCAGCAGAATTGGTGAACTGGGGCGAAATTTATAACTGTTCTATTAATGTGGTGCTGATATAAACTTGTTGACTTGTAAAAACTGAAAAGTGCAAAATCGTAGTTTTTTTTGGCTTCTTTCATGCATAAATGAATGTTTTAAGAGTTGGGAGAAAAAGCGAAAATCTTGAAACTGTTCAGCAATAAATTTCGTCAGCAGTTTTATCTCCTTGTTTCCAGGATAGGATACTCACTCATGGATATTAAGCTCTTGGCTAGTTTAGCGATATTCTATTTTCTATTTAGTTAATAGAATGACTGTTGACTTAAATAATTGGTGAAGTTTCCATTTACTTTAATTAATAGCGTTCTCTCACTCAGTCAGTTGACCTGTCAAGGTCTGTCCTTTTGATCGACCAGATAACTATTTTTTTCTTATTCACTATCCAAATAAATTACTATCAACTTTGCCACTTGCCACCTACCAGATATATTTTCTTTTCTTTGGTAGCGAAGTTAGTTAGTGCCACTCAAACAGTTAATTCTTGAGCTGTGGACTACATGGCTAATTTGTTTGCCTATTGGCAGAGCTGGAACAATCAAGTCTTTGTCTTCATTGTGTATCAAATTCACAAATAGTTGCAGATAATAATGTCCTGGCTCATAAACTCCAAGTGAAAAGGTTTTCTTTGTTCTCCTAATGACTAAAAGGACTGTATTTTTATGAGCCCCATGTCTACCAGCTAATTCGTTGCAATTCCTACGTAAATAAATAATCGTGCACTCACATGGGGCCTATAAGTAAATAAAGAGAAAAAATGTTATCCATTTACTGTGCCAGGTCTTCTTTCCCTATGCAACTTGAACTCATGAGAATGATAACAACCAGGGCAGGATTTTTATTTTGCAAATCATACTAGTTTATTTTTATGATGCTCTCCTTGTCTATTTATATTTGCCTGGTGTGCAGAGTCTAGAAAAATACGATTAAAACTGTTTGATATGATATACAGAGGATGAAATTCTTGGAATGTCCCAAGAATCTATGCTCACTGCAAGTTTATTATTGGCTCTTCATTTTAGACCTCACATTCCAAGGCTGTGGCTTGTGGCAAGACAGACAGGGTAAAAATAAAACTCACAAACTGTCATCTAATCTTCATGAAAGTGGATTCAATTTTAGCAACTAGGCTGACATTAGGAGAAACAGCTGCTTTCATATTTGGCATGTCAGATGGAGTCATTCATGTCACAGTTTATTATGCTCATGTTTTGTTTACAAAGTTGAAACTACATGCATAGTTAGGTTAGTTGGTATGGTACTATAAGTAGTACTCAGGGTACACAATTTTTGCATAAATAGGTGAATCAATGTACTATTTTATATGAAGCAACTGTAGGAATCTCTAATGTTTTATTTATTTATGTATTTCAGGAACCTCAGTACTGGGCAAGTATTGCGTACTTTGAACTCAACAGCCGTGTGGGTGAAGTTTATCAATGCCATAGGCCCATTGTGGTTGTTGATGGGTTTACAAATCCCAGTAATAACTCTGTTTTCTCAAGACCTCAAAGATTTTGTCTGGGCCAACTCTCGAATGTGAACCGAAATTCCACCATTGAGAACACCAGGCGACATATTGGCAAAGGTATGAGACTTTTTGGATCCTCCGCAACGTTTTTTTCTTGGCTTCAAGTGCCTCAACTCCGTCACACCTATGTTGTATTTATTTCTTGCTTGTTGATTTCTTCTAAAATATTTGTAATCTATGACAGTAGAAAATGGATTCTTGTAGTTAGTTTAATACAATGCCTATAGTTTAAAATACTCACAGTCAGCAGACAAGAAAAAATATTCTGGCTGGAATATTCAGTAAATAAAGCACAGTTGCAGAGTTAGTTAGTTTAGTTTTAGTTCGTGCTGAATACTGACAATGTATAACCAGTTAATAGTTAGTTAGTAACTGTAACTAACTTGTTTATATTGCTTTTGTTTAGTTAGTTAGGAGCTCAAAAGCTATATGATAATTGTCTAGTCTGCATTTATAAGTGGGATTGAGTGAGGAATGACTTGTGTATGTTCTTTTTATCCACTAACTGACTAGTATACAAAGAACAACGAACGCATAAAGAAAAGATTCATTTTTCGAGCTGTTCTGACTGATCTTACGTTAATTATAAAAGTAGATTGCTGGCTGACTGACTGGCTGTATCCAACCAAGCTGATATGAATATTCACAAAGGGCTAGAGTTGTAGCACTTAATTTCCATCATTAAGAATCACCTTTCAAGGTTGTTCTCATAGCAGGTTACTCCCCGTCTTGTTCCTAGTTAGTTTCTTTGTTTCTTGAACTTGCACTGCACAGACATAGCTAAAAGAGTATTCAGAGCTGCAAAAAAAAGTTGCCTGATATACGTGCGCATGTTGCACTAACTACCTAACTTGGGTCGTTGGATCCTCTTTTAGGTTAGTTGAGTATTCAACATAGTCCATGTTGTGTGTGTAATTACAATACAACACATTTTGTTTTGACTGGGTATCTGTTGTTGCGAAAAGTACTGTTTTGCTGTGATACGTGTTAGTTTTCATGAACTCAAATTAGTTTTTCTAGTTTGCTAAAGGGTATATATATTTGCATGTGATGATGATTATTATGACTTGTTATTTCATATTAGCATGGATCATTATATGGCCTTCTTGTGCTGGTTATTTTTTGTTGTTAGTTTGAATTATGCCAGTTTATGTATAAGAAGAGTGCAGTTGTATTGTGCGTTTGCTCGCTGGTAGTGCTAAAAACAGGAAGTAATTGATTTGATGAAATATAATGCCATGGGCCATGCCTATTCGCTTATGACTTGTTTTTTAGAATGGACATTACTTATGATAAATTGTCTAACTAATGTAGCTTCGGCTATCGGTGATGTGTGAATTAGGATTAGGATTCATATGTGTGGTGATATTTACTGCTGATTGAATTTTGTAATATAGTATTTGAATTAATGATGCGTATTTTTTGTGTCCCGTTTGCAGGCGTACGACTGACATATGTGGGAGGGGAAGTTTATGCTGAGTGCCTCTCGGACTCATCTATTTTTGTTCAATCTCGGATTTGCAATCATAGCCATGCATTCCATTCTAGCACTGTATGCAAAATCCCACCAGGCTGCTCTCTCAAGATCTTTAATAACCGGGAATTCGCTCAACTTTTGGCACAGCGAGTGAATCATGGCTTTGAGGCTGTGTATGACTTGACCAAAATGTGTACAATTCGGTATGTTTTCCTCTTGAGCTGGTTTTATGTGGTATGTCGTCGTAGTCGTGTTATGAAAAGGTGTAGTAGACATTTTTATTTTCTGGTTTTGTTTAGAATGTCATTCGTGAAAGGCTGGGGAGCTGAATACCATCGCCAAGATGTGACCAGTACGCCCTCATGGATTGAAATTCATCTGAATGGTCCGCTTCAGTGGCTGGATAAAGTGCTCGTTGAAATGGGAGCTCCGCATTGTGCCATCTCTTCAGTTTCGTAGACTCACTTCAATTTCTCATACATTCTGAACTGGATGTCCAATTCCACCCATTGACACAATCAAGTGTGTGACAATAATGATTGTTGTACAATAAATATGAACTGACGAGTGAAGGATTTTTGAAAACATACATGGTGTGGAAAACTGGGCATGGAGTTTCGGCGTGAATAGTTAATACGTTAATAGTGTTGATAAACTGATGATAGTGTATTGAAAAACTCCTATGTCATAGGGAAGCTTACTTACGAACAATCTCAATATTTGCCATGAATTTAGAATCGAATGCAATATAACAGATAATCAATAGGTTTAGAAAAATTATATGTGGATTGTATATATTAGTTTTAGTGAGGATGTTATGAGATATTGATTTGTGATTAATTGTTTTTAAATACTTCTTTCATTATTCTTTTAGTTAGTTGAATGCGTAGATGACAATATAATTTTTGCAGAGTTTATATAAATATTATATGTGTAGATTGTATATTTATTTGTGTATTGAGTTCTTGATTTTACTTCATGTAGACAAGGAAAAGGCCTAGTAATTGAACAAGAATGCCATGGTTAATGATATGATTGATTATACTATTAATTAAAAAACCTTATACTATTTTGCTAAAAGGGATTTTTAAAAACTAATCAGCGTACTTCCACGACTTTTCATCTTTTCTGTGGCTTCTGGATCCATCGAAAAAATTGGATTATTATATTCTTATATTATAATAGTATGATTAGTTTTGATGTGAGTTTGATAATTCGAAATATTAATTTTTGACGATTTAAAGACTCTTTAGAATGTTCATTTCATCACCCTCTTGCATGTTATTTATGTTAAACCATGATTCACTGATTATTTCCAATCAATTATTGACAATGAATTGTTACGTCTGCAATAAAAATATTTGTTGAGTGTTTTACTTGTGTAGTGTATTTTATGTGACTAGTACAATCTTGTAGATCATATTCCATACTTTTTTTCGAACTTTTGTATACTTTTAGTTAGTTATAGTGGTCCTTGAGAAACGATACGTGTTTTGTTATTCATGTTAAATACTATATGTAAATGTAAGTGAGTAACCTCAAACAACATTCTCGTCCTGTATATTTAAGTTGGGATGAATTAAAAAACGTTTTTTTTTTTAACTCCGGTAGATGGGTAAGGTAAAGAGAAATTATTATTGGGCTAAAATTTTACTTGCTGTATTCTTTGTACAAAATTCTGAGTAGAATCAGCAATGACTTGTAGGATTTAGTCACTCCTATTGGCCAATTCAGGCTCTACTGTTCCATAATAAATTGAAATCAGTTTATTGGAAAACGGACAATGAAAACGATACAATAATAAGATTAGATGTAGTTTACATTTTGTAACTTCTAGGAAGAGCTTTTTGAGGATATTAAAAAACGTTTTGTGAATGGCAATATGTACTTAGAGCGAAATAAGCATAATGGTAAACCTGTCATAAGTATAGTAAAGTATAGTTGAAAAGGACAAACTTTAAATTTTCTTTAAATTTTTAGCAACAGCTGTAGAGATTGTATTCCATGTTGGCAGTTTGCATGACAAAAGATTTTAGACTTTGTAAGTGACCATAGATTAAATGTAGACTGTTGTTGTGCAATGAGTTGATGATTCAATATTTGCTCTCTAAGGGCTTTAAAATTTACCTTCTAACTAATGTTCTAACTATATGGACTAGAAAATTTAGTTTTCAAGGCTTTTGTTTTTATTCTCATTACTTCTCGGACAATCAACTTGTTTGGTCATTTGAACAAAGTTAAATAAGAGTATTGATATTGAATTAGCCATATAGTATGCTATTAATTTTGTTGAAAAAATGTCACTTATTTTCCAATTTATATTTATTATGACTTGCATGCAAGTGCTTAACTCCGTCTGTTCAAACGAGTGTCTTCTGTCAGACATTTAAATCTGATTGGGCTACACCAAAAGAATTAACTGACGCTTCATGATTGAAATTATATGAATAAAGCAGTTTGTTGTATTTTGTTTTCAATTGTCAGTTATTGATTACATTGATGATTATTCTTACCTTTAAAATCAATAATCCATTGTCTATACTCATATCCATATTGATTTAGAACTTGAATGGAGTGTATTTTACAGCTAATCAAGAATAATCTACGGAATTCCTCAAATATCTTCTTTTATCTACTAGCCTGGTCAAACCATTGACAATTGAGCTGTGTAATAATGCTTTGCCAGAAAAATTAGCCATCCCAATACTTTAGTCATGCCGTCTGTCGCATTTCAAGATACTTACGAGAATTTTAAGTGATTACATCTATCTATATAATGACGGTCTTGATTTCGCGGTTCAGAAAGGATAGCGGCCGCATTTATGAACCGATTTGCCTCAAAACATTTTTAAAAAATTCCTAAAGTGTGCGCGGAGTTTCCTTATTTCGGGGGTCTAAGCCGTACAACGCTTAATTAACGAGATAATTGACAATTAAGTTAATTTTTCTAGTAATTTAGGTTTCCATGTAAATCCTAACAGCTACAAATTGTGAAAATCGAAAAATGTCAAAGGGGGTCCTCTTAATTTCCAGATTTTTCCCATGTTAATTCCCATAAGGAACATTCAAAATTTAATCTCAATCAGAAATAATATTGAAACAATGTGAATTAGTACTGGACCATGTTGAATCAGTCCTGGACCATGTAAATCAGTCCTGGAAAATGCAAATCAGTGCATGAAAATATTAAACCAGTGCTGGACAATGTAAATTAGTGCTTGAAAATATTAAATCAGTACTGGAAAATTCACTCAGCATGGTATATCTAAACGGGCCGAAATATTTGTCTTGGTTAGTGTAGATTCCATCCGTTCGTAGAACGGGCACTTTTACTGGTATTACATACAAAATTTACATTTATTTAAGGCTACACCACAACACTTGCTGTTGTTTGCTCACTTGTAATATAAAAGTGATCACATTGAAAATGCCCTTGGCCATAAAAATGTAGTTCATCATGCTGACATTGCTTTAGCTTATGTTCATAGCCCAGCAACAATGGAGATTGAGTCACAGTTTACTATTTTTGAACCAAAGAACACACACTTTCTTAGTATTCCATTGATATCTGTTTTT
>Ga0210040_10002683_pt1 | contig 24831 bp, 27 predicted proteins | sample CryGeyCG12114_NA_FD_185462 | JGI IMG/M metagenome (GOLD analysis project Ga0210040, IMG submission 185462) | Groundwater microbial communities from aquifer - Crystal Geyser CG19_WC_8/21/14_NA (SPAdes) (version 2) | ecosystem: Environmental > Aquatic > Deep subsurface > Groundwater | place: USA... | reverse complement strand
CAAGGGTGAATACGGCCAGGTTCATGCCGATAAAGCCCGCCGTTATCGTCAATAGCTTGAACGGGATCGGCGTAGCACCAGCAATTAGGATTACCTCAAAGTCGTACTCGCGAAGGTAACATGCTGCCTGGGGGAAGCTTTCTTCCAATCCAAGGAGGCCCAGGAGCCAAGCGCCGATGGACTCGTAGAGATAGAAGCCGATTGCATAGCCGAACAATCCGCCGAGCACAGAGGCAATGGTAGCGATGATCCCGAAGCGGATCGCTTTGCCAGGCTCTGCCAGACACATCAATCCGAGCAGTGGATGCGGCGGGATGGGGAAAAAGCTGGATTCTAGAAAACTGAAAAAGGCTAACCAGCCCTGCGCATGCGGATGCGCGGCCTTCTCCATGGTCCAATTATAAAGCGCGCGCAGCATTTGGCCAACCTTGTTGCAATGCAGCATGCGTAGGGGAGCGCCCGAGTGTGCGCAACAGATAGCGTAAACACCGGTTTGGTACATTTGAGTTGACATCGCAACGATATCTGGTTAGGTAAATCGAACATCGCGATAAGGTGATTCGCCGACAGGCTCACTCAACCGCTTCTCACCGAACTGGAGATATCTGTGACCGAGGCCGATCGTCCGCGGCGCCGACCCGTGCGCATCGAAGCATCGAACGATACCGAAGATTGCTTGAACGCTGCTGCTGAATGGAAGGAAGCTTTCCTTAGCAAGCTTGCCGAGACTTCCAACGTTACGACAGCGGCCGAAGCTGCGGGTGTGAACGCCGCACGAGCTTATCGCGCCCGCCGCGGCGATCCGCAGTTCGCCCGCGAGTGGCATTCGGCGCTCATGGAGGGCTACGAGCATTTAGAATTGGAGACGCTCCACCGCCTGCGCATGGGCACGGCAAAGGACGATCCCAAGTTCGACATCGCTAATGCTCTGCGCATTCTCGCGCTGCATCGGGAAACAATTGCCCGCGAGCGCTCGGGGACAGACCCGCGGGGCGAGGAAGAGGTGCTTGCCGCAATCGACGCGAAGCTGGAGAGGATCCGCGCACGTCAGGAGAATGCTACTCGCATCCTGGTGGATGAAGGCGTGAGCACGCCCCGGCTGCCGGGCGGTGATGAATAACCTCCGGTGGCTGGCTCAGCTAGACAATCGCCGCTTGCGTGCTGTTATGGAGGAGATGCAGGGTGCAGAGAAGGAAACCTTTCGCCATCACTGGCGCCTCTGGGGTCGTTCTGAGCAATTGCCGCCTCCAGGCGATTGGCACTGCTGGTTGATTTGTGCCGGACGCGGTTTTGGCAAGACCCGCGCCGGTGCAGAATGGGTTCGCGAAGTCGCGCGAGCCGATCCGTCAGCACGCATCGCTTTAATCGGCGCGTCGATTCCTGAAGCTCGGGCGATCATGGTGGAGGGGGAAAGCGGCGTCCTGAGCTGTACACCAGGACAATGGCGGCCGTATTTTGAGCCCTCGCTGCGGCGATTGCGGTGGCCCAATGGAGCGCAAGCGTTTCTCTACTCGGCGGGAGAACCAGAATCTCTACGCGGACCTCAGCATAGCCATGCCTGGTGCGATGAAATCGCCAAATGGGACAATTCTGCGGACCGGGCCATACGGGCGTGGGACAATCTGATGCTAGGCCTGCGGCTCAGCGACACGCCGCGCGTGGTCGCCACCACGACGCCCCGGGCAGTGCCCCTCATGCGCCGGCTCATAGACGAAGAAGCCTCTGGATCGGTCGTCGTCACACGGGGCAGCACCTATTCCAATGTGGCAAATCTGCCCGAGCGCTACATCGAGAGCATGCGCAAACAGTATGGCGGCAGTGCACTTGGTCGTCAGGAACTCGACGGTTACATGCTCACCGAGGTCGAAGGCGCCCTTTGGAGCCGCGCGATGCTTGAAAAAAACCGCGAGGCATTTTGCGGTGAATCGCTCACCCGCGTTGTGGTTGCCGTAGACCCCCCGGTCACAGCTACAGGCGATGAATGCGGCATTATCGTTGCAGGCGTTGCCGCTGACAATTTGGCCCGCGTTGTTTCCGACGCCTCTCTTGCTCGAGCCAGTCCCGAACGCTGGGCAAGAGCCGTCGCATCGGTCGCGCACGCATGGAAAGCGGACAGAGTCGTGGCGGAAGCCAACCAGGGCGGAAGTATGGTGGAGAGCGTTCTTCGTGCTGCCGATTGCCAGATGCCGATCCGTCTCGTTCACGCGAGCCGCGGCAAGGTGGCACGGGCCGAACCGATCGCGGCCCTCTACGAAGCGGGGCGCGTACGTCACGTAGGGCAATTTCCACGGCTGGAAGACCAATTATGCGGATTGATGGCCGGAGGAACTTACGAGGGGCCAGGCCGGAGCCCCGACAGAGCCGATGCTCTGGTTTGGGCACTGACCGAACTGATGTTGGGTCGACGAGGCGATCCACGCGTGTTGCAAGTTTAGGAACAAAAGGAATACGGGCATGTCCTTGATCGAGACGCTTCGCTCTGCTTTCAAGGGTACAGCCGGAGCGCGGGTGCCGCTTGCGCGCGGTTTCAGTTCGCCATGGTCATGGGCTCTGGACACAGGCGGATCACGACCGGCCTTCGATTACGATCGATCGGTTCGCAGCGCATTTCTAGACAATCCAGTGGCCCAACGAGCCGTCAGGATTGTCGCAGAAGGCGTAGGCGGACTGCCACTTAGAAATTTCGATCCAGACGCTCGGGCCTTGGTAACGGCCACCAGTGCTGGACAGTCGCTGCTCGAAACCCTCGCGGCACATCTGCTCCTACACGGCGATGGCTACGTGCAGATCATGCGGGATGCAGGCACCCGTCCTATCGAGCTGTTCGCCCTCAGGCCCGAACGTGTCTCTGTGGTGCCTGGGCCGGACGGTTGGCCAGCAGCCTACAAGTACAAGGTGGGCGACAAAGCGCTCATGATCCCATTGGAGGACGAGGACGGCTGGCCTGCGATCGTTCATCTGAAAGCTTTTCACCCGGTTGATGATCATTACGGCGCTGGGTGCCTTAGTGCTGCAGAGCAAGCCGTCGCAATCCACAATGCGGCCGCGAACTGGAACCGCGCGCTTTTGGAGAATGCGGCAAGACCCTCGGGAGCGTTGGTCTACGATGGTGGCGCTGACAGTCCTGGACTCACAATGGAACAGTTCGATCGGCTGAAGAACGAACTGCTTCAAGCATTCTCTGGCGGCGGCAATGCTGGCCGCCCCATGCTGCTGGAAGGCGGCCTCAAATGGCAATCGATGTCGATGACGCCGGCGGACATGGATTTCGCGGAACTGAAGGCAGCCGCCGCTCGCGACATCGCTCTCGCGTTCGGAGTTCCACCCATGCTGCTCGGCCTTCCGGGCGACAACACGTATGCGAACTACAGGGAGGCAAACAGGGCCCTTTGGAGGCTGACGCTGCTGCCGCTCGCGGGCAAGATATTGTCCGGCTTGGCGGAGGGGCTGCAGCCTTGGTTCCCCGGGTTGGAGCTGACGATCGACCTCGACCGAGTTCCGGCGCTCGCGGAGGACCGCGAGAAGGCCTGGGCGCAGGTCTCGGACGCGGACTTCCTCGACCCCGAGGAAAAGAGAGCCATGCTCGGCTTGCCGCCAAAGGGAGAGCTCAAGTGACCCGCGAGGATATGCTCGCGAAGCTCATTTCTCAAGCTCAGGAGGAAGGCGGCGAGTTGGTCACGCTGCGCGCCATCGTGGAAGAGTCGATTGAGTTGGGTGCCGACCGCATGCTTGGCCGGCTGGGGCTCAATGACGACTCAGCACAAAACGACATAGATGAATTGCGCGACCTCTTGGGGGCTTGGCGCACCGCCAAGGCAAGTGCCTGGAAAGCGATCGTCGAGTGGTTGGTGCGCGGCGTAATGGCAGTGTTGCTGATCGGCATTGCCGTGCGTCTCGGACTTCCCGGACTTCTGCGATGAGCGCGCCCGTTCTGCGGTTCGCCGGCTATGCAGCACTCTTCGGCGTCGCCGATCTGGCACGCGACATTCTCCTGCCGGGCGCTTTCACGCGGACGTTAGCCGAGCGGAACGATCCGCTGCCACTTTGTTGGCAGCACCGACCCGAACAGGTGATCGGCGTGGTCGAACTCGCGCAGGAGGATCAGCGCGGACTACGGATCATTGCCCGGATCGACAATCCGAGCAGTCGAGGAGCCGCTGCTCTGCGCGACAAGTCCGTAACCGGACTGAGCTTCGGCTATCGAGCGCGCCTGTATCGATTTTCTCGTGAAGGCCGGCTGCTTGAGGAGCTCGACTTGTTTGAAGTGAGCCTTGTCACCCATCCACTTCAGCACGGGGCAAGAGTCCACCTAGTGCAGTGATGTCACTTCAACAGAAAACTTCCACGAGCCACTCTCAAGCGGTTTCGCGGCGCCTCCCCTAAAGATCATGCAGAAAGGTAAGCTCTCAAATGGAAATTCAGAACCAGAACGAAGCGATGTCGGCAAGCTTCGACCTGATAAGCCGGCAAGAGGAAGCCGAACACGCCATAGAGGCGCTTCGCTCCGACATTTGTGAGGTCAAGGGCCGTCTCGACCGGGTCAGCCGCGCGGCAGCACGCCCTGTTCTTTCTGGTGGCACCTCGAGCAGTATCGAAGTGAAAGGCTTCGTTAATGGATACTTACGCCGCGGTTCGGAGACACAGATTAAGTCGATCGCAGGGGCAGTGGCCAAGGAAAGCGGTTACGCAGTTCCCCGGGAAATCGACGCAATGATCGCTAGCCACGTAAAGGAGTACAGCCCAATCCGGCAACTGGCCCAAGTCGTTCAAGTCGGGACTACAGGTTATCGCAAGTTGGTGGCGGTGGGCGGGACGGCCTCGGGATGGGTGGGCGAAACCTTGGGACGTCCCGAGACGAATTCGCCCGAATTCGCCGAGGTTGCTCCCCCAACCGGCGAACTGTACGCGAATCCGGCGGCGAGCCAAGCCATGCTCGACGATGCTGCCTTCGACCTGGAGACTTGGCTTGCTACCGAAATCGCGATGGAATTCGCCCGAGCTGAGGGTGCTGCTTTTGTAAACGGCACGGGCATTGACCAACCGCTCGGCTTTCTTTCCTCGCCCACCTCTCTGTCCAACGATGCCGCTCGACCCTTCGGCACACTACAGTACACCGCCTCTGGTGAAACGAGCGGCCTTGGTGCCGCTCCTGAGATCCAGCTGATCGACCTAGTCCACTCGGTCAAATCCGGGCTTCGGCAAGGCGCCACATGGGTGATGAATGCTGGAACCCTGGCCGAAGTGCGCAAGCTCAGAACTTCGGACGGTGCCTTCCTCTGGCAGCCGAGCCTTGTCGAAAGCCAGCCTGACCGGCTGCTTGGCTATCCGGTGGTGGAGGCCGAAGACATGCCAAACATTGCTTCTGGCAACACCCCGATCGCCTTCGGCAATTTTCGAGCCGGATACTTGATTGCCGAACGCAGTGCCACGCAGATCCTCCGCGATCCGTTTACGAATAAGCCTTTCGTCCACTTCTATGCGACCAAGCGCGTGGGCGGTCAGGTCCTCGATAGCGAAGCCATTAAGCTATTTCGCATCGAGGCCTAAATCGGACTAGCTGTCTCCCATTAGGCGCGAGCTCCCAAGCTTCTCCTGAGCGCGCCTGCGTCAAGTACATCCCTTGTCGGGCGCAGGCACGCACTTCCAACATCTTTGAACATGGAGACCGCCATGAAGCGGGCAATCGTCGTTCCGGCGATACTGGCCGGCGCGGCCCTTGACGAGCTCAAGGGCTGGCTGGCCGTCACCACCACGAGCGACGATCTGGCGCTCACGGGCCTGCTTCATTCGGCGCTTGAGCTATGCGAAGCCTTCACCGGGCAAATGCCGCTCGAATCCCTGTGCGAAGAAATCCTGTCACCAAGGAACGACTGGCAACATCTCGTTACCAGGCCCGTCATGGCCGTAAATGGCTTGGATGCGCTGGCGCCTGACAGCACGCGCACACCAATATTTCCCACTGATTACGCCTATGAGCTAGAGGCCGACGGAACCGGACTAGTCCGGATCCTTAGGCGAGGAGCTAGCCGTCGCTTTGTAGTCCGCTTCACTGCAGGACTCGCGTCCGATTGGGCGCACCTTCCAGACGGACTACGGCAAGGCGTGCTCCGCCTTGCTGCTTATTATTACGGCCAGCGCGACCTCAACGAGGTGCGATCTGCACCTCCCGCCGCAGTTGCAGCGCTGTGGCAACCTTGGCGAAGGATGCGGCTGATATGATTGAAGTTGAGACAACCGGAATGGCAGTCCTTGCACGCCACCTCTCCGCACGGGCTGCGCGGCTGGCCAGCACCGCTGCGGAAAACCGCTTGCGTGCCCGTCGAAACGATCCTGTCCGCTGGCGGCGCCCAAATCTACTCTGGCCGCTATTCTAAAGAGGTGTGCAGAATGGAAACGCTATTGCGCGCAGCTCTCATCAATTGGCTGCGTTATGAACCGACGTTGACCAGTCGGCTCAACGCGATTGAAGAAGAGGCGCCCGTTCGGACCAGCACTCCTTGGTTGGGTATCGCAGCCAGTGCGAGCGTCGATTGGGGCACTAAGGAACGTAGGGGGCGCGAAGTTCGCCTAGCGATCGAACTTCACTTGCGGGGCGACAATCCGGCGACAGGTGCGGAAACGGTCGCATTGGTCGAGCAGCGCATCGAGGCGCTTCCAACAGTTCAGCAAGGTTTCGAGGTTGTGAGCACGCGGTTCCTCCGTGCGCGCGCAGAGCAGCGCGCAGCTAACGTCCGAGCCGTGCTCCTAGAGTACCGCTTCCGTCTTCTCGATGTTTGATGAAATCACCGGAGTTTGCCGACATGACAGCCCAAAAAGGCTCCGCTTTTCTTCTCAAAATAAGCGACGGTGCCAGTACACCGTCCTACCAGACCGTAGCCGGGCTGCGTACGACGCAGATGTCAATCAACGGCGACACCGTCGTGGTCACGCATAAGGGATCAGGTGGGTGGCGTGAGCTGCTTTCGGGCGCAGGATCGCGTTCAGTGTCTGTCAGTGCCGCCGGCATCTTTCTAGGCAGCGTAGCCGAAGCGTCGGTCAGGTCACATGCCCTTGCCGGTACGATCGACGAATACGAATTATCGTTCGAGGGCGGCGAAAAGCTGCGCGGACGTTTTCTGGTGCAGCGACTAGACTATTCGGGCGATTTCAACGGCGAGCGCAACTACACGCTGCAGCTCGAGAGCTCGGGTGCGGTGTTGCCAGCATGAGCGCGGAGGCCAGCGCCAACGGCGCTCGAGGAGAGGCCACCATCGACATCGGCGGTCGCCCTCGCTTGCTGCGCCCAACTTTTACCGCCCTCGTTGCTGCCGAGGGCGAGCTGGGCCCGCTTTATGCGCTTGTCGAACGAGCCGGAGAGGGAAACCTCCGACTTGGTGAAGTCGCCTTACTGTTCTGGCACTGCCTCGCAGAACGCTCGGATACCTCTCGTGAGCAGGTGGGCGATGCAGTTCTTGCGATGGGACTTGCCGCGAGCGCTGCGCCGCTGAGAACCTTGCTCTATCAAATTCTTCAGGGGCGCGCGTGAACGACACGTTTGCGAGTTGTGCTGGCAAACTGGCGGGAGCGACCTGCCGATCGCTCGGATGGCGTCCAAGTGAATTCTGGAATTCCACGCCAGCCGAAGTCGCTTCCATCTTTAAAGACGGAAGCGAGACAGGCGACAACCCATTGAGCCGTAAGGAACTCAAAGCGCTATTGGAGTGGGATCGCCATGGATGATGATCTCGATACATTGCTGGTGGAAGTGCGTGCGAGCACTAGCGGCTTCAAAGCTGATATAGAGACGATGCGCACCGTCTTCGACAGTACGCTCGTCGATGGGTTCTCGAAGGCTGGTAATGTTCTCGAGCGCGGACTGCTCTCGGCCATAAAAAGCGGCAATCTTGGGTTCGACGATTTGAAGCGAACCGCGCTGCAGACGCTGAACGAGATTGCGTCAACCGCCCTGCAATCGGGCCTATCAGGTCTACTCGGTGAAAGCGGCGGTCAGAAATCCTCTGGCGGAGGTCTGGTGCCGCTCGTCAGTGGTGCGGTGGGTGCACTCCTTGGACTACCAGGTCGCGCGACCGGCGGACCTGTTTCCCCCGGACGGGCGTACATGGTGGGCGAACGCGGCCCTGAACTCTTCATCCCTACAGCAGCAGGCCGCGTAGATGCGGGTCAGCCGTCGCGAACCCGCGACATACGCGTGTCGATTAATCTACCGGCGCCTCGAGGCGCTGACACACCTGTAGCGCTGCGCCGCTCGTCACGTCAGGTCGCGAGCGCGGTGGGGCGCGCCTTGCGAACGTTCTGAAAAAGGAAGACGTATGCCGTACTGGCTCGCTAGGGAACGCGGAGGGCAGGCATTCGACCACATCCAGCGTTTCGATCCGCGATTTTGGACAGTCGACTTTCCCCGTCCGATGTTGGCATCGGTGGTAACAACCAGCGCAGATGCCCTGCGAGTGGATCTCGAGTACCATCATGCCGACGCGCTGGCAGGCCTGGTTTGGGATAGTGTCGATCGGCTCGATCACCCGCTGCTGGCGTACCGGACCGATCGCGACTACTCGCGAACCATACTATGTTTCCGCTGGCGCTCGAGCGGGCTTATGCCGCTGGACCAGGTGCATGGCCCGACCCTTACCATTGAGGGCCGTGATGCTTCCGGAGCAGCGCGTTCTTGGTACGTACGGCTCTGGAATTACGCGAACGGCACCTCGGAGGACGCACTTGTAAAACTCCGCTTCTCTTACCTGTTTGGCGGCTGGGATATCAGTGCGAGTGCAGACCCAGTCTATCCAGCAGCTATCGACCGGATGTTTGTTTCGCTGGTGCCACAGGGCTACTCACCCGACGTCCATGAACTGCTCCCAAGCAGGTTGGACGCCTGGGTCGAGATCTCCGATATCGTCTGCGACGGAGAACGCGCACTTATCGAGATCGGCGACGTTCTCGTCCCTCCCCACCAGTTGCACATGGCAACCGCTTATGACGACAACTACAATCAAACGCCGGAGCGGATCGTGCGTAGCATGCGTGGTCTCGGCTACCGTGGGGACTTCCTCCACTATCTGGGTATGAGCCACTATTTTCGGCTGGTCTCTGACGATTCGGGAGCAATGCTGGTGGACCCGACCGGGGAGCTTGCCGGCCCATGTAGAGCTTGGCACGCGAGTTTTTTGCAACAGTGCGTTAAGTCGGGCTATCGGGCGATCCTTTCGCTGTCCTACGAACTGTTTGACGAGCACTGCCCGGAAAGCTGGAAACAGCGGTTTTTCGACGGCACCCCAGCACTTACCGGCTGGGATCCCCCTTCTACGCTGCTCTCTCCTGCGAACGCTGTAGCCGTCGAATACCTCCGCATCGTTGCAGAGCGGTTCGTGCGAATGGTGATCGCCACAAACATGAGCATCGCATTCCAAGTCGGCGAACCTTGGTGGTGGCAAGCGCCCGATAAGCGCATTTGTCTCTATGATGATGCGGCAAGAGCGCTTTTCAGGAAACATGGCGCAGAGCCCCCAGAGGTTGCCGCACTCACCGCGCCCCTGTCAGATGAGCAGAAGGCTCTTCTTGATTGGGCCGGACACGTGCTTGGGGATTCAGTTCTCTCGATCCGCGACAGGGTGAGGTCAGTTGGGGGTGATGATGCCGAGGTATTTATCCTTTTGTTCACCCCGACCATCCTCAACGCAGGAACGCCAGAAGCCTATCGCGCTAACTTGCCACAAGAATGGGCATGGCCGCAGTTCGACCGGTTGCAACTGGAAGACTACGATTGGCTAACAGAGGGTGCCGAAGCCTGGCGGCGCGAAGCATATGCCATCATGCAGGGTCGGTTGAAATACCCTCTCGAGCACCAGGACTATTTGGCTGGCTTCGTGTTGCAGGCCGAGCACGCGGTTCCATACTGGAAGCGCATCGACGCCGGCATTGAGGAAGCCTTTGCGCGCGGAGTTAATCGTTGTTTCGTCTGGGCGCTCCCACAGGTCGCGCGCGATGGATACACCCGCCTTTTCGCACCGGGAGATGCCGAAACCATGCAAGCGTTCGATGACATCCCTTACCCGCTTGCCCTCGGACGCGACGCGGCCGTAAGCCCCGAGTTCTCCACATCCATTACTGTGACTGCATCAGGGCACGAGCGACGCAACAGCCAATGGGCCGATGCGAAACTGCGTTATGATGTTGGTCCGGGTATTCGGTCAGAGGAAGAACTAGGCGTCCTGATTAGCTTCTTTAGAGCTCGACGAGGTGCGGCGAGAGCTTTTCGGCTCACGGATCCCTTCGACTTCAGCTCTAACGGAATGACCGGGGCGCCGACTGCGGCGGATCAAGCGCTCGGCATTGGCGATGGCCTGACCGCAACCTTCAAGCTGGCAAAGCGCTATGGCAACGGCGCAGAACCGCAGGTCCGCCCTATTTCGCACCCGCGTGTTGATAGCGTTCGCGTGGGGATCGATGGATCGGAAACCCGGGCGTTTGATGTCCAGAAGGGCGGCCAGATCGTGTTCCATGAGGCTCCTGCGGCGGGAACACAGATCAGCGCAGGGTTCCTGTTCGATGTTCCGGTCCGCTTCGCCGAAGATCGCTTGGATATCACTGGGGCTGCATTTGCGGCAGGTGAAGCGCCGTCTGTGCCGCTTATCGAAGTCCGGGAAGCCGTATGAGCCGCGTTTTCTTCCGCAGCGAACTTGAGACGGTGGCGTTTTACTGGCGCATAGACCGCACCGACGGCGTTTCGCTTGGCTTCACCAGCCACGATCGCGATCTTGAGTTCGATGGGCTGCGCTTCAGGGCCGCACCTGGAATGCTGCCGTCAGCCATTCGCCGGACCGCCACACTCGAGCCCGACAACGCGGAAGTGCATGGTGCTCTAAGCCATGATGCGGTGCGGTCCGACGATCTTGCAGCCGGGCGCTTCGATGGAGCGAGAGTGCAGATTGGTATAGTAGACTGGGAATCGCTCGATCGATCCAGTCTCTATCACGGTGACCTCGGTTCGGTTTCCTTTGAAGGCAGCTATTTCGAAGCCGAACTGCTGTCCGTGAAGGCCGAACTTGAACGCGATACCGTCCCGCGTACCAGTCCAACTTGCCGCGCACGCTTCTGCGGCCCTGGGTGTAATCTCAGCTCTAACAAATTCACGCATGAAGCGAGCGTTGCCCATATCGATTCCTCGACCGGGAAGGTCATATTCACCGGATCATACTCGACCGAAAACATGCGCGACGGTTTCGTTCTCTGGATTGATGGTCCACATATCGGCAAGGAAATGGACGTCCTCGAAGCAGCGGATGACGTGCTGCTGCTAGGCGAGGAAATATCGCCACAGGTGAAGGAGGGCATGCGAGCTTTTCTGCGCGAAGGCTGCGATCACACATTAACGACCTGCGAGCGGCGCTTTGCGAACTCGGTAAACTTTCAGGGCGAGCCTTTCCTCCCGGGCAATGACGCGCTTATCCGCTACCCTACGAGTTCCACTTGAACCTCGTTGGCAGCCAGATTGCAGAAGCGGCAGAGAAGCTCGTCGGCTGCCCCTTCCGATTGTACGGACGTCATCCCGCGGCAGGTTTGGACTGTGTGGGTGTAGTGCTTCTTGCGCTGCGCCGAACCGGGCAGGGCGCGCACGACCTTCAAGGCTACGGCTTGCGTAACCTTGCGATCGATCGACATATCGCGTTTGCGGCTCAATTGGGACTACTCGATGCCCGAGGTGCGACGGAGCCGGGCGACGTCCTCCTTTTCCGGCTGTCAGCCGCGCAGTTCCATCTCGGCGTCGTGAACGCTCGAGGTGGTCTGATTCATGCGCATGCTGGCCTCCGGCGAGTTGTTACAACTTCGCAGCATGCGAGCTGGCCAATAGAGCGGCACTGGCGGCTGGCGCACGACTAGGACATATCCGAATGGCAACATTGGTTCTCTCCGCCGTGGGCACTGCCCTGGGCGGTCCGCTTGGTGGTGCGCTTGGAGCATTGGTCGGAAACCAGCTTGACCGAACCATTGCGGGCGCTCCCAGACGCGAAGGCCCAAGGCTCAAGGAGCTTGCGGTCACGACGTCGAGCTACGGAACTCCGATGGCACGCCACTACGGAACCGTTAGGGCTCCTGGATCCGTGATCTGGGCGACTAATCTCATGGAGACGCAGGAAGAGTCCGGCGGCGGAAAGACCAGTCCGGCGATAAATACCTACTCATATTCCGCGTCTTTTGCGGTCGCGTTAGCCAGCCGACCCATTAAGCGACTGGGACGCATCTGGGCGGATGGCAACCTCCTGCGCGGTGCTGGAGGCGATCTGAAGGTAGGAGGCGCGCTTCGCATTTATGATGGGCACGGCGATCAGGACCGTGACCCCCTTATCGCATCGGACCGTGGGACCGCCTGCCCTGCCTTTCGCAATGTGGCCTATTGCGTATTCGAGGAATTGCAGCTGGCCGATTTCGGAAATCGAGTTCCCAGTCTTACGTTCGAGATTATCGCAGACGATGGTGCGGTATCACTGACCGAGATGACCGCTTGGCTCAACCGCCCGGTCACCTCGTCCAGGGCGCTGCCCGACTTAACCGGCTTTACAGATGAGGGCGGCCCCCTGGCTGCTACTCTGGGTCTGATAGACCAAGTCTATCCGATGATCTGTGACGGCAGCCAAGCGATCATCAGCATCGCGGCGTTGGAGGTTCTGCCAGAAGAAGCACCTCTTCTTCCTGAGCCCGCAATGGACATGGAAGGAGACGGCTTTGGCGCGCAATCAGGCCGGCTCAGCCGCCGGCGTAACGACGATCGCGATATCCCTGACGGGCTGCGCTACTACGACATTGAACGCGACTATCAGGCTGGCCTACAGCGCGCTGAGGGCCGGGCGCAGCCAGGTCGCACGCGCGTGATCGAGTTTCCTGGCGTCTTGCACGCTTCAAAGGCGCGCCAGCTGTGCAACTCGGTCGTCCAGCGTGCGAGCCGCTCGGGCGAGCAACTCATGTGGCGCATTGCCGAGATTAATCCGGCATTCGCACCGGGACAGATCGTGTCGGTGCCTGGCCATTCCGGCGTTTGGCGGATTGAGGGCTGGGAATGGCGGATAGGCGGCGTTGAGCTGGACCTGCTCCGGCTTCCTCCTTACGCAGCGAAAGCTACGAACACCGATGCGGGGACTGTCCTGTCTCCGAAGGACGTGCCTGCGAGCCCAACAATTCTGCTCGCATACGAGTTGCCGTGGGATGGAATGGGATCGGATGCCGAGCGCCGCGTCTATGCGGCTGCTTCATCATCTTCGGACGGCTGGACGGGAGCTGCCCTCTACGCGGAAGCCGCTGGCACTCTCGCTTACCTCCAACCATCTGGAAGCCGCAGAAGCGTGTTGGGAGTGCTAAAGGAGCCACTCGGGGCATCCTCATCGACCCTGTTCGACCGGAACGCGCAGGTGATCGCGCATCTTGCCTCCGAGCAATTCGCTTTGACGGCGACCACGATGCAGGGACTAGCCGAAGGGCGGAACCGGGTTCTCATCGGGGGAGAGGTGCTGCAATTTGCCAGTACCAAGACACTCGGATCCGGGCTGTGGCAATTGTCCGGGCTTCTACGAGGACGCGGAGGCACTGAAGCTGCAGCACTCGAGGGGCACGAAGCTGGAGCAGCATTCGTGTTGCTCGACGACCGGCCGGTGATCCTCGATCAATCCAATGCGGCCTTTGCGACAACGCATAGCCTTGCCGCGATCGGCCTCGCCGACAGCACACCCGTACTCGCCCCTATCGTCAATTCGGATGTCGGTCGCCGGCCGCTTACTCCTGTCCATCCGCGCGCAATAGAGATCTCTGGTGGCGGTTGGCGCCTGACATGGACGAGGCGTGCGCGGGGGGCCTGGAAGTGGCCCGTTCTGGGCGATGTTCCTCTGGTCGAGCAGGCGGAAAACTACCTTGTGGGAGTGGGGGACAGCGAAGCCCCAGCCCTGCGTTGGGAGATATCCGAACCACAGCTTGAATTGTCACCGGCCATCATTTCTTCACTCAGGGGCAATCATGCGGGCGAGCGGTTGTGGGTACGGCAGGTGGGCACTTTCGGTATGTCGGACCCTGCTCTCCTCCGGATCATCAATTGAAAATGACAGCAGAGGAAATCTGATGAGCGATCCAGTCACTTTCGATGCCACGAGCCCTCGCCTCGGCCTGCCCATGCTCTTCCCAGGCCAGGCGCAGAAGGAATTCTACATCAATGAAGCACATGCACTCATTGATGCTCTTCTACATCCTGTCGTAGAGGGGACCTTGAGCACGCCGCCTGCTCAGCCATCGCCGGGGGCCTGCTGGATCATCGGCTCCGATCCGACCGCCGAGTGGTTTGGTCACGAAGGCAAGATCGCCTGCCACCAAGCAGGATCATGGCTCTTCGCTAATCCGTGCGACGGGATGCGCATCTTCGATCGATCGGCTGGAGCGGAGAAACGGTTTAACAAGGGCTGGCAGTCGGCGGCCGCGATAAACCCTCCCGCCGGTGGCGCAACAGTCGATAGCGAAGCGCGAGCAGCAATCGGCGAATTGATCCAAGCCCTCGCCTCCTTCGGGTTGATCCCGCGAACATCATAGGCCAGGGCCGCTGAAATTCTCGCGAGCTTAGGAATGATCAGCAACCAGTTCGCCAAGACCCTATGGCTCGGGATCGCCTTCGCTACGTTGCTCGCCTCCTGCCGAACGCTCGATGAGAGCGCTTCGGCAAGGATGGCGACGGCGAATATCAACCGCTCAGATGGCACCCGAGCGGGATCGGCATCGGTGTACCGGAACGGTGATGAAATCACATTGTCAGTTGCCCTGTGGAGCTTCGATCCGGGAGCGCTTGAACTGCGGCTTGAGGAAGCAGGGGCGTGCCAAGAAGGTGTGCCAAGCTCGCGATCGCACGCGAATGGACCGCTGACGATCGGACGGAACGGCAGCGGGATCTTAAACGTGATTCCAGAACTCCCGCCAGTTCCGATCGGTACCATGCGAAGCGGAACTGCGAGCGCCGCCTTCTCAGCCGTCGCGGACGTTGTCTTAAGCCGCCTGTTCGGCCCGCAGAGTACTGCAATCATGGTCTATGATCAGGCTCGTGACCGACCTGATCACAAGTCCCTACCAGCGGCTTGTGGTATTTTCAAACAAGGCTGATTGCCTATCAGTGCGAAGCCATTGTCGAGCCTAGGACCAGCTCAAGAGGATTAGGGACGCGCGGCGTAGGCGGTAGAGTCCGACAATCCTGCCTCGGCGAAGCCCTTTTGCCGAAGGCGACAGCTATCGCACAATCCGCAGGCAAGCCCATCAGGCGTTGGATCGTAGCAGGACCAGCTCATTCCTGGATCAAGGTTCAACCGCGCGCATTCCTGCGCGATGCGCGCCTTGCTCCAATGCTGCAGCGGCGTTTGTACCGTAAATATATGGCCTAACGCTCCATCGCGGGTGGCTAGGCTTGCTGTCTCTTCGAAACTGCGGATAAACTCAGGCCGGCAATCGGGGTATCCGGAATAATCGAGCGCATTCACGCCGATGAAGATGTCATGAGCGCCGATCGCCTCCGCCCATGCTAGGGTCAGCGATAAGAATACGAGGTTGCGCGCCGGAACATAGGTGACCGGTATGCCGGGCTCGAGGCCATCTTTTGGAACTTCGATCGCGCTCGTCAGGGCTGATCCACCAAAGATGCTTAGGTCGAGGGGTAGTATGACGTGCCGCTGCGCCCCGAGATGGTGTGCGATACGGCTGGCGGCGTCGATCTCCCGTCGATGGCGCTGGTTGTAATCTATCGTCAGCGCATTTACCGCAAAGCCTTGGTCACGCGCCAAGGCAGCAGCGACCATCGAGTCCAGCCCGCCGGAAAGCAGTACGATTGCTTGGGATTTGTCAGTCATATGACGCGGTAACCCTTGCGGCCATGCACCAGATCTTGCACTGGCGCTTCAACATTTCCCTTGGTGACGCGCTTCGCCCTCGAGCGAGAAAGGTGTTCCGCTGGCCATGCCTTGGCTACGAATTTGCACCAGACTGCTGCCTTCCCGGCGAATTGTGGTCCGGCCGAAGCCGCTTCCGTGGCAAGTGTACTGAACCGTCACCTCATTCGCATCATCCTGTACGACGAAGCGGCTGCAGCCCGGCTGTTGGTGGTGCAACTGGATAAGCTCACGCCCGGTCCGTAAGCAAATCCTTTGGCGGTCTCCGTTGTTCCGGTTGCGCAATTCCCATAGTCCTTTGTCGAGCTTGGTCAGCATCTCGAGTTCGGGCGCCTGCGCCACGGAAGGTATGGCAGACAGCAGCAGCGCAAAAGTCCCTATCACCAGGAATCTCATTTGAACTGTCCGTCGCATGATTAACTTGCCCATACCAATCATCTTGCGCGTCCGGGTTTGCACAGGAGATAATCGCCGCGAAAGGCTAATCCTGTATTGCGAATTCACGTGAGCAAAATGCGCAATCGACCAGGATCATCCCGCTATCGTTCCGCATGTCCTTGCGATCGTCAGACGGGAAGCGAGCCAACACTTCTTCGAAATGGACCTCCGAACAGCGACATCCGCGCCTGATGGGCGCACTCTGTTCGATCCTGATCTCGCTTTCATCATGGTAGAGGCGCCAGACCAAGGTTTCGAGGCTAATCGCGGGATCGACCAGTTCTTCGTGGCGAACTGAAGCCGCCATTGTAGCGACATGCTCCCACTCCGGGCGGTTTACTCGGACGTGCAGCCGCTCGCGCCCTTCCTCGCCATCGGCCAGATGCTGCACGAGGATCCCCCCGGCGATGCAACCCTCGCGCCCGGAGCGGACAGCAGTTCGTATTAATGTAGGGAGTTGCTCGCTCCGCCCAAAATAGGACTCCACCGCTTCGGACAGGGTATCACCTTCCATGGGTACGACGCCCTGATAGCGCTCTCCAGTGCCAGCGATGTCGAAGGTAATCGCGAGAAAGCCCTCACCGAAGAGGGTTTCGAGCGATGGATTGGCTCCGATTTCGGCAAACCGTTCCCGATCATGCTGGACATAGCCGCGCACCTCACCGTTGCGATAATCACAGACAAGGAGGCTGATGATGCCTCCGTTAGTCTGCGCCTGCATGGTCATCTGGTCGCCCTCGCCTTTGAGCAGTCCCCCCATGAGCGCGGCCAACACGAGCGCTTCAGCCAGCAACATTTTAATTGCGGGAGGATAATCATGCGCTGAAAGGATAGTGTCGAGCGCCGGCCCTAGCCGGATGACTCGTCCGCGGCAGTCGCGCTCCGGTATGGCAAAGGCGAGCAATCGATCGAAGCCGGTCTCAGCTTCTCGTGGTGACTTCTCGTTCATGCGTTCAATATGGTATTTGCCAACGGTCGATCAAACCCTGGATCGTCAGGGCAGCAAACCAAAGGCCCATAGAAGGATCGATTTTTGGGCATGGATGCGGTTTTCCGCTTCATCGAACACCTTCGATTGCGGCCCTTCGAACACGTCTTGAGTCACTTCGTCGCCGAGATGAGCGGGAAGGCAATGTAGGAAGATGGCGTCGCTCTTCGCTGCCGCCATCAAACCGGCATTAACCCGATAGGGCGAGAGACTCACCATTTTGCGTTCGGCCTCAAGCTCACCCATGGAAACCCACGTGTCGGTGATCACAACATCGGCTCCACGCGCCGCCTCGTTGGCGTCAGCGGTGACACTGATGCGGGCTCCTGCAGCGCTTGCATTGTCGTTATATAGCGCGAGCGGCTGGTAACCCGGCGGCGTCCCGATGCGGAGGTTGAACTTCATCAGACCAGCCGCCTCGATGATCGAGTTAAGCACATTGTTGCAATCGCCGAGCCAGGCCACTTCGAGGCCTGGAAGTGCCTTGCCGCAGTCGATGATGGTCAGCAGGTCCGCAACGATCTGGCATGGATGCGAAGCATCGGTAAGCCCGTTGATCACCGGTACGCCAGCGTGATGCGCCATCGCCTCGATCTTTGCCGGGTCATCCGTACGCACCATGATCGCGTCGGCCATTCGCCCCAGCACGCGCGCGGTATCGGCGACGCTCTCTCCGCGGCCCAATTGCGAGGTGGCCGCGTCAAGCACCAATGCCGTTCCACCAAGCTGGCGGATTGCCACGTCGAAGCTCACGCGAGTGCGAGTCGAGCTCTTTTCGAACACCATGGCGAGCACGCAGCCTGCAAGCGGCGCGTCCTTATCCGCCCGACCCTTCGGAAAACCTGCGCGCGCCGCCTTACGGTCTCTCGCGTCATTGATCATCGCCGCGATCGCATCGCCGCCCGCATTCGACAGGTCGAGGAAGTGACGGACTGCTATCATCCCACGTCGCTTGTCGAGTAATCGGAACAAGCGGCGGAAAGCTTGTCGAACAGTTCACTTATTTCCGCTTCGCCAATGACCAAGGGCGGGAGCAGGCGCAAGGTCTGGTCGCCGGCTGCGACGGTCAACAGATGGTGGCGGTCGCGCAGATGCTGCATGAACGGACGCGGTTCCACTTTCATCTTCAGCCCCAGCATCAGCCCAAGCCCACGCACCTCCTCGAAGAGGTCCGGATAATTGCCGATGAACTGTTCCAGTCCGGCACGCAGGCGCTCCCCGGTAGCCTTTACCTGCGCCAGGAAGGCGGGATCCGTCACGATGTCTAACACCGCACTTCCCGCAGCCATCGCCAGTGGATTGCCCCCGTAAGTGGATCCATGCGTGCCGAAGGTCATGCCACGCGCGGCCTTCTCCGTGGCTAAGCACGCGCCCAGAGGAAAGCCGCCGCCAATTCCTTTTGCAGTCGCCAAGACGTCGGGCTCGATACTGTACTGCTCATAGGCGTAGAGCGTACCGGTACGCGCCACTCCACATTGCACTTCGTCAAGAACCAGCATCAGATCATGCTCGTCAGCCAGTGCACGCAATCCTGTCATGAAACCGGGGGATGCCACGCGAATGCCGCCTTCCCCCTGGATAGGCTCAACCAGGAAGCCAGCGGTGTGACGATTAATCGCCGCTTTTGCCGCCGCAAGGTCGTCGAACTCGCAATATCGAAAACCAGGCAGGAGCGGGGCGAAACCCTTGTGCATCTTGTCCTGGTTCGAGGCGCTGATCGTCGCCATCGTTCGCCCGTGAAAGGCGTTATTGAAAGTGATCAGCTCGAAGCGCTGTTCGTCACCGTCAGCCTGGTGATAGGCGCGCGCAGTCTTGATCGCCGCTTCGACAGCCTCGGCACCCGAATTGGTGAAGAACACCGTGTCGGCGAAGGTGTGCTCCACGAGCTTTCGGGCGAGCGCCTCACCCTGCGGGCTGCCATATAGATTGGACACGTGCATCAGCGTCTCGGCTTGGCGCTGGATGGCACTGATCAGCCGGTGGTCCGAGTGGCCCAGCAGGTTGACGGCTATCCCGGCGGCGAAGTCGAGATACCGCGTTCCATCCTCTGAGATCAGGTGACAGTGGTCTCCGCGCACCGGCCGCACGTCGCAACGCGGATAGACAGGCATAAGGGGCGTGATGGGCATTCCTGTAACCTTGTGAACAATCCTGCCAACGCGAAAAGGGCGGCCGAAGGGGCCGCCCGGGCAGGCTCCATACGAGATAGCGCCACCGGTCGGTCAAACTCGCTGACCGACCGGCGACGAAGCCAATGATCAGCCTTGTGTGGGAACCAGATTCACCGCCGAGTACTTGCCTCGTCGGTCGACTTCGAGATCGAACTCGAATCGGTCACCTTCCTGGATGCCCTGCAGACCCGAACGCTCGACCGCGCTGATATGCACGAAAGCGTCTTCCTTACCGTCATCACGGGTGATGAAGCCGAAGCCCTTCATCGTGTTGAAGAACTTGACGGTTCCTACGGCTTTCTCGCCGGTCAGCTCACGTGAAGGCGCTTTCGCCTCGACAGCAATGACATCGCCGACGACCTGCAGATCCGCCGCGGATACCTTGCCGCCGCGATCGACCAGATTGAACTGAAGCTCCTGGCCTTCGGCCAGACCTTCGAGACCGGCACGCTCGACCTGGCTGATATGGACGAACACGTCCTCTCCGCCTTCGTCACGCTGGATGAAGCCGAAGCCCTTCTGCACGTTGAAGAACTTGACCTTGCCCTTTCCGGTACCGACGACCTGCGCCGGCATCCCGCCGCCTCCGCCACCGCCGCGAGGAGGGCCACCCCGGCCAGCTCCGCCACCGAAGCCGCCTCCGCCTTCGCGATTGCCGCCGAATCGATCACCGCCGCCGCCACCAAACCGGTTGCCGCCGCCATGGCGATCGCCGCCGAAGCCACTGCCTCCGCCGCGCCAGTCATCCTGCGCGGGCATGTTCCTGTCGCCGCCGAACGGATCGAAACTCTCTTCTCCGAAACCGTCCCGCTTGTCGCGCCCCCGGCCGCGACGTCCTCTATCGTAACCCATGAACCAAACTTACCCTTGAATCTCGTCCTCTTCCCTTATCCGGCGGCGCGAACGACTTTCCGCCAGATGGAAGCGATGGACAATGCCCCGCCACTTCGAAGCGCCACATATATAGCAGTTCTTCTTAAGAGGCGAACGTTTTAAAAGGACAGCTCCATGACATCGAGCTCTATGGAGATGGCGCGCGTGGCTCTTGCCACGCGGCGGGGCTTCGGCGAAAAGCCAAGGAATGGATATTCTTGCCCTCCTGTCCGATCCCGCTGCATGGGCGGCTCTCCTCACCCTGATCGTGCTCGAAGTCGTGCTCGGGATCGACAACCTCATCTTTATCGCGATCCTGTCGAACAAGCTGCCCGAGCACCAGCAAGCCCGTGCGCGCAGGATAGGTCTGCTGCTGGCGCTCGGCATGCGGATCGGACTGCTCCTGCTGATCGGCTGGCTTGTTACCCTGCAGACGCCGCTGTTCGACCTGGGCATAGCAGGCGCGGCCAACGAACACGGTCAGGCGACTTTCGAAACGGCCTTTTCCGGCCGTGACCTCATCCTCCTCGCCGGTGGGTTGTTCCTGCTGTGGAAGGCCACCAAGGAAATCCATCACAATATGGAGCCAGAGGACCATGCGCCCGATGTGCTCAACAAGCAGCAGTCCATCGGCCAGGTGACCTTCGGGTCCGTGATCGCGCAGATCATTGTGCTCGACATGGTGTTCTCGATCGATTCCATTCTCACCGCCGTCGGCATGACCGACGAAATCCCCATCATGGTCGCGGCAGTAGTGATCACGGTAAGCATCATGCTCGTCGCCGCTGACCCGCTCGCGCGGTTCATCGAGAGAAATCCCACTCTGATAATGCTGGCTCTAGCGTTCCTGGTCATGATCGGCCTTGTCCTGATTGCCGACAGCTTTGGCTTCCACGTGCCCAAAGGGTATATTTACGCCGCCATGGCGTTCTCCGTCGGCGTCGAACTGCTCAACATGGTTCAGCGAAACCGCCGCAAGATGCGCGCGGCCAAGGCTGACGGGCGGGCATCCGTATGAGCGATTTTCGACGCCTGTCGGACGAGGTCTGGGCCAGCCCGCAGATCGAAGTGACCGATCTTGCCGAAGCAGCGCGGCTGGGCTTCGCAATGATCGTCAACAATCGCCCTGAGGGGGAGGCTGAAGATCAGCCTCAAGGCGCGGAAATCGCCGCGGCGGCCCAGGAGCTGGGGCTTGCCTATCGCGCAATCCCCATCTCCCATGCCGGGTTCAGCGCATTGCAGATCACGCAGATGCGCAGCGCCTTGGATGATGCACGCGGTCCGGTTCTCGCTTATTGTCGTTCAGGAACGCGCTCATCTTTTTTGTGGGCGCTTGCCCAGGCCCAGGCAGGGAATGATCCGCAAGCGATATCCGAAGCTGCTGGCGCGGCAGGTTACGACGTCGCGCCCGTGCGCGCAGTGATGGACATGCTCGCGAGCCAAGCTCGCTCCTAGCTCCGCCTGCGAACTGCGGCGCAACACCCTTTCCATCGTCGATTGTAAATAAAAAGGGCCGGGGGATTGCTCCCCCGGCCCTTTGCTGTTGCCGTAAGGGCTAAGGCTTAATTGCCCGAGCCCGGACCGTAGCTGATCTCGACGCGGCGGTTCTGCAGTTCGCGCACACCGTCGGCGGTGGGCACGCGAAGGTTGTTTTCACCGAAAGACTCGCTGCTGATGCCAGCAGACGGGATGCCCCGACCGGTCAGGTAGGACTGGACCGAGTTGTTGCGGCGCGCCGCAAGACCCAGGTTATAGTCGGCCGGACCGGAAGTGTCGGTGTAGCCCGCCAGCATGATCGGCACGCTGCCGCAATTGCCATACGCGGTGATTGCCGAGTTGAGCACCGTGCCGGCCTCGGGCGTGATCTCGGCTGAATCCCAGTCGAAGAACACGATGTATGGCCCTTGGTTGCACGTCACCTGCGGAGGAGGCGGCGGCGGGGGCGGAGGAGGCGGGGGAGGCGGTGCGGCTCCACCAAAGTTCAGCAGCACACTCACCAGCGCCGAATGCGCCGCCACGCCGAACTCGGTCATGCGACCGGCCGTGTCAGTAACGCGGAAATCATGCGTGTCGAAGTACTTGTACTTCAGGCCCACGTCGAAGGTATCGGTCACCGGGATACGCAGTGCAGCGATGCCCTGCCATGCCCAAACGTGATCCTTCTCCTCTTCGCCGATGAAATTACCGGCGAGCGTGTTCACTTCCGTACCCAGCCAGGTATGGCCGGCACCGCCGCCGATCGAAAAGCCGATCCCTTCTTCACCACCAAAATCGAGCATGGCATTGGCCATGACCGACGTCAGGCGCACTTCGCCGCCAGCGGCGAATGTGCCGGAGTTGAGTGCGCCGGTAGAGGTAGGCAGGCCAACCGCACCGACAGTGATCGATTCCGGGCTGAGCTCGCGGTACGAACCTTCAACTTCGGTCCGGACCGGGCCGAAATCGTAGCCAAGCTGACCAGCGGCTTCCCAGCCCGTCTGGAACCGCATGTTTCCGGCGTCGGTGCCATTTATCCGGAAATCAGATCCTTCGTCGAATATGTCATCGACGATGAACTTGTCGAACACGGCACCGGCATCAAGGCCGACATAGCCTTCGCCGTCACGTGCCATGGCTGGAACGGCGAACGCACTCGCCGCTACACCCAAGCACAGCGTTAATTTTTTCATTGATATTCCCCTTTGAACCTGCGCGACTTCCATAGTTGGGGCGGCATTTCAAGGCAACCAAAAGCAACCTTCGCGCAAGGTCGATTTCCATCGCGTCAGGCCAACGCCCCCGGTTATTGCCAATAGATATCGCATTAAGCGGTTCCGGCGATCAGGGCGAATTCGGCGGTTGTGTGCGGTTTTTCCCGCTTATGCTTAGCTTATGTTGCGTTGAAGCAACAGATGCGTGATATTGTGCTTATTCCGGGACAGTTCACTGGGCTTTGGACGCAACTACAGCGTCAGAGACGCTTCGCCAACATGACCAAGCCCGTCCGAATGGGCCCGTCAAGACCGCTCCAAGCAGCAGAAAAATGGGCCGGCACGCATTTCGCGTACCAGCCCATGGAGGTGTGCGTTCGCAGGAGGAACGCGGCGAGGCGGAATCGGGGGAGAGGAGGAGAGTGCCGACCCCGCCAAGGTCCTGATCAGTTGTAGGCGCGCTCCCCATGCTCGGAGATGTCGAGCCCTTCTATTTCGACCGGAGCGGCAACCCTGAGGCCAGTAACCGCCTTGGTGATCAGGCCGGCGATCAGCGTACCCACTCCCGCCCAGACGATTGCAACCACGACGGCGATGATCTGCGTCATCACCTGAGCGCCCATCGCATATTCCGCCGCATCGCCCGGGCCGCCAAGCGCCGGGGAATAGACGATGCCCGTTCCGATCGCGCCCACAATGCCGCCAACGCCATGGATGCCAAAAGCATCGAGCGAATCGTCGTAGCCGAGCGCGGGCTTCAGCTTGGCCACTGCGAAGTAGCAGACCACCGAAGCCACGATGCCGAGGCACACGGCCCCGAACGGTCCGGAATTGCCCGCCGCCGGCGTGACGGCAACCAGACCGGCAATGACGCCCGAGCAGAAGCCCAGCGACGATCCGCGATGCCCGGCGAGGCGTTCCACCACCATCCAGGTCAGCGCGCCTGCCGCAGTGGCGACGAAGGTGTTGATCATCGCGAGGCCCGCAACGCCATCAGCCTCTAATTCGGAGCCGGCGTTGAAGCCGAACCAGCCCACCCACAGCAGGCCGGTGCCCACCATGGTCAGCGTCATCGAATGCGGCGGCATCAGCTCGTCGGGGTAGCCCTTGCGCTTGCCGAGCAGATAGGCGAGCACCAGGCCCGAGACACCGGCATTGATGTGCACCACGGTTCCACCGGCGAAATCCAGCGCGCCCATGTCGAACAGCAGGCCGCCTGCAGCCCAGACCATGTGGGCGATGGGAAAGTAGACGATCGTCAGCCAGATGACGACGAACAGCATGGTGGCGGAAAACTTCATCCGCTCGGCCGTCGCTCCCAGGATCAGCGCCGCCGTGATCGCGGCGAAAGTCATCTGGAAGGAGACGAACACATATTCGCTGATCACCTCGTCGGAGAATGTCGCGGCCGTAGTGTCTGGGGTGACAGCGGATAGGAACAGATTGCCCCAGCTGAAGAACGCGTTGCCTTCCGGGCCGAAGGCCGTGGAATAGCCCCACATGATCCACACCAGCATGGCGAGAGCCGCGGTCGCGCCGATCTGCGTCATGGTGGACAGCATGTTCTTGGATCGGGTCAGGCCACCATAGAACAGCGCCAGACCGGGGACGATCATCAGCAGGACAAGCAGTGTGGACGTCATCATCCAGGCATTGTTGCCGGGATTAGCCACTGCCGCGGCTACGACCGGCTCGGTCGCCGCTGCGATCGGCGTGCCGGCTTCCTGCGCCCGGGCGGCAGTGGCGGCGAACAGCGACGCCGCCAAGGCCCA